>OGRO01001220.1_pt1 | contig 22671 bp, 16 predicted proteins | sample 1553451 | NCBI WGS metagenome assembly OGRO01 (sample SAMEA2580021, study PRJEB22360) | human gut metagenome
GTATCACTTCGTGCTACCTCGATATCCGGGCTTCGCCCTACACGTATCGTGTCTTACGTAATCCCGCCTGCAAGCAGTCGGTTTTCGTAATCCGCTATTCCTTGCTGCTTTCTTCTCGCAGTGCTTATCTCGGTATCACTTCGTGCTACCTCGATATCCGGGCTTCGCCCTACACGTATCGTGTCTTGCGTAATCCCGCCTGCAAGCAGTCGGTTTTCGTAATCCACGATCCTTGCACTGCTCATGCCTACGCTTATTATATCTAATTCGAATGACTGCTACAAGTGAAGTTTTTCTAAACAAAATCCCCGGGAGATTCAGACGATCTTCCGGGGGTTTTCTGTCTTTCCAATATTCGGTATTGGGAACCGCTATATTTATTTTTTGTCTGCAGGTCTGCTGCCCAGTGTCAGATTCAGTTCTACAGATACATATTCACCGTTCTGTGGTCTCTGTACCGTTATGGTTGCGGAATCACCGGCTGCATAGTACTGTAATGTCTTCTGAAGATCAGAGTAGGACGAGATGCTGCTGCCGTCGAATTTTGTAATGATATCACCTTTCATGATACCGGCATTCGCTGCTGCACTGCCTTCCTCTTCAGATACCACATAGATGCCTTCCGGCATGTTGTACATCTGAGAGATCTGGGAAGTTACTTCCTGCAGAGAGATACCGATGTAACCGACTTCATCCTCAGCTACTTTGGTTCTGGTCTGACGCTCCATCAGATCTGCAATGATGGGACTTGCAGAAGTGATAGGGATTGCATAGCCCATACCTTCTACGGCAGTACCACCGATCTTGTTGGAGTTGATACCGATGACCTCACCGTTCATGTTCAACAGTGCACCGCCGGAATTACCGGGGTTGATGGCTGCGTTGGTCTGGATGAAAGTACCGGTAGCACCGTTCTCCAGAGTGATCTCACGATTCAGGGCACTTACGATACCGTTAGTAACGGACTGGCCATATCCAAGAGCATTACCGATAGCAATCACCGGCTCACCAAGCTTCAGGTCATCACTGCTGCCCAAAGTAGCAACGGTAATGGCATTCTTGGTATCATCGCTCAGATCATTTAAAGATACTGCGATCACTGCCAGATCCATATCGGAATCCAGTCCTTTGACCTGTGCCTGTGCTTCACTGCCGTCGATAAAAGTAACGTTCAGCGTATCTGCGCTCTCTACTACGTGGTTGTTAGATACGATCAGCAGTTCATCATCCGTCTTGCCTACAATGATACCGGAACCGCTGGCTGCTTCTTCCTGTGTATACTGCTGTCCGAAGACATTTGCTGTCTCAGTAAAGTTATTCACAATCGATACCATAGCAGGCATAACCTTCTCCACCACATCAGATACATCAGACTCTACATAAGTAACGTTGGTCGCAAGCTGCGGTGTACTCTGGCTGCTCTCTGTTGCAGCTTCGGAAGTGACCTCATCTACCACTGCGGTATCCGCACCGGTCTTAAGCATCCCGGTGCCCTGCTGTACTGCATAGAACCCGATGCCGGCAAACAGTCCGAAGAAAAGTCCAAGACTGACACTTACCATAGCTTTTCGGAAATAACCACCATGCTTTTTGGGGTTCTTAGGTTCTGTATTGCTACCGGTGCTTCCGCCCATCTGGTATGTGGTGTAACCGTTTGCACTTCCCGCAGCGCTTACTCCGCTGAATGTACCGGTTGTATTTTCATCTCCGGTTTCGTAACCGGAAAAATTATCATTCTCGTACATAATGCTTCCTCCTATCCTATCTGTAAGTGAGAAATTTTTTACTATTTTCATTTCTTCCTCTCACCTTATGAACATAGTATATCCACCAAATGTGACCGAATTGTGATAACTTTCTGAAGCAATTATGAAAGATCAAAAAAAACCGAAGAAGTTTTCACCTCTCCGGATTTTTCTTGTTATTCCACCGTAACGGATTTTGCCAGGTTTCTCGGCTTATCCACATCACAGCCACGTCCCACTGCCACATAGTAAGCAAACAGCTGCAACGGAATGATTGCCAGGGAATTGGTAAAGTACGGATTCGTCTCGGGAATGTATACCACATAATCCGCTGCCTTCTCGATGGCTTTGTTGCCCTCGATGGTAACCGCCATAACAAAAGCGCCTCTTGCCTTTACCTCTACCATATTACTGATGGTCTTCTGGAACAGAGCCGGCTGGGTTGCCAAAGCCACTACCAGGGTGCCATCTTCGATCAGGGAAATGGTGCCATGCTTCAGTTCTCCGGCTGCATAAGCCTCGGAATGAATATAGGAGATCTCTTTTAACTTCAGGGATCCCTCCAGGGAAATCGCATAGTCGATACCACGTCCGATGAAGAAGATGTCTCTCGCTCCCACATAACGGTTGGCGAAATGCTGGATCTTCTGCTTCTGGCCCAGAAGCAGCTCGATCTGATCCGGCAGACATCTTAAATCTGTCAGCATACTCTGGAACTTCTCCTGGTCAATGGTTCCACGCACCTTGGCGAACTTCATAGCCAGCATGTAAAGTGCGGTCAGCTGTGCACTGTAAGCCTTGGTCGTTGCAACGGCGATCTCGGGACCTGCCCAGGTGTACATAACACTGTCCGCTTCTCTGGCGATGGAGCTGCCGACGACATTGACAATACCCAGTACCTTGAAGCCCTTTGCCTTGGATTCCCGCAGAGCTGCCAGCGTATCCGCCGTCTCACCGGACTGGCTGATAACGATGACCATATTGCCCTTCTGCAGGATGGGATCACGATAACGGAATTCGCTGGCCACATCCACCTCTACCGGGATTCTTGCCAGACCTTCAATGACATATTTTGCGGTAACACCGGTGTGATATGCGGAACCGCAGGCCACGATATGGATCTTTGTGATCTCCTGAATCTCCTCATCGCTCATATTCAGTTCTTCGATGACGATATCATTATCCTTGATACGGGGAGAAATGGTATCGTTGATCGTCTTCGGCTGTTCGTAGATCTCTTTCAGCATGAAATGCTCATAGCCGCCCTTTTCCGCAGCATTGGCATCCCAGTCGATGGTCACGGGGGTTTTCGTGATCTCTTCTTCGTCCACTGAGAAGAATCTAAGACCGTCTTCCTTCAGTTCCACCACTTCCTGATTATCTACATAATATACGGTTCTGGTATATTTCAGAATTGCGGGAACATCAGATGCGATAAAGCTGCCGCTCTCACTCTTGCCTACGATCAGAGGACTGTCTTTGCGGGCAGCGAAGATCTTATCCGGCTGATCGGCAAACATGATACCCAGCGCATAGGAACCCTCTACACGATGCAATACCTTAGTGATCGCTTCCAGGGGATTTCCCTTATAATAGTAGTCTAACAGATGCGCCAGTACCTCGGTATCGGTCTCAGAGATGAACTGATACCCCTTATCCTGCATCTTTTTCTTCAGTGGAATATAGTTCTCAATGATTCCGTTATGTACTACAGCAATGGTACCGGCGTTATTCATATGGGGATGGGAATTGATATCACTGGGAGCACCGTGGGTTGCCCAACGGGTATGCCCGATACCGGAGGTTCCCTTCATAGACTCGCCTCCGTGTGTCAGGTTTTCCAGAACCTTAAGTCTCCCGACAGCCTTTTTGGTGTTGATCTTCTCCCCATCAAAAATAGCCATACCCGCGGAATCATATCCACGGTATTCCAGTTTGGACAGACCATCTAAAATGATCGGTGCTGCCTGTTCTGTTCCAATATATCCTACGATACCACACATAGTCATACATCCTTTCTGTTCTGTTTCCAGTATTCTTTGTTGGAAGTAAAAGCAAGGACCCATTTTCCGGGGAGCCTGCGATAGTTCTTACCTAATAGATAACCTGCATATTTACAGGCACATTGTATATAAAAATGGAGCAACTTGCCGGACATATGATTTTTCCGCAAATATACTGTCACATCTTTCACCATTCGTTTTCCCTCGGACTCCGAAGGATATGCTGCGAAGACTTCCGGATGTTCTGCCTGGGATACCCCCAGGTCAAAATTCCTTTGGAACTGCTGTACATTGGTATAATTATGGGAATGAATCACCCGGGCATCCGCCGCATAAGCGATCGCATACCCCGCTTCCACCGCTTTCGCCGCATAGATCATATCTTCATTAAATATGGTATGTTTTACGAATCCACCCAGTTCCTCATAGATCTCCCGTCGATATGCCGCACACACATTGGAGCAGAAAAATGTCTTGATCCCCAATGTCTTAAGATCTTCTGCGGATTTGATCCGTGACTGTGCCGGATAATTAAATTCCCTGGTATAACATTCCACCGGTGCACAATCTTCTCTCGGCAGCTGTCTTGCATAGGATACCGCCACCTGATCCCGCAGCGGTTCCGTCAGTTGTTCGATCAGATTGTCATCTGCCGGCATGGCATCCTGGGTCATCATGACAAAAATATCTGCGGAAGATTTTTTCACACCCATGCGTCTGGTGCCGCCATGATCAAATTCTCTTTTGGAGACATGATATACCTTAATGTTCTGATATTTCTCCAGAAATCTGGTTCCATAGATCAGCTGCTCAAAATATTTTTCTCCGGTGTTCAGCAGGATAACTTCATGTACCGGCACGCTCTGGCTGTCAAGCTTATCTAATAATGTAAATAGTTCTTTCCCCGGTTTATACAGGGGAATGATCACATCGATCTCCATTGCAGAGCGCTCCTTACTTTCTCAATCTCTGGTCTATTATACTTTATCCCCGTCTGTTACACAAGACTTTTTCATATGACACGAGGGAGCTCCGGTGCTCTCCGGAAGACTCCCTCGTCAATTCGTTTTCTTATTTATTCAGATAAGGTGCCGTATCGGACGCAATCTTTCTACTGTATTCCTTTACACTGTCGGTTACGGTGTAGTTCGCATCATCAAACAGGAACTGATGCAGCCATACAACATTGCTCTCCAGATCCAAAGGTACTACACTGCTTCCCTTTGCACCGATGTTACCGGTGGCACGCATGGTCTCTTCAGGGAAACCTCCCTCGTCCACAATACGATATTTTGTGATGTTAGCCAGCAGATCCAGAATATCCTTGGAATCCAAGCTGGTGTAAACATCATCGATGGCACTGTTAAATACCTTGGACAGAGTATCGTAATCGGCCTTCTTCGCCTGATCTTCAATCGCCTGGATCACTTCACGCTGACGTGCGGCACGCTTGAAATCATTACCTGCGGTATAACGGATACGGCAGTAAGCCGTCGCCTGCAGACCGTTTAGCAGCTGTACTCCGGTCTCTGTTACCGGTGTGTAGTCACATTTTAAGACCTCTGCAATACCGATCTGGTAGTTATTGATATGCTTGATCTCCTCGGAGTCCACATCGATATAGACACCGCCCAGACCGTCAATCACTTCACTCAGTCCCTTATAGCCTACGGTTACAAAGTTCGTAATATCCATATCCAGATTCATGTTTAACATCTTAACTGCCTGCTCCGCTCCGCCATAGGAATAAGCCGCGTTACACTTCTGATAGGAGTCCGTGCCGATGTTCAGATACGTATCACGATATACACTGACCAGTTTGATATCGCCGGTATCCATATTGATGCTGGCGATCATAATACTGTCGCTTCGGCTGCCCTTGTACAGCTGGCTGTCCTTCGTTGCATCCACACCGAACAGTGCAATGTTCATATACCCCTTCATTGCTTCGTCCTGTTGTACTTCTTCCGGAATCCGAAGCTCTTCCGTCTCTAATACCGTTACCTTGGGGCCTTCATTATTTGTGTGGGTCATTACCAGATACAATACTGCTACCATGATCAGGATAACCGCAATCTCTACACCGAAGATGATAACCTTTCTTCTCTTCTTGGCAGCACGCTGCTTGGCAGATACTCTCCTCTGTCCGTTACTGTTGCCGGCAGGTCTCGATCCGGCAGGTCGCTGTCCCGCAGGTCTCTGTCCATTTCCGGAAGGTCTTCTTCCGCTTCCGGCTGGTCTCTGACCATTGCCGCCATTGTAGTTAGAATTTGTTGCCATCTTGTCTTCTCCTTGTGTTAATAAGCATTTTTATTGATGAATCCTGTGAAAAATGTCATAAGAATGATCTTAATGTCAAACCCGAGGGTCCAGTTCTCAATGTAATAAATATCATACTCGATCCGCTTCTTGATGGAAGAATCACCACGCAGGCCGTTGACCTGTGCCCATCCCGTGAGGCCCGGCCTCACCTGATGTTTTACCATATATCTCGGGATCTCTTCCTTGAACTTTTCCACGAACTGAGGGCGCTCCGGTCTCGGTCCCACCAGGCTCATATCTCCTTTCAGGATGTTGAACAGCTGCGGAAGTTCATCAATGCTGGTTCGTCTTAAGATCTTGCCGATTCCGGTGACTCTGGGATCGTTTCGCACCGTCCAGCCCTTTTTCTCCTCCGCTGCAGTCTGCATTGCCATACTGCGGAATTTGTACATATAAAATGATTTATTATGAAGTCCTACCCGTTCCTGCTTGAAGATCACAGGTCCCGGACTGGAACATTTTACCAGAATTGCCGACAACAGCATGATCGGTGACGTAATGATGATGCCGAACAGGGAACCGACAATATCCATGGCTCTCTTGATCATCATATTTCCGGTGTTGGTCAGCGGCACATACCGAATATTGATCACCGGAAGTCCCATGAGATCCTCCGTGTAAGGTCTGCTGGGGATCAGACTGCTGTAGTCGGGGATGAATTTCGTATGCACGCCGGATTTCTCACAGATATCCACAACACCTTCCAGATAATCATAATCTTTCAGAGAAAGCGTGATCGCGATCTCGTCCAGCTTGTTCTCCGGAAGAATATACTCCAGATTCCCCAACGTTCCCAGGACTTTCACTCCCTTATAGGTAGTCCCTCCCGGAATGTGTTCATCCAGAATACCGCATACAACATATCCCCACTGGGGATTGCTTAAGATTCTGTCAATATACTCTTCTGCCGCTCTGGAATATCCCACCAGCAAAATATGCTTCAGATTGTATCCCCTTTTCCGGAGTGTCCGCAACGCTTTTCTCATTATGATGCGGGATACCGAAGTCAGAAATACATTCAGCACATAAAAAATTGCCATGACGGATCGCGAAAAGTTGATCTCACGGATGATCATATACAGAATAATGATCAATGCCGCCAGGCCGATGGTATTTGCCTGCAGAATGCTGTAAATCTCATGTCTGCGGCGGACGGTTCGCTTCGGGGAATACACGCTGCACCGGTAATATAGAAACATATAACCGGGTACAATAAAAGGAAGCAGCTTATAATACTCCTGCACAGGCAGAACACCGATTCCGGGACCGTCGTTCAATATATAAAATTTGATATAATAGGCAAGGACAAAGGATATGGCTGTGATCAGCGCATCCATTATCACAAGAAGCCTGTTAAAGACTTTCTGGTTGTCTTTTATCATATGGGTCACCCAATCTGTAAGTCTGAAAAGCTTCTTTTTAACGATTTCATTCTACAATAACGGTGTTTTTTTCTCAACTTAAGAATTTATGAAGCCATTTCTTAAGATTTCATAAGAATTCGAAACACATTGCAATACAGCTGCCACTGGATCTTCACATAATTCCCCAGATGATGCCACCGGAAGGGAACTTTGTGCTGTCTTCCCTTGGTTCCTACAGATCTTTTCAGGCCAGCTGCCAGTCCTTTCAGATATAGTTTTCCCATTCTTTTCTTACAAAAAAACAAAAACTTTATGCCAAATCCAAGCAAAAAAAACGGCAGGTTCAGAATACACTGCAAAAGCGGCATATTCTTGCCGATCACATAAATACTGTTGGCAGACGCAAGTAACGTTTTCCGGGGATTGTATCTGGATCCCGTGGAAGCACTGCCATAATGCAGCACAGCCGCCTTCGGTTCATACCGGTTCTCATAGCCGTAGATCCGGGCACGGTAGCCGATATCCAGATCTTCCAGATAGGCAAAATGTTCTTCATCAAAATAACCGATCTCTTCAAATACGGATCGTCTGTAGATTGCGGCACCGCCACAGGCGGAAAACACCGGGACAGACTTATCATAATCCGCCGCCGGTCGTCCCTTCCCCCGGGAATAGGCCCATCCCAGCACGCAGTAACGGTCTCCGGCATCATCAATGAGCTCCGGTCTGTCCCACATCAGCATCTTCGCACTGACGGAAAATATCTTTTCATTTTCGCGGATGGCATCATATAAGCCTCTTACAAAACCGGCTTCTGCCTTTGTATCATTGTTCAGAAGGATCACATATGGTGTCTTCGCTTCCCGGATCCCCAGATTCACTGCATGACAGAATCCGGTGTTTTCCGGTAAAGATATCAGGCGCACACCTTCCCCACACCATTCCTTTTGCAGATATTCCACGCTGCCGTCCACGGAAGCATTATCGATGATCAGCACTTCATATCCGGGGGCATTTTGCTGCTCTCTGCACAGAGAAGTCATGCACTCTGCCAGATATTTCATTCCGTTGTAATTTGGTATAACAACCGTTATTTCACTCATAATGGTTTAAACTCCTCCGGATATTCCGGCAGATAGAGTAATCTTCCTCTTTGCCGTAACGCTTCGGACAATCGCAGACTTAAGGTTCGGATGTCCACTCCTGACGGCAGTACAGTTACATCGAATACCGGTTGCTCTCCCGGGTGTCTTCGTATCTCAGTATACGGAACTCCCACAATTTTCTCGAATACTTCCTGGCAGGAAGGCTGAATACGAATACAGCGAAGATCCAGCGCCTGCGCATCTTGGGACAATTCCGCTCTGTGAAGATATCCTCCGAATCCCTGCGGCAACCCCTCGTAGAACACCTTTCCCTCCGCAGTCATTCTGCCGCCGATGATCTTGCCAGTCTTCCCGGACAATACTCTGCCTCCCACGGCTGCCACATCCGGGCGGTTCTGTAATACATCGGTATACTGTAAACGATAAAATCCCACATGCCTGGTCTCACAGGCAGTCGCAGGGATCCCCCGCAGTGCGGCATGATCCCGCAGAGCCCGAAGTCCCGCCTCGTAAGCGTATTTTTTGCTGTGGGGATTGGCTGCCGTGGATGCCTCGTGGCATCTCCAGTGATACAACACTTTGGGGATATGAAGAATGCTCTTCTCCCCGGCCTGCCCGTCCGTCGTCAGCACTTCTGCCACAGCCCGTAACACCAAGTCATAGTCCTGGGCGCCGTCACATTCCGGTCGGAATCGCAGCCTCTTCATCAGTTCCGCATCCATGACCAGGAAATGGCAGATATAGTTATTACTTAAAATTAAATCGTAATTAAAGTTTTCTTTATGATTTGGATCATAGTATCTGGTCTCTTCTCCATCGCACTTATCCTCATCCGAATAAGCGAAGGCGACTTTGACACCTCTGTCATATGCTTTGATGATCGCATCAGTCATTTTGTACAACGCATCCGGTGTCAATACATCATCATGATCCAGCAGACCGATATACTCTCCCTTCGCATAGGGAAGCGCCTGATTGGTATTAGCAGCGATTCCCGCATTTTCTTTCAGATGCACATAGTGGAGCCTGGGATCTGCTGCGACAGGTTCTGTCTCGCCATCCGTCGGCTGCTCCTTCAGGAATCCCTGCTGCTTCAGTACCTCCTCCACACTGTGATCCTCCGTGGCATCTGCCAGGATCAGTTCCCAATGGGGATAGCTCTGTTGCATAACACTTGTTATCATTCTGTTCAGATATGCTTCCGGCGTTCGATATAATGGTACCACAATACTGAACGTAATCGGCTTCTCCCATTTTCTATCACTCTGCCTTACCAGCTCTGCTTCCGAACAGGGCACAAAAAAATAGCGGTCTGTCTCTGTCAGGCGCTCCCTCACAGAGATCCAGGTTTCCCTCAGGCCGTTACGTTGCAGATAATATAGAGTTTTCTTAAGGTTTGCCTTGTTTAGCTTTGCCACAGATACCTCCAGCTTTTCATAAAAGAGCAAACCGCCCTGCACGGGCGATTCGCTCTTTTGAAAACTAATATGATTTATGGAGCACTGCCTTACAGTACTGCCTTTACATCCTCGGTCAGCTTCTCTACCTTAGCCTTTGCATCCTCTAAGCTGGTTCCCTTGACACCCATGTAGAACTTGATCTTGGGCTCGGTTCCGGAAGGACGTGCACAGCACCATGCATTGTCAGGAAGCTCGAAGTACAGAACATTGGACTTGGGAAGTCCTGTGGTGGTCTTCTCTCCGGTCTCCATGTCGATGATAACATCGTTCTGGTAATCACGGAACTTCTCTACCTTCAGATCTCCGAATGCCTTAGGAGGATTCTTACGAAGCTTCTCCATGATCTCGGCGATCTGTCTTGCGCCATCGATACCCTTCATGGTGATGGTGTACTGGGTCTCCTTGAAGTAACCGTACTTCTCATACATGGATACCATCATATCCCACAGAGTCATGTTGTGCTTCTTGCAGTAAGCTGCTACTTCGCACAGACACATCACTGCTACGATCGCATCCTTATCTCTTGCGTGGGTACCTGCCAGGCAGCCGTAGCTCTCTTCCAGACCAAATACGTAGTTGTTGCTGCCGGTCTGCTCGAAGAGTTTGATCTGCTCGCCAATGAACTTGAAGCCGGTCAGTACCTCGATCAGCTTTACGCCGTAAGCCTGCGTAATAGGTTTGGTCATGTTGGTGGTAACGATAGTAGTTACCAGTGCGGGATTCTCGGGCATGGTACCGGTCGCAGTCTTCTCTCTTAAGATATATTCTGCGATCAGCATGCCGGACATATTACCGGTAAATGCCACATACTCGCCGGTCTTGGTATCTTTTGCATACACACCCAGACGGTCTGCATCGGGATCGGTTGCCAGAACGATATCCGCATCCTTCTCCTTCGCCAGACGAAGCGCATAGGTAAATGCCTTGGGATCCTCGGGATTCGGGTAATCCAGTGTGGTAAAGTTCGGGTCCGGATTCTCCTGCTCGGGAACCACATAGACATGCTTGAATCCCAGCTCAGACAGGATACGTCTTACCGGCTTGTTACCGGTACCGCATAACGGAGTATATACGATCTTGATGTCATCTGCCATTTCCTTGATAACATCGGGATGAATGATCTGCTTCTTCAGCTCTGCCATGTACTTGTCATCGATCTCTTTGCCGATCACTTCATAGAGTCCTGCTGCCACAGCATCCTCTCTGCTCATGGTCTTCACGGTATGATAATCCTTGATGGACTGTACTTCGGTAATGATGTCCTTATCGATAGGAGCGGTTACCTGTGCGCCGTCCTCCCAGTATACCTTATAGCCGTTGTACTCAGGAGGGTTGTGACTGGCGGTAACTAAAATACCTGCAGTACATCCTAACGTCCGAAGGGCAAAGGACAGCTCCGGGGTAGGTCTTAAAGATTCAAAAATGTATGCCTTGATGCCGTTGGCTGCCAGACATCTTGCTGCCTCATCGGAAAACTCGGGAGACATGCGGCGGGAGTCGAATGCGATTGCCACACCCTTACTCTGTGTACCGCGCTTGATAATATAATTGGCAAGACCCTGAGTTGCCTTACGAACGGTATATACGTTCATACGGTTGGTTCCTGCACCGATCACACCACGTAAGCCGCCGGTACCGAATTCCAGTTCCTTGTAAAAACGATCTTCCACTTCTGCTTCATTATTGCGGATTGCCAGAAGTTCCTCCTTGGTCTTCTGGTCAAAATAATCATCATTTAACCAGAAATTCAGTTCGTCCATATAACTCATTTTCCTATCCTCCTGTTTTATCGCTATCTTTCAATATCTTCAGTAAACGCTCTCCGGTGATATTTTAACATAGATTCCCTCTACTGAAAAGAATTATTTAACGTCCGCTAACTGCCGGATCCTTCAGTGCGTAATCGCTGCGATCCAAAGAGAAATTCGGATTGTAATAGGGATCTCCCGCCTCCAGTTCAGCCTTCCATTTTTCACGGAAATGCTCGGATTCTCTGTTGTAGCGCTCCGCCTTTTCTCCCTGATCATCCAGTCCTCTGGAGATGGATTCGTAATGATACAGCTCCGCAAAAGGAGTCCACACATTCAGAAGTCCCAGTTTACGTAATTTCAGACAGAAATCCACATCATTTAAAGATATCACAAAGCTCTCATCCAGACCGCCCACCTGCTCATACAGGCTCTTTTTCACCAACAGACAGGCACCGGTCACCGCTGTAACGTTCTGGGTATAACACAGACGTCCCATGTAGCCTAAGTTCTGTACCGGGATGCGATAATGGGTATGTCCTGCCGTGCGGTGTGCTCCCAGTCCGATGACCACGCCGGCATGCTGGATCGTCTTGTCCGCATAATACAGTTTGGCGCCTACGGCACCCACATCCTCTCTCTGGGCATACATCAGCATCTCTTCCATCCAGTTGGCTGTGATAACCTCCGTATCATTGTTCAGCAGTAAAATATACTCACCGGAAGCATAAGACGCTCCCAGATCATTGACCGCAGAATAATTAAAGTCACCATGATATGTCACAATGGAATTCCGTCCGTCCCCGCTGTGCAGGATACCGCCGTCATGGCCGCAGACTGTATGCAGCTTGCATCTTTCTTCATAAGAATCATCGCCGGACAATCCCAACAGTTGGGAATAATAGTCCTTGATCTCCGGTGTGGTACTGTTATTTTCCACGACAATGATCTCGTAATTGCTCCAGGTGCTGTTCTTTTGGATCGAGGTAATACAACGCTTCAGATCCTCAACGTGGTCCTTATTGGCGATCACGATGGAGATCTTCGGATCTCCCAGGATCTGATACCGGATCCGGAAGATCGTGGCGCAGGCTCTGGTACTGGTGATCTGAAAATGCTTAAAACCATGCTTTTTCAGATGATCTGCCACAGCTCCCTTTGCCGCCTCAATGGCATAAGGCTTCGCGTCAATGCTGGCTGCGGTACTGCCCTCATGGCTTCTCCAGTAGTACATCAGTCTGGGAACATGAACGATCTTTTCCGCTCTGTCGGTCAGACGCAGGATCATATCGTGATCCTGGGCACCGTCAAATGCGGTGCGGAACAGTTCCTCTCCCTCTAACAGTTTTCGGGAAAAAACGCTGAAATGGCAGATATAATTATTCGCCCGCAGATTGTCCGGTGCATAGTCCGGCTTAAAATGCATGGTCAGCATTTTATTAATATCATTTTCCTTGAAAGTGGTCTCATCACAATAAAGATAATCCGCACCCTGCTCATTGATCTCCTTCACATACGCATACAGTACGGAAGGATGTAAAATATCATCCTGGTCAAACAGGCCGATATAATCTCCGGTAGCCAGCTTGTAGCATTCGTTGGTGTTATAGGAGATACCGCCGTTATGATCCAGGTGCTTATAGACGATACGACCATTCGCCTTCGCCGCGTACTCCCTGCAGAGTTCCTCGATATAGGAGTGCTCCGCGTCGGAACCGTCCGCCAGACACAGTTCCCAGTTGGGATACGTCTGATTCATGACGCAGTCCAGCATCTGGATCTGGAATTCTCTTTTATTGTTCCACAGCGGAACCAGAATGCTGATCTTCGGCATATAAGGGAATATCGTCTCTTCTTCCTTTTTCCGCTGCTCCGCATCAGGAAAGCTTCCGGTTCCGTAGGACTCCATCAGGCTCTTCTGGCGACTCTTGTTGCGGATCTTACGCAGGATATCCTTCGGTCCGCCACAATGGGACAAGCGATCCCTCTGTCTCTGTGCGAAATGGATCAGACTTCTCGCCGGACCCGTGGCTTTCCAGAATTTATTCTTTTTGATCCGGTCCAGTTTGAACTGCAGGTCCTCTTTTTCCGATTCCAGCACTACGATCTTGTCTGCCAGATCTGCACATTTTTCGTGCTCCCTCTCGTAGGCTTCTTGATAATTGATCTCAGACATGTTTTTCCTCCGTCAAATATTTTCCCGTTGTATTCCACAGTTTCAGCTTACTGATCCGATGGACCGCAAGAACGGCGATTCCATAATTCCCCGGAGGCAGCTGCCCTGTTTTCCGTTTCACACAGAAACCTCCCAGCGCCACATTTTTCTGGTCCGGAAGATTCTCCTCCAGTTCCTGCCGATATGCAGGTAAAATCTTCATGGACCATACCTTCCGATCCACCTCCCGCTGTCCCTGCGTGTCTTCGGGAAGCAATACTAAAAGTTTATCATAACAGGCGTTATCATCTCCCAGGATCACACTGTATCCCTGGATCCGCTCCGGCCCTGCAGTCTCCACCCGTGCCATCAGGCAGTCATCCTGTCTTGCATTTTCCAGAAGTTCCTGCCAACTCTCACATCTCCATGCCGGCTCCTGTAAAATATTCCGGTCCGTAAGATATGCCGGAACCACACGGCTGTCCAGTCCTTCCCGGTTCAGTCCCATAGGGTAAAAAGGATCCACTCCGCGGAACTGAGGATGCATCTGGTAAAGCAGTTCTCTCTCTTCCGTCAGGCGTCGCATTTTCTCGGGACTTTCGTCACTTCCGCGGCTCAGGGATTCATGATGATATGCAAAACAGTCATTCAGCACCACATTGTAATATCCCATTTCCACCAGACAAAATCCCAGATCCACATCATTATAGGCCACCCGCAGTGCCTCCCGGAATCCACCCGTCTCCCGGAATACCTCTGTCCTTATCAGCAGACAGGCCCCCGTCACTGCCACGCAATTCAGATCAAAGCGATTTCTGCCAAAATAATAAGACTTATCGTCTTCCATGAACTGGAGCTTATGCACCGGTCCCACCGGCAGATTGACAATACCGTCGTGTTGTATTTTCACGGAATCCGGATAATACAGCTTTAGGCCCACGCTTCCCACATAAGGCTGCATAGCGCGGATCACCATTTTGTCCAGCCAGTCATTGCCGCACACTTCTATATCATCATTTAAAAACAGCAAAAACTTTCCTTCCGCCAGTTCAGCTCCCCGGTTGCACATCGCTGAAAAATTAAATTCCGCCGGTTCATAAATATAACGAACAGGGACACCGCTTTCCCGGATCCGTCCGATCAGATCTTCCGTTTTTTGCTTATTTTCCGCACTGCTTCCGTTATCCACCAGCAAAATTTCAACAGGGAGCCTGCCCTCAGACCTTCTCGTCAGGGAACGCAGGCACTTCTCCAGTACCTCCGGATTATCTTTGGAGGGAATGATCACCGAGACTTTAAGCTCTCCTGCGAATAACTCTTTGGCACCTTCCGCCGCCCTGGAAGCCAGTTCCACCGCCAGCTGCGGTGACTCCTTCGTCAGCTGGTAATTTTCCCAGGGAGTGCACTCCCGGCTGTCCCGGTCTGCACGTACATCCGGTCCCTGGATTCCTATTCCGTCTGCAGAAAAAGTTCCATGGAACAACACGGTTTCCATATGACCGATGGAATGACAATCTCTCTCGAACCCTCCGGCTCCCAAAAACAGGCGATCCATCAGCGGACGGATCTCTCCGGCATCTGTAAAAATAATTTCCTTTCCGGTGCTCTCGTTCTCTGTCACGACCGGATTTTCTCCCATTCTCTGCAGCAGACTGCTCCGTACCGCAACGACACTTCCCACATAGAAAAAGGCTCTGTACAGATCCGGTGACCAACAGGGTTTGTACCAGGGAATGCAACGCTCTCCCTTCTCATTCATCAGGTCTTCATCACCGTAGACGATTTCTGCTTCCGGATGCTTTGTAAAATAAGCGTTGATCCGCTCTGTCGCATTATCTGCCAGTCGTCCCGCCGCCTGTCGGAAAATGACGAATTCCACAAGTCCCGCAATTTCCCGGGGTTCGGCGCTTTCCCGGTCCTGCTCCGCTGCCCACTGTTCATAGGTGACCTTAAGCTGCGCCAGTTCTTTTTCGTATTTTTTATCCTGCTGTGCGATCAGCACCTGCTTCACCGCTGTCCGAATACCCAAGCTGCCGCTCCCTTCTTCTCCACTCCCATCATATCTTTTGCCATTGCCTGAGGGATCTGTACGATCTCCATTTTCACAGACAACGTATTCTCCGCCTGCCGGTTCAGCACATCTGCCCGGATCGTCATATTGGGATCCTCCGTGGCAAATATCACGCTGGGATGGTCCGCTCCCTCTTCGGATTTCAGGATTTTTCCGTTGGTAGTGAACACTTTCTTATCCTGCAGAGGAACCGGCTGTCCGTTCATGGACAGTTCCCGAATCTTACAGATGCAGGAACACATTGCCGGATCCAGCCGCAGATAATGTACGTTACCGTCGAATTTCACGGTAAACTCTGCCTCTTTTTCCGCAACATAGACATTTTCCGGAAAATAAGAATTTTCTTCGGAAAATCCCTGTCCCTTGTCTTCATAGATCTGTACCCGCAGTTCTCCTTCCGACTGACGGAAACGCCCGATCCATTCGGTGGGTTTATAGATTTCGCCGCCTAAGAGATTCCGGATCTCACCCATGGACAATTTCTGTCCGGTGACATATTTCTGGAATTCCCGTTCCTGCTCTCTGTACTGTCTTGCCTCATTTTCCGTGATGTCCAGACGATCTAAGATCCGGTCCAGTTCCAACGCATTGCGTCTTTCATTCTCCAGAACATAACAGTAAATTGCCCGGAACGCCAGTGCTTTCGTATCTATAACACGGTCAAAGGTCCACTCGTAATCGATCAGTGTCCAGTGATCCCCGTCCACCAGAATATTGGCAAAGATCAGGTCAAAATCCGCTACCGGAACTTCTTCCCCGAATCCTACCCTCTCCAGATACTCCGCAAACAGGCTGTGGAATCCTTCGATATCCTGTCTGTCCAGACATTCATCCATCAGTTCCGACAACGGTCTGCCCGATACGAATTCAAATTCCGCATAAGGGATGCCGTCCTCTTCTCCCGGATGACAGACATTAACGTCCAGCCGGCTTCCGGCATAACGTCCTTTTAATTTTTCATACGCTTCCATCATATGGCGCACATGCGCCTCTGCTTCTTTGGTCAGCGGATATTTCCGCACGATCCGATTCCCCCGGTCATCCCGCAGGATCTCCGTACGGATGCGGAAGTTTTCCGCACGATCGTTGGAATATCTGACATATTTCAGGTCCAGAGGCTTACCGATCACTGCCAGATAAGAATTGGAAAATACAGAAAAAAGACCCTCTTCCACGATTCCGTCAAAAGCACTTTTTTCATCGAATAACAACATTCTGTCACGGTCGAAATTCCGCAGATTATTGGACAGTTCTCCCCGGCCCGGCAGATATGCATCCGAATAGACCGTGGTCATGAATTTATAATCGGGATACGGATAATAAAAGCTGCGTTCTCCCACACCGCAGGCATCGAAGATCTTCTCCAGTTTTTTCCGGGAAAAAGTACGCACGACGCCGCCGTTCGGATAATTTTCAATTCCGGAAAACCAGTCTCCCAGGTGATCTTCCTTGCAGCCCGCAAAATATTTCAGTCCGTATTTGTTCTCAATAGCGATAACGATTCGTCCACCCGGTGCCAGATGCTTTTGCAGAATTTTCAGGAAATCTTCATAAGGTGTGCTGCCGCCTATGTAAGCCTGGCCGTACTCGAAGACACCAATGAGGCAGATATAGTCATAATCTGCGGGCAGATCCGGTTCCACATCCGTAAAATTGCCTATGTGGATCGTCACATTTTCACTTTCACTGTGCCGGTACGCATTGATCAGACTGCGCTTTTTTGAGAGATCCACGCAGGTCACCGATCCGGCTTTCCGGGACAGGGCTCCTGTAATGGCTCCGCAGCCGCTGCCTACTTCCAGCACTTTGTCCGTCTTTTTGATTGGAAGAAAATCCACGATATTTTCCCGCAGAGCCGACAGATGATACAGGATCGGCCAGCTTTTTCTCTCTGCGATGATCCGGTCATATTCCACGGTACTGTATTTTTTTACAATCTCCAGAATCTCGTCTTCCACACTGCCGTCACAATAATAATCCTCTCCGGGATACTTATCCAGATTCAGTGTTACTTTGCCGATGGTCTCTGTCATTCTTTATTTCTCCTCCGCATCCCACACTTTCGTGTTGGAATCCATATCATAATAGCCTACGGTGTTTTTATCGGATACTACTGTAATATTCAGGGCATCATACAATCTGTGATAGACCTCAAAGGTATCCTGATTATACCCCGTCACTCCCAGAGACAGCAGATATTCTCCGCCCTGCAGATTCATCTTCTGTGTAAAAGTCACATTTTTCACATCACCTGGTTCCACACTGTCTAAGAACGCCTTCTCGATCATGGTATTGGTACCGGTGATCTCCACACCGATAACATTTTTCACGGAAAATGCAAAAATCGGTGCCGGTATAGGATCCATAAACCGGACCTTCATATGGATGGTAAACATTGTCCCCTTCAGAATGGCATTGGTAGGCACACCCCTGTCATCCGTAATGTAAAATTCTTCGATCTGTGCCTGCTTTGTACCGTATTCCAGGGCATTGGGATTCTGTCCCTTCGCCTCCGCGGAAGCCTCAGCAGCATCTTTGGCTGCGCCATCCGCCTTTTTCGCAGCGGCTCTCTGCAGATCTTCATCATCTAAGAGATTCTCCGATTCCTCACCGGCATTTTCGGATTCATCGTACTGTCCCACCAGTACCCGTTTATAAGTATCGATCATGGCCTTGGGGCTGCCTTCTCCCAGAATATTTCCCTGGTTCAGCAGATAGACGCGGTCGCAATATTTACTGATACTGCTCAGATCGTGACTGACGAAGACGATCGTCTTTCCCATTTTCTTGAATTCTTCGAATTTATGATAACATTTTGCCTGGAAAAATACATCACCGACGCTCAGAGCCTCATCTACGATCAGGATCTCCGGCTCAATATTGATCGCCACTGCAAACGCCAGGCGGACAAACATACCGCTGGAATAGGTCTTTACCGGCTGATAGACATAGTCTCCGATATCCGCAAAGCTTAAGATCTCCGGCAGCTTTGCCTCGATCTCTTTTTCGGAAAATCCCATCATGGTACCATTCAGATAGACATTCTCGATACCGTTGTATTCCATATTGAAGCCGGCACCCAGCTCCAGCAGAGCGGAGATACGCCCGTTGACCAGCACCCGTCCGGAAGTCGGATTCAATACTCCGGTGATGATCTTCAGGATGGTGGACTTACCGGAACCGTTGGTACCGATGATTCCCACGGTTTCCCCCTGATAGATCTTCATACTCACGCCTTTCAGGGCATAATGGAGCTTATGTTTGGTTTTTTTACCGAATCCGAAAGCTTCCTTCAGACGGTCCGAAGGTTTATCATATAATTTATAGATTTTCTGGACATTATCAACTTCAATTGCCAGTTTTCTCTTATCCTGCATAATGTCTTAATCCTTTTCTTTCAGTGTTACACTGTCTTTATGGTACCACATGGCCAGAGAACGGTTGGCCTCATTGTCCGCATCCTCGGAGATTTCTCCCATGCACAAAAACCACGGGCGGAACTGATAGGCCGGCAGCTGCACATCTTTTTCCGGTCCGGACAGAATAGCCACCCGCTCCAGATATTCCTGATGAAAATTATAAGCCTCCCCGGTGTGCACATAATAATACGCTCCATAGGACGAATAATGTCCCGCCTGATTGGATGATGCCCGGAAGATCACAAGACATGCCACACCGATCAGCACATAAAACCACCAGGCTGCTGCGCCGTTTCGTATGGCCCACTTCTGTATCGTCAATTGCCCGGTTGTCTGCTCCGCTCTTTTCTCCAGTAACTGTCGCAGCCACCCGATCCAGTAGATCTCATTCAGAAATAAAAGCAGCAGATAGGTGATTTTTACTGCATTCAACGTTCTGGACAGTCCCGCATGTCCCAGGGAATACAGGCTCGGTGTATAGCCGGTCGCATACAGACAGAAGGACAAGGCGAGTACGATCCCCGGATAACGAAAACGGTAATCCGTGCTTTTCACTGCCTGCCAGATCATAGGTACCAACAATAACATCACCATCAGAACCACCGGTCCGGTATATTCCGGAATGTGTTTCACGGCTTCCAAAAATGATCTGCCGATGGACTCCAGCGGTCCGTAACCCCAGCCCACATAGCTGCGGGCACGTACGGAATTTCCCGGAGCCGCCACATTCAGGCCGAAGCCTATGATATACACCAGTGTAGACGGCAGCAGCCACAGCCCCGTCCTGCGCCGTTCCACTACCACGCTGACCAGAAGGATGGTCAGAAGACACAATAATCCCTGCAATGCCGTGACGAAATTGCTTCCCGCCGTAATCATGGCAAGCAGAACCGATGCAGTGAATAACAGACCTTTCGCGGTTCTGCCCTCTGCTCTCTCCAGGCAGATGGCCACAGACAAAAACAAAAGTCCGAAACCATGCATTCCCACATAGTGGATCCCGCCGTTATACCAGTAGAAGCCGCTCTGCGCGGAATAGATAAACATAAATTCCGCTATGGTGATCACTGCCTGAATTGCCAAACTGATCCATTGCTCCATTCCGAAGACTTTCCGCAGGATCACGTGGGTAAACACCATGCTTCCCGCCAAAAGCAGTAACAGAATGAACACCGGTCCTAAGAAGTAATACTGTTCTCCCCAGACAGCCGGCATCAGTGTCATGAAAAAAATAGAAGAATACGTTCCCTGCCATGCATACCACTGGGTTCTGGAGCAGTCCAGTGCGCCGGAGATCGCCGCCCATTTCGACTGCTCCTGCTCCATGGCAGCTCTGGCAAATCTTCCAAAGTTATAGTCGTCATAATAAGGAACCGCATAAATCGTCAGTCGAAACAGTGGGATCAGTGCTAACAACAGCAGTCCGCAACAGCCCACTGCCAGCAGTACCCTGCCCGGCTTCCATAACAATATTTTTCTTAACTTTTCAAGAGCACCCTTCAATTACTTTCACCCTTTCTGTTTCCCCCACAACAGTTCCGTAATGCAGTACCCCGTTCCTTGAGCTCTCGGAATTGCAACAATCCATCGTACTATAGCACATCTGCGAAATGCACTTTCAGTCTCTTAAAGATCACAGCACCCAGTCCGAACAATACCACCGTCACGATCCAGAAATACATCGTGGAGAAGAAATCCCGGAAAAACCATTCTTTCTCGTAGATCGCACTGCGGTAGCCATTCACGATATAGACCAGCGGATTCAGCTTCAGGATCATGATCCACTCCGGAGACAGCGCGTCCAGATTCCATAAGATCGGAGTGGCCCACATGCCGATCTGCAATCCGATGCTGATGATCTGGGACAGATCCCGGAAAAACACCACTACCGCACACGTGGTGTAGCTGAGTGCCAGCACAAATATAAACAGGCAAAAACTGTAATAAATGATCTGTATAGTGTAGATTGTGGGGTAATAGCCGTAAATAGCCGCTACGATCAACAGGAGACACACGAAAAATACATGGATAAAAGTAGCCGCAATAATCTTGATGATCGGCAGGATGCTGATCTTAAATACTACTTTTTTCACCAGATAGTTGTACTCTAAGAGTGCATTGGTGCCGTTGTTCAGTGCCTCACTGAAGTAGAACCAGGGCACCAGTCCCGCTGTCAGGAAAAGTACAAAAGGCACTTCCACGCCCTCCCGCAGGGGTGTGCTGGTATTTCCCATGATCTTGTCGAAGACGATGTAATACATCGCCACGGTTACCACCGGCTGTGCCATCGCCCAGACCGCGCCCAGGTAAGAACCCGCATATCTCTTTTTAAAATCGTTTTTCGCCAGCTTCCAGATCAGATGTCTATTCTGGAATAACTCTACCGGCAGTCCGGTAAATTTATCGTACCAGTGGATAAACGCAAAGCATGCCGCCGCAATGACAACGCAGGAGATGATCTTTTTCGCCAGCTCCTGGCTTTGATCCACAGCAGGTCCCAGATTCTTATGGAACACGATGAGCAGAGCCATGATCACTGCCGCTGTCACGAACAGGGCAATACCTGTTTTCTTACTGATTTTCACACTTTTTTTCATGCTCTTTTTCCTTCATGTACTGTTCCAGAGTGCCCCACTTGGTATCCTTCTCGGATAATATCAGTTCCATACCTTCGGGGATGGGCCATTCCACACCGATATCCGGCGTGTTATATGCAATACCGCCCTCATCATCCGGATGATAAAAATCGGTACATTTGTAGCAGAACTCTGCGTAATCGGACAGTACCAGAAATCCATGCGCGAAATTTTTCGGAATAAAGAACTGCTTCTTGTTCTCCTCAGACAAAAGTACACCATACCACTGCCCGAAAGTTTTGGAGCCTTCCCGCAGATCCACAGCCACATCATAGACTTCTCCGCGGATCACACGTACCAGCTTGTCCTGCGGAAAATGCTTCTGAAAATGAAGTCCTCTGAGAACTCCTTTTTTAGAAGCAGACTGATTATCCTGTACAAACACTTCCGGGATTCCCGCTGCTTTAAGATCATTGTAATTATAAGTCTCCATGAAATACCCTCTGGCATCACCGAACACCGTGGGGGTAATGATCTTCAATCCTTCGATTTCACATGTTTCTACTGTTATCTTGCCCATTTATTTCATCCTCACTCTTTATTATTTTCATTCATAGGTGATATTCATATCGACTCTGCCTTCGATACCGTCCACTTTTCCCTTGGAGGTATACTGCCAGGTCTTGTAATATCCCTGATATA
>OGRO01001224.1_pt1 | contig 22608 bp, 15 predicted proteins | sample 1553451 | NCBI WGS metagenome assembly OGRO01 (sample SAMEA2580021, study PRJEB22360) | human gut metagenome
GAAGCAGGTCACGGTTTAAAACCGGATACATTTTTGCAAAATAATCACAGTTCTTCGTCACACCGAGTGTATGCTCCAAAAGACCTCCTACAAAACCGTGGTGCACGCTCTTTGCGGCTGAATGGAACTTGAAACGACGCTCAAACTCCTTATTGTCAAAAAAGCTATGTAATAGCTGTGACAGGTACTGATTCTTTACAGAGCCGATAAAGCCCATGAGTTCCTTATACATGACCTCGACATCCTTATCGCTGACCGGCAGATAATCCGCAGGGTCATATTCTCCCTCGTTCACCTTTCTCGCACGCTTTATGGAACACTGCAAATTGCCCTGAAAGCTTGTGATATCACCGGTTATGGCTATGTAATCCATTGCATCAAATTCCTCAATGCCTACTGAGCCAACATCCCATATCTTGGCATCCAGCGTGCCTGTCTTATCCTGCAGGATAACATTGTCATAAGGCTTTCCGCTTTTGGTCATGGCTGTCTGCTTGCTCTTGCATAAAAAAATCTCATTGATTCTCTCTCCCTCGCGGAGAGTTGAAATATACTTCATATATCCTCCTAATTTCGGCTAATTCATCACTCCGATTTTCACCTGACAGGTAATCTCCGTGTAGCCGTTGCTTCCTTTTCTCTTTACTTTCAGATTGCAGGTATCCTCAGGCTTTTGCTTCATAAGCTGTGTGTTGTACGCGGACACATTCGACACCTCTGTATTGTTTACCGCAACTATCACATCTCCGCTTTGAAGCCCCGAGACAAATGCCGGTGAATCCATTGTAACCTGCTTTATATAAACACCCTTTGGGATGTTATATCTGTTTGCTATTTTTTCTGTAACTGTAGTACAGGTGATGCCTATGTACGGCACATCTGCGCCGCTCTCGAGCTTTTCAATGACAGGTGACAGGTCGCTTATGCTGACAGCCGTGAGCGTATTGTTTTCCTCCGCCGGATTGAAATCCTGCAGCGAAAGCCCTATGACCTGACCATCTGTATTAATCAGTATACCGCTCTGTAACTTGTTGCTTGCAATATCTGTGGTGAGCACCGAGTAATTGTTGTCCTGCGCCGACAGCTCGTTGGTTGTTGACGTTACAAGACCTGTGAGAATGGCATAGTTTGCCTCAAGCGCAATGACAGATGCTCCTCTTGAAACAATATTTGAATTACCAAGCTCCGCAACCGCTATAGCCCTTATTGTGGCGTCGTCCAGAAGTGACTTATCCACGGAAATGATTGCTATACCTGTATTGCTGTCATACTTGACCAGCGCAGCATCAGCCATCATGTCGTTTACAAAGGTTACACTAAGCTTATCCGCCTTATCCACTACATTTTTCTCTGTCAGAATGATTAGCTGCTTTCCATTGTCCCTCAGTATCACTCCCACTCCCTGACCCTCGGTCTCATAGGAATTATTGAAAATATCAGTGGCATCTGTCACACCCGTGACTCCTACTACAAATCTCGTGGCCGAAACGCCCACTCTGTAGAGCTGGTTCTGCACTGCCTGATAATCTGCGAGTGTAGGCTGATAGGTCTGCGAAGACGGCTCCGAAGAAGTGCCGGACTCTGTGCTTTGTGTACCATTTTCACTATATGCATCACTGCTGTCATCTATGCCTGACTGCTGTGGAGCTGTCTGCACATCATTATTATTTTTTCCATCTGAAGCTTTTTTTGATTGTCTGTTGATAACCGGCAGAAATATAGCAAAAACAATGCTTGCAGCCACTGCAAATACCACTCCGCAGAGTGCTGCTGTGCCTGCTTTTTTTGCAAGTCTTTTTTTATTCAGCGGTTTATCCTTTATCTTTTCTCTGATAAATTGCTCCATATTGTCACCCTGATTAGATGTCTTTAGTTACTATCTTACATTATATTCTGAATTATATTGCGTTGCAACCATATTTTTTGAGTACGGGCTTGTGGCATGTACCCGCCGGACTGCTGCAAGCCCTTACTTTTTGGCTCGTTTAACAAACTGGTTCGTTATGTATTAAACTTTATGTTATCATCTTGTAATTATCATTTAATACATATTTATTATGGTTTTTTTGAAGATTTTCAGCTATAATATGATAAGCTATACAGTAAATATGAATTTAATATTCAACTACCGAAATATAAGGATATAGAAATGAATAAAAAAGTTTACAAAACATTGGAATATAACAAAATCCTCACCATGCTAAGCAGCTACGCAGCATGTGATGAGACAAAGAAGCGGTGTCTTTCGCTTGAGCCTATCACCGATTTATACGAAATCAGACATCTGCAGACCACCACTGCCGATGCACTAAGCCGCCTGTACAAGGACAGCGGAATATCCTTCGTTGGCATACACAATGTACACGCTTCCCTAAAGAGACTCGATATCGGCGGAGCTCTGAATACGACCGAGCTTCTTCGCATCTGCAGTCTTTTGGAGGTTGCAAAGCGCGTGAAGGCCTATGGCAGAAGCGCCATGGATAATGAAAAGCAGGATTCTCTCTCCGGTCTGTTTGCAGGGATTGAACCGGTTTCTGCGCTCTGCGATGAGATTAAGAGGTGCATTTTATCTGAGGAAGAGATTGCCGATGATGCGAGTCCTGAGCTTTTTAAGATAAGAAAGAGCATACGCGGCATGAACGACAGAATCCATGCGCAGCTCACCAAGCTCATGAACAACAGCACAACGAGGACATATCTGCAGGATGCGGTTGTGACCATGCGCGACGGCAGATATTGTCTGCCTGTAAAGGCTGAGGCTAAAGGCAATGTACCCGGAATGATGCACGACCAGTCATCTACCGGCTCTACCCTTTTTATCGAGCCGATGGCTGTCGTCAATTTGAATAACGAGCTCAAGGAGCTTTTCATAAAGGAGCAGGAGGAGATTGAAAAAATCCTTGCAGCGCTCAGCGACAAGGTTGCAATGAATGCGGCTGCTTTGGAGCAGGACTATGAGATTCTTTCAGAGCTTGACTTCATTTTTGCAAAGGCAAATCTGGCTAAATCATATAACGGTGTGGCACCGGATTTCAACACCGATGGGCATATCAATATCAGAAAGGGCCGTCATCCGCTTTTGGATGCTAAAAAGGTGGTTCCTATAGATGTACGGCTCGGCGAGGAATATAAGCAGCTTATCATCACCGGACCAAATACCGGCGGTAAGACGGTTTCACTAAAGACTGTCGGACTTTTAACTCTCATGGGTCAGGCAGGTCTTCACATTCCTGCGGCTGACAGGTCAAAGCTCGCCATCTTTGAGGATGTCTTTGCGGATATAGGCGATGAGCAGAGTATTGAGCAAAGTCTCAGTACCTTCTCGTCTCACATGACCAATATCGTAAAAATTCTTGAAAAAGCTGACGACAGAAGCCTTTGCCTGTTCGATGAGCTCTGCTCGGGAACCGACCCGACAGAGGGTGCGGCACTTGCCATCTCAATTTTAAACAGACTGCACCGGTATGGCGCCATCACCATGGCCACCACACACTACAGTGAGCTGAAGGTATATGCGCTTTCCACAGACGGTGTGGAAAATGCCTGCTGTGAGTTCAATGTTGAGACTTTAAGCCCTACCTACCGCCTGTTAATCGGTATTCCTGGAAAGAGTAACGCATTTGCAATCTCATCAAAGCTTGGTCTGGACGAAAACATCATCGAGGATGCAAAAAGCAGGATTAATGATAACGACCTTGATTTTGAGGATCTGATTGCAAGCCTCGAGTCACAGCGACAAACTATCGAAAAGGAACAGCTTGAAATCAACAGCTACAAGGCCGAGATTGAAAAGCTCAAGAAACAGCTCGAAGAGAAAAACGAGCGTATAGACAAGAGCAAAGACAAGATTTTACGCGAGGCAAATGAGGAAGCCTACAAGATACTGCAGGATGCAAAGGAACTTGCCGACAAAACCATCCGCAATTTCAACAAATACGGACAGGGGCAGGCTCCTATGAGCCAGATGGAAAAGGAGCGCTCTGCCCTTCGTGACAAGATGAATGACAAGGAAAAGAAGCTGTCAGACATCAAGAAAAACACTGCCAAGGCAAATCACAAGGCGCCTAAGAAGCTGCGCATCGGTGATTCTGTGCTTGTGCTCTCCCTCAATCTGAAGGGAACTGTCCACACTCTGCCAAACGCCAAGGGCGATTTGTATGTGCAGATGGGTATACTACGCTCGCTGGTTAATATTAATGACCTCGTGCTCTTAAACGACGAAGTCTCTCCTGCCAAGAAGTACGGCGGCAGCGGAAGCAAGATAAAGATGAGCAAATCGCTGTCAGTTTCATCAGAAATCAACCTGATAGGAAAAACCACGGATGAGGCACTTGCTCTCTTGGATAAATACTTAGACGACGCATATATCGCTCATCTTTCATCAGTGCGCATTGTCCACGGAAAAGGCACCGGTGCTCTGCGAAAGGCTGTGCATGGACTTTTGAAGAGGACAAAAACTGTTGCGGAATACCATCTCGGTGAGTTTGGTGAGGGCGATGCCGGAGTAACCATCGCAACCTTTAAATAACGACAATGTACTTTTACGGAATATAAATAATTTTTAAGAAGGAGATTAGAAATGGCTGTTAAACAGAAAATACTGATAGTAGACGACGACAACAATATAGCAGAGCTTATATCTCTATATCTGACCAAGGAATGCTATGACACCAAAATCGTAAATGACGGTGAGCAGGCTCTTATCGCGTTTGAGCACTACAAGCCAAACATGCTTCTTTTGGACCTCATGCTTCCGGGCATAGACGGCTATCAGGTATGCCGTGAGATACGTGCAAAGTCCGACGTGCCGATTATCATGCTCTCCGCAAAGGGCGAGGTATTTGACAAGGTTTTAGGCCTGGAGCTTGGTGCCGACGATTATATACTCAAGCCCTTTGACTCAAAGGAGCTTGTGGCAAGAGTCAAAGCCGTGCTCAGACGCTTCCAGCCTGCAAAGCCGGAGGCCTATGCTTCCGTAGATATCAAGTGTGTGGAGTACCCGGGGCTTATTGTAAATCTGTCCAACTACTCTGTCACTTATGACGGACAGCAGATTGATATGCCGCCAAAGGAGCTTGAGCTTTTATATTTTCTTGCCTCATCTCCAAATCAGGTGTTTACAAGGGAGCAGCTTCTGGACAACATATGGGGCTATGAATATGTCGGCGACACCCGCACTGTCGATGTGCATGTAAAGCGTCTCCGCGAGAAAATCAAGGACAAGCCAACCTGGCGCATCGCAACTGTCTGGGGCATCGGATACAAGTTTGAGGTAAAATAAATAATGAAGCATACCATCTACACTAAGCTGTTAATCAGCTACCTGATTTACGGTGTCATCGCTTTTTTCATTATATGCACCTTTACACAGCATCTCACCACAGACTATATCGAAAAGCAGGAAGCATCCAATCTCTACAGGGAAGCCTCCATCATTGCAGGTGATTACGCCGCCGAATACTTTGACTCATCCATGTCGCTTAGCGATTTCCAGAATCACATGAAAATCGTAGCCGACTATATGGATGCCGAGGTATGGGTGGTCAGCCCTGACGGTGAGCTGCTCATGGACTCAGATGATCCGTCAATAGGCATTGATATCCAAAATGACAGTTCTAAGCCTGTAGTGATAAATGGCTTTGATGTCACCGATTTTGGCAGCACCAACTATATGATTGGAGATTTTTACGGCTCCTTCAAGCATAAGATGCTGTCCGTATTTTCCCCGGTAAATGTCTCGTACCAGAATATCGGCTACATAGTCATTCACAAGACAATGAGCCATATCACGGCAGGTGTAAACGGTTTTATGAATATCTCCTTTTACACTGTAGCGCTCATTTTTGCTTTTGCATTTGTTCTGCTTGTCATTATGAGCCGCTCTATTTACCGTCCTATCTCCAAAATCACAAAGACCGCAAAGAAGTATGCAAAGGGTGATTTCACTGCCCAGATTGATGTACATTCCAATGACGAAATCGGCTATCTGGCAAACACACTCAACTACATGGCAACGGAACTTGATACGCTTGAGGAGGATCAGCGCAAGTTTGTTTCCAACGTGTCACACGACTTCCGCTCCCCTCTTACCTCGATAAAGGGCTACGTGGAAGCCATGCTGGACGGAACCATCCCTGTTGAGATGCAGGATAAGTATTTAAATATCATACTTTTTGAAACCGAGAGGCTTAATAAGCTCACCAAGAGTCTTATTGATCTGAACCAGTTCGGTCATCACGGCATACACCTGGATATTGCTGATTTTGACATCAATACAATGATCCGCACGACAATCCTCACCTTCGAGGGTAAATGCAGTGAAAAGGGCTTAAGCTTTGACCTGCTGCTCACCGGAAAAGAGCTTTTCGTGCGCGGTGATATGGTCAAAATCCAGCAGATTCTTTACAACCTGATAGACAACGCTGTGAAGTTTTCAAATAATGATTCGAGTATCAAGATTGAGACGAGTATCAGAAATGAAAAGGTGTTTATATCAGTAAAGGATCACGGTATCGGTATACCAAAGGACAGCCTTTCAAAGATCTGGGAGCGCTTCTACAAGAGTGATTTATCCCGCGGAAAGGATAAGCGCGGTACGGGACTTGGCCTGTCTATAGTTAAAGAAATCGTGCAGGCGCATGGTGAGAATATAAATGTAATAAGTACTGAGGGTGTGGGAACTGAGTTTATATTTACGCTGCCGCTCAGCAAAAAAGAAGGGTAAGGCTGCCGGCATAGCACACAGTATATTCCTCAGAAAAATGTGAAGTCAGCCGCGGTTGTTTGTCCGGACAGATTACGGTTTTATTTACATTTTCTTTCTTTTTTACTTTATGGAACTCCGCGGCAGTTCACATTTTTCTTCGGAACACACCGTGTACTCTCCGGCTAATTCAGGTTTACGAGCGAGGTGCTTTGCTACCTTGCATTCTGGCAGTGCCGGACTTATTTCACTGGCGTGAAATTTTGTCCGGCACTTTTTTCTTCTTAAAATTTAAAGCTCATTTCACTTATGCGAAATGAGCTTATTTAATAGTTATATATTGTTTATAAATATTCTGAGCCGCCTTGAAAACACAAGAAAAACTGATTTTAAATAATTACGCTTATATCATATTTACGGTTCATATTTGCTGCCGGCCGGGTCGGTTACTGTGTAGTCGCCGCCGGATATGTCGGCTGTAGTTTCAAAGTCTGTGATGTCCTGATTTACGATACCATCGAACAGGTCATATGTGAAGGTGTAGCCCTGTGCCGATACTGCTTTGACATATATTTTGATATTGCTTGCGGCTGTGACAGGGATTAAGTCTTCGATTTTGACTGTGCCTTCGAGGCTATGGAGCTTACCGTCGTCCTCTTTTGAGGCATCAGAGGTATCATTTTCCGTGTCATTCTTTGAGCCATCTTTTTTGGCATCATCCTTCCGGCTTAAGGCGGATGTGATGGAGTCTGTGTCTGCAGAGTCTGCACTGTCTGTGCCGTTTTCTGCCAACAGCTGTCGGATATCGTATGTCTTTAGCTCTGTATCTGAGCTTGCAACTACGAGCTGCACACTGTTAAAGTCAAAGTAATCATTTCCCATGACCGCTACATCTACATCTGTGCCAAGCTTTATGCTGCCATTGTCAAAGGTTGGTTTATTGGCAAGTATGCCGGATGCTACATTTTTGAACACTGATGTCACACCTTCAAACTCATCGAGCACCTCTGTGCTTCTCTTATTTCCGTCAACAAACAGAAATGTCACATTGCCTGCATAGTCCTCAGACAGTGGAAGGGTGGCCTCACCCGTATACTTGATGCCGTTTAGCTCGAGCGGTATCTCGTTTGTACCGAAAAATACACTGGTTTTTGTATCCTCTGTGTACTCCTTTGGCACCACCGAGACAGAGACTGTGTATGTCATATCGGTAAAGTCTGCACTTTTTAAGGAAATGTCCCAGTCTGTTATGAGGCTGGCCTCCTCCTCAAGGGTGGACTTGATATCATCCTGCATGGTCTGCACATCGGAAAGTATCACCGATGTGTTGTCTGAGGTGTATGACATCTGTGTCTCGAGCTTTTTTATCCTGTTATTAAGCAATACTGCCCCCGCAATAAGTGCGGCGAGCAGTATTATGGTAATCGCATTGAAAATATTTTTTTTCAAATTCATATTATAGTGTTATTCCTCATCTTCCTCTGCAGCTACAGCTATTCCAAGCTCCTCAAGCTGCTTTGGATCTACAGTTCCGGGTGCCTCTGACATGAGGTCCGAAGCGTCCTTTACCTTAGGGAATGCAATAACCTCCTTGATATTGTCTGTATGCAGCATATGCATGCAGATACGGTCAACACCGAAGGCAAGTCCTGCGTGTGGCGGTACACCATATGAGAATGCATCAAGCAGGAATCCAAACTGCTCATGTGCACGCTCCTTTGTGAAACCAAGCACCTCAAACATCTTCTCCTGGATGTCATCCTGATGGATACGCACTGAGCCTCCACCGAGCTCTGTACCATTGAGTACGATATCATATGCCTTTGCACGAACTGCGCCCGGATCTGAGTCTATCTTGTCCCAATCCTCCTCCATAGGCATAGTGAATGGATGATGCATTGCCATAAATCTGTTTTCCTCATCAGACCACTCAAGGAGTGGGAACTCTGTTACCCAGAGGAAATTGTACTTGTTCTCATCAATCAGGCCAAGCTCAGCTCCGAGCATGAGACGAAGTGCTCCAAGTACATTCCATACGATTTTATTCTTATCAGCTGCAAAAAGGAGTAAATCTCCCGGCTTTCCGTTCATCTTTGCAACAAGTGCATCAAGCTCAGCTTCTGTCATAAACTTGGCAAATGATGACTTGTATGTGCCATCCTCATTGATGCACAGATAAGCAAGTCCCTTTGCTCCACAGCCCTTTGCGTGCTCTACAAGCTTGTCAATCTTCTTACGAGGCATCTTTGCCTGTCCCTCTACATTGATACCGCGGACAGAGCCACCGTTTTCAAGAGCTCCTGTGAATACTCCAAAGCCACAGTCCTTTACCACTTCCGAAACATCGCAAAGCTCCATACCAAAACGTGTATCAGGCTTGTCAGAACCAAATCTGTCCATAGCCTCCTGCCAAGGCATACGCTTAAACGGAATCTCAACATCCACATTAATAACCTCTTTAAAAAGGTGCTTTAACAGTCTCTCATTTACCTCGATTACATCATCGATATCTACAAATGAAAGCTCCATATCTGCCTGTGTAAACTCAGGCTGTCTGTCTGCACGCAGATCCTCGTCACGGAAGCATCGTGCAATCTGGAAATATCTGTCATAGCCTGAAGCCATCAGAAGCTGCTTAAAGAGCTGTGGTGACTGAGGGAGCGCGTAAAAATGTCCGTGGTGTATACGGCTTGGCACGAGATAGTCTCTGGCGCCCTCCGGTGTAGACTTGCAAAGGATTGGTGTCTCTATCTCCAAAAATCCCTCGTTTGCCATAAAGTCACGCATCACGCGAAGCACATTGCTTCTGAGCATGAGATTTCTCTGGATATCAGGACGGCGAAGATCCAGATAACGGTATTTAAGTCTGATGTCCTCGCTGGTCTTTGAATTCTCCTCAATCTGGAACGGAGGTGTCTGTGCCTCTGAAAGCACTCTGATTGATGTAGCGATAACCTCGATATCACCTGTCTTTAAGTTCTCATTGACAGCAGCTGTTCTCTTCTGTACAGTTCCCTCAACTGCGATGACGAACTCACTTCTTAAGGTGCCTGCCTTTTCAAAGCCCTCTGCACCTACATTTTCCTCGCCGAATACTATCTGAAGTATTCCGCTTCTGTCTCTTAAATCTACGAAAATGAGACTTCCTAAATTTCTTCTCTTCTGTACCCAGCCCATCACGGTGACCTTCTCACCGATATTGGCATTTGATACCTCTGTACATCTATGGCTTCTATGTAAGCCCTGCATTGATTCTGCCATTTTATACTCCTTATATTTCTACTATATATTTATTCTAATAACTGTTTGGTACCGCTGCTACACAGCTAATCTGCTGCTTATCAGATTCCTATCTGTTAAAGAACTCAACAAACTCCTCGTAGCCCTCTTTCATAAGCTGCTCCTTCTGGAATTTCTTGTTCTTGTTCATGCGCACAACAAGCACCTGCTGTCCGTTTGCTCTTGCGTCTTTTGCCTGGTTCATGACATCAACAAGCTTGTCTGCCGGATATTTCTTCTCAACCAGATAAGCCACCTTCTTTGGACTCTCAGGAATCTTGAAGCCGCTCTCCATGAGAAGCAGGATAATTCTCTCAAAACCGATTGAAAAACCACAGGCCGGTACATCATTTCCGGTGAACTTTCCAATCATCTTGTCATATCGTCCGCCACCGCCACAGGCTGCGCCAAGCTCAGGCATTGATATCTCAAAAATAGTTCCTGTGTAGTAGCTCATTCCACGAACAAGTGTAGGGTCAAATACGAGCTCAAACTTTGCTCCCTTTGTGGCATTAACGGCCGTAGCTATCTCTGTCATATTTGTAACCACTTCTTCGTCTAAATATTCACCAAGCTTTTCTGAAAGTATATTTACACCCTCAGTGACATCCCTTGTCTGCTCCAAAAGCTTAAACAAATCAAGATATTTGTCAATATTTTCCTGTGGATAGCCATCCTGTGCAAGCTCACTTGCAACACCTTCCACTCCTATCTTGTCCATCTTATCGAGTGTGATAAATACGCTGTCGTAGTCCTCCTCAGCGAAACCACTGTAAGCAGCCATTGCCTTTAGGATTCTTCTCTCGTTGATTCTTATCTCAAAGTTCTCGAAGCCGAGTCTGCCGATTGTGGTAGTGGTTGCTGTAATCAGCTCTATCTCTGCCAGATTGCTTGGCTCTCCGAGTATATCTATATCACACTGTGTAAACTGTCTGTAGCGGCCTCTCTGAGGTCTGTCTGCTCTCCACACACTGCCCATCTGAAGTGCCTTAAACGGCGATGGCAGGTTGTTGGCATTGTTTGAATAATATCTTGAAAGTGGCACTGTAAGGTCATAGCGCATTCCAAAGTCTACTACATCCGACTCTTCCTTTGCAGTCTCCAGATTCAGCTTCTCGCCTCTCTTCATTACCTTGAAGATCAGCTTCTCATTTTCTCCGCCCTGCTTGCTTGTGAGATTTGCTATATTCTCCATGCATGGTGTCTCTATCGGTGTAAATCCGAAGCTTCTGTATGTATCCTTGATCACACTTGTCACATAATCACGGATTTCCATCTCTGCAGGTAGTATATCCTTCATGCCGTTGACCGGCTTTTTGCTCAGTGCCATTTGGTTTCCTCCATCTATATTAAAATATTGAATTCATTAGCTATTCTATTATACTTTTCGGTTTTGCAATCGTCAAGGGTTACAGGGGATTTTGCTGTATGTGCTACAGGACGGACTGTAAGCCACGGCACCGCCAGGGCACACACATATGCTTTGCTTTCGCTACGCTTTGCCGCTAAGATACTGTACGGATTATGCTTTTTGCGCTTCTATGCTTGACGAAACCGTCGAACCGCGCCTTCCATGGCGCGGTTCTCCTTGACTTGCCCTCCATGGCAAGTCATTTCTGTGCTTCATATGCATAATCCTACAGTATCTAAGCGGCTTCGCTATCCGCTCAATCAAATGCATATGCGTGCGGCCTGGCGGTGCCGTGACTTGCAGCCCTTACTCTGTGACAGTATTTTCATATACCTGGTTACTTTCAAGTTACTTCAATAAACCTTGTGAACTGCAGAAATAACGTACATCTGCCGTGAAAGGTTACAAATGCTAATGTGCTTCTACTGTGGAAAATTTCAGATGCTAATGTGTATCTACTGTGGTGGATTGCAGATGCTAACGCACATCTACTGCGGCGGATTACAAATGCTAATGCACATCTACTGTGGCGGATTGCAAATGCTAATGCACATCTACTGTGGTGGATTGCAGATGCCGCACGGAGACAAGCCCATGGATTTTGCTTCTTCAAGCGTTACCTCTGTGTCACTCTTTTTCAAAGTCCGACAGCCCGCACGGTGATATTTCTTGCCGGTTGCAGTGATATGAACCATCGTCTCGCTGTTTGAGGAATCAGCAGCGCTATTTTCTGTTGCTGAGCTGTCTGAGCCTGATGATGCACTTCCTGTTGTACTGCCTGAAGAGCCGGATTCTCCTGCCCCGCTTCCAGCGCTGCTCTGCGAGCCTTCATTCTGCGGTGTATCCGTCTGAGCGCTCTGCTGCGGAGTGGTGCCTTCCAGCCAGCTGTCACCATTCTCATAGTTTATTCCGACTCCGGGCTGCACATTATAGCAATAGACATTAAAAAGTATGCCGCCACCGTTATCCTCAACCGACTTTGCCTCTATGAGAACGCCGTTTGCAACTAGATTGCTGCCCGAGAACATCGGAGTCACTCTGTAAAGCACATGATTTCCTGTATTGTTTACATAATCCGCTACCAGATTCTCAAACGGAAGCATGCCCTCCACATTCAGGTATCTCGTACCGGTAATAAGGTTCTTTGGATTGGCATTCTCCCCGGCAAGCTGATAGCCAATAAGATGACAGCGATTATATAAATACCTGTCCTTTATCACATCATACTTCACCGTATGCCAGCCTGATGGCTTTATCATGCCTATCTTGCCACGCTCCTCAGTCGGCATGATATCCTTGCAGATATTGGCATAAGCCACACCGCATCTGCCAAGTGAATCCAAATCACTGTAATTTTCAAAAGCAGTGGTAGTCATATCGCTGTCCGTAAAAAAAGGCTCATTATTGTTGACAGCCACGTATGCCTTGCCATCATATGCAGGAATCGCATCAAGTGAAACATAAGAATTGTTGTTTACAAGATCCTCCTGTGGCCCATCCGCATTATCCTTGCTGCCTAAAGCACCGGAAGAATCCTCACCTGCCACTTCAGCTCCTGCGGCATGCCCGGCACCTTCAGTGCCTGATAAATCAGTGGAGGCACAGCCTGTAAAAATTGTAGCAATTGCAAGTAATTCACATAGTGTAATTGCAGCTGTTTTCCTTAACTTTAGCCATATGTTCATATAAAATCACTCTTTCTATCAATCGATTGATATTGGATTTTCCCTAATCACAATAAATTAAATGAATACTTAAATTACTAAACCTAATATACTTTTATTTCCTCGCTTCATTTATTATAGCAAACGTTTGTTTGTTTTTCAACCCTTGCTGTAAAGCTATATATTTCCCACTATTTTGGTATGTTAGTGAGTTTCCCCGGTAGTACGCACCTATGTCACGTAAACTAAAAAAAGGATTCGAGCAAATGCTCGAATCCTTATAAATACCAGCTTATTAAACTATCATTTAAGATTGCTCGATGATACTAACAACTCTCGAACTTCTTTTTTAGTAAATATACACACAATCAAAACCTATATGTATATTTTCTATAAAATAAAAAGGAAGCCGGACGCATCCAACTCCCTTAGGCATAGTCCGCAGACGTCCGCCGCAATTCTGTAATATATTATGCCATAATGAAAACTTTTATGCAATAGCACTTTTGAATTTTCCACAAATATTTTTGAATTCTCTACAAATACTTTTTCAATAAATTCAACTTCGTTCTGGTATCTGTATACACAACTGTGTTGAAAATGGACGTAGAAACTTTTCCCCTAAGTTCTTCACAGTCCTTTTCAAACAAACGAATAAATGCCATAATTTTCTTCTTTTGACACTCTAATAGTTTCATCATAAAGCTTATAAGAATCACATAATCAACAATAGACTCAAATGTAATATTATTAATTCCTGTCTCTGCACTTATACACTTAGCAATTCTCAAGCTTACCTTACCCGTTTTAAATCTAGCATCAAAAATCGTATTATTGTGTGCTACAGCATTTCTTAAATCCTTTAAGGCATATACGATCAATGGTAACAATTTACCATCTCGGTCATAAGCAACCTTTATGCCTACGCTCTTAGAAATTTTTTTCCTGGTATTTTGGTCAAGACAACCTACAAATGTACCAAATTCACCAAGACTAATTAATTCAAAAATTGCCCATATAGGAAGCGGCTGATCCTTGTCATAATAATGATTCACTATAAACCTCTTACCATAATCTCGGGAAATAAGACTATATACTTTATTTCTAAGATTCATTCTTTTATTAATTGCTTTTTTATAATCATTACTACCTATCGGATAGGCTTTGTAATCCGTTAACAATTTCGCATATATATTCGCAAATCTTTTACTTTCAGCATCTTCCAAAATAACTTCCAAAACATAGTTTTTAAATGCAGTTTCCAAAAACATTATCTCCGGATAAAACATTGTCTTAATCGCCATATCAAAGCCATAGATTGCCTGCACCTCATCAAAGGAATTGAATGCATATGTATTCGCTGGATTATTATGAAAACGATATCCTTTATATCCATGGAAATAACCCATATATCTAAGTTTTTTCTTATCACTACTTCCAGAAATACTCAATCCTTTTTCATCTCTCATATATGCCATCAGCGCATTAATACTTTTAGGTTTCTTTTTCATTGACACCATACTCCTTTTACTGTAACCTTCTCAACAATAATTTTAATGGTAATTTCCATCAAATGTCAACAGCAAATACTCTCCTTCTCTCCATCTATCCATCTCATTGTTACTGTTCACCCCTAACAGTGTGACCAGTAACTCTCTTCTAGGCGGATTCCCACCCCGCCGGGCGAGGCTTACGGCCCGAACCAACTAAAAAAGCCACCCAGGCATAACACCCGGTGTGGCTTTTAATCATGTATTATGAAATTATTTGAATCACCTAATGTGAATCAACACTGCTATATTGCAGAACAAATCTACTCGCAAAGCTTAGAAAACTCATCCGCAACAAACTGAACCTTGGTTCCGATAATAACCTGAACAGAATTCTTGCCAGGCTTCATAACGCCTGCAACACCTGCAGATTTAATCTTCTTATCATCAACCTGAGTGATATCCTTAACCTCAAGTCTGAGTCTTGTGATGCAGTTGTCAATGCTTGCAATATTTTCTTTGCCACCGCAGCCCTCAAGAATAGTCTTTGCTACTGCTGTGTAGTCATTGTTAGAAAGCACTGCCTTCTTCTCTGCCTCGACATCATCGTCCTCTCTACCAGGGGTCTTAAGATCCCATTTCTTGATAGCGAAATAGAATACAATGTAGAATACGATAAAAGCTGCGATTCCAAGAGGAATGATGAGCCATGTCTTTGCTGCAGCCGGAAGTGAAGATGAGAATAATAAATCCATCGCACCGGCTGAGAATGAGAAGCCTGCTCTAAATCCAAGAGCTACTGTAATCATTGTGAAAATACCATAAAGTAAAGCATAAATCACATAGAGAACAGGAGCAAGGAACATAAATGCAAACTCGAAAGGCTCTGTAACACCACAGATAAATGCACAGATAGCTGCAGAAGCAAGGATACCGATGGCAGCCTTTTTCTTAGCAGTCTTTGCACACTTAACCATGGCAAGTGCTGCACCAGGAATACCAAACATCATACATGGGAAGAAACCTGACATGTACATTCCGAGGCTCCATGAAACATCCTTTGATGTCTCGCCTGCCCAGAAATGTTTGAGGTCTCCAAGTCCGATAGTATCGAACCAGAATACATTGTTTAATGCGTGGTGTAATCCTGTAGGGATTAACAGACGGTTCAGGAATGCATAGATACCTGCGCCGACTACATCAAGACCAACGATTGCTTTACCGATAGATACAAGAGCACCGAAAAGTAATGGCCATACAAACAGTAATACTACAGATGCAAGGATTGAAACAACACCTGCGATAATTGCTACGCAACGCTTGCCACTGAAGAATGACAGCCAGTCAGGAAGCTTTGTATCCTTAAATCTGTTGTAACACAAAGCACCAATAATACCGGCTAAGATACCGATAAATGGGTTTTCAATCTTGTCGAATGCAAGTGTCTTTGTAGCGCTGTCAGCGATAGATGGCATGATAGTGGTAACAAAGCCTGTAGACAGGAGTGTTTTCATCATCAGCCATGAAGCTAAAGCTGCAATACCGCCGGTATGGCCATCACCCCCACCCAGAAAGCAAAAGCCGCAATCCCGCCGGTACCGTCGTTCTTTTCCGACATACCGACACCAACGCCGATTACAAAAAGGATGGCCATGTTGTCAATCAAAGCGCCCCCTGCTTTAACTAAAAACAGACCTATTAAATTACGCACTCCCTCGATGTCACCACCCTGCATGGTTGCAGGACATAAAAAATATCCAATACCCATGAGGATACCACAGATAGGAAGTACTGCTACGGGAAGCATTAAAGCTTTACCCAGTTTTTGAAGAAATTTCATAAATTTCCCCTCCTTTACATTATGTATACTAAACTGGAGATACTCCAATAAAGTTCGTTATTATTATATAATTATATTCAAATCTACGCGAGACTTAAAATCTCATCACCGGCGGATACATTTCCCTCTTTGAGCATCTTTATCTCACTATAATCAGCAGTGTTGCCAATTAAGACCGGAGTAATGACATTAAGATCTGCTGCCTTAATCTGCTCCAGGTCAGCCTCCATCAAAAGGTCGCCCTTCTTCACCTGATCACCAACAGAAATATGCGATGTAAAAGGAGCACCCTTTAGTATCACTGTATCCAGACCAATGTGCAAAAGCAGCTCGACTCCCTGAGTGGTCGTCATGGTAAAAGCATGCAGCGTATCAAATACAGCTGTCACCTCACCATCCGCCGGAGCATAAAACCTGCCCTCAGAAGGAATCACGGCCACGCCGTCTCCCAATATCTTCTCAGAAAATGTAGGATCCGGAACCTCTGTAATAGGAACCACTCTGCCGTTGCACGGAGAACAGATCACCTTTCCCTTTGACTTATTCTTGAAAAAACCTAACATGATATCTCCTTTCCGTCGATATACACACTCACAATATCCAAATCATCATTGAGAAGCACAAAATCTGCTCTCTTTCCTGCAGAAATGCTACCTGCTTCATCATAGATGCCAATCTCCTTAGCCGGATTGGCTGTAGCACACATAATTGCCTCCTCAAGCGGAATACCTGCCTGCCTTACTGTGAAACGCATACAATCCATCAGATTGGTTGCCGAGCCTGCAATTGTCCCATCATGGAGTGTAGCAAGCGGACCTCTGACCGTCACTGCCTGTCCACCGAGTGTATACTCGCCATCCTCAAGCCCTGTGGCTCTCATACTGTCACTTATTAAAATCATGCGCTTCGCACCAAACATGGCAAATGTCGCCCTGATAACCGACGGATGAATATGCACTCCGTCACAAATGAGCTCTGCATGACACTTTTCTGAATCTCTCACAGCCCCGATAACTCCGGGATTCCTGTGATGAAGCGGTGGCATCGCATTATACAAATGTGTAGCATGGCTTGCACCATGCTCAATAGCCTCTACTGCGGTGTCATAATCCGCCGCTGTGTGTGCTATTGAAACCACAACACTTCCTCTTACCCTGTCTATAAAATCAATCGCGCCCGGCTCCTCCGGAGCGATATCTACAAGCTTTATCAAGCCATGGGCCGCATCCTGAAGCTCACAGAAATAATCATAATCACATCGCAAGATATTCTCTGCCGCCTGTGCGCCCTTTTTAGATGGGCTGATAAAAGGCCCCTCCATATTGATACCTACAAGATGTGCACCACCATGATAAGTATAATCACCGGCATTTTTCATGACACTCAAAAGCTCATCCCTTTGAATGGTCATAGTAGCCGGACACACGCTCGTCACTCCGACAGAAGCCTCGTATGCTGTAATCACATCAAGTGCCTCTGTGGTACCGTCACACATATCAGCTCCCTTGCATCCATGAAAATGAATATCCACAAGACCCGGTATCATGATAAGACCTGATGCATCTATAATCTCCTGCTGTGTGCTGTCAGCAGCCGCGTCCGTGTCAGCTGTTCTCTCCAAAACACTGTCAAAACGGCCATCCTTAACGACAACATCGCCTTGCATAAAGCTGCCATCCTCTGTAAATACCCTTGCATTTTTTATTATCATATACATGCACCTTCTCAACTAAAAAACATCTACAAACAACTCAATGCAGCCTCATCCGCTACAAGCGTAACATCATTGTGCAGCTGCAATACAGAAGCCGGCACCTGTGGTGTAATCGGTCCAAAGAAAGCCTTGTGCACAATCTCTGCCTTATCCTCACCACTTGCAACAATAAGAATCTTCTTAGCCTGCATGATGGTCTTGATACCCATTGTATAAGCCTGCTTCGGAACATCATCAGCCGATGCAAAAAAGCGCTTATTAGCCTCAATAGTAGACTCTGTAAGATTCACACAGTGTACCTGCTTGTCAAAAGACTCGCCCGGCTCATTAAAACCGATATGACCATTGTGTCCGATACCAAGAAGCTGTAAATCAACACCGCCAAGAGACTGAATCAGCTCTGTATAGCGCTTGCACTCCTTCTGTGAATCCGGCTCCATGCCGTTTGGCAGGTGAGTATTCTCAACCGGAATATTCACATGATCAAACAAATTCTGATGCATAAAATAATAGTAGCTCTGGTCATTCTCACGGCTTAGTCCCTTGTACTCATCAAGGTTCACCGTCATAACCTCTGAGAAGTCCAAATCCCCCTTCTTGAACCACTCAACGAGCTGCTTATATAAACCGATAGGTGTAGAGCCTGTAGCCAGTCCCAATACACAATTAGGCTTCATAATCACCTGTGCCGATACGATATTTGCAGCCTTTCTGCTCATATCTGCATAATCCTTAGCATGATATATTCTCATGAAAAATCCCCCCAATTCGTAAAATATACACAATACTATCTGCACAACCTTCAAATGTGCTGTTCGATTGCATATATGCATTTTACCTCATATAGGACATTTTGTCCAGTGATTTTTGTCACATTTTGCATATTTTATAAAAAAAACATTAAATTTCAATGCGGTGAAGTGGTAAAATTGCATAAAAATTCACTTCACCCGAATCTATAATTATTCACCTACCACCCTGCATCTCTTTCTGTAGAACTAAAATAACCCGTTACACTTATATCTCGTATAGCGGATTACCCTGTAAAATACAATTATTTATAATCTTGAGTGTCCAGCCATAGACCATCATACTGTCATTATTAAGAGAAAATGACAGCATATTTTTATCAGAGAGCAGTGAATTACTTTGTCACATATGTCAGAAAGGCGGTCTTGTCTTCCGTGATTAGCATTGTAAGCAGATAAGCACAAAAGAAACCACCGCAGGAATTTAGCTTAGTTAAAGCGTTAAATTCTGCGGTAGTTTTAATTATGCAGTCTTTTTAATTTCTATATCCATAATACCAATACCAATATAGCGCATTCACCAGATTTTTTAATTCCTCAGATGAATTTCCGCTATTAATGACCTTCTGTGAATAGCTGAACGGACCATAGTCCAGCTCGAAAATACAGGCCTTATTCTTTTCGGTGACTTTGCATGCAAAAATACTATTCAGGTTGCGTGCCATTATTCCGTTTATATCTACACAATACACCCCATCTGAAGCCTTTTTAGGTGTCAGACTGACTTCATTGCCATCTGCATTAACATAGCTGAACTTGTAATTGTTTATATCACAGCCTTCGTTCACCATAAAATAATGTCTTACTGTCATCTCAGACTTACATATCAGAGAGCTTCCGTAATATGTCAGTCCATTACTCTGACTATTTGCACTATCTGTTTTAATAACAGCCTTATATGCAGCAAAATCAGCTGCTGCGACAATTTTATCGGTATCGCTTAAAATAGCGTTTGCCGGCTTATCAGTGTTATATTTAAAGAAGTTCTGCGCTGCCGTTCCATAGTTTAAGAGTGCCTTCACAAGCTTAATGGTTTCTTCCGGATACTCGTTTGATTTTGACAGGAGCTCGGTGGCATATTCTTTTACACTGTAAGTGTATTCATTTCCACTATTACCATCCACCACCATTTTGGCTTTAACAGTATCTGACATCTGTGCAGCATTTAGTGGACATGCAAACTTATATATAACCTTTCCGTTTTTCTCAACAGGGATTGCATCGTTTACGCTGACCTTGTATGGCTGGCTATTATTCACCGTAAACTCCATATATGCGTTGCTGTTTGATTTGATACTTTCAGGAAGCTCCATATAGTAGTTCATGTCAATATTATCTTTTAAAGTAAGGCTCCTGCCAACAAGCTTATCAGAATCTTTTTCTACATTATTGGCGGGAAATGCTTTAATACAGAAATTACCATACACATTCTGATAATTCCAATTGCGGGAATATGCCAACCCTGTACCATAGAAATAATAGCTTGCCGTATTATCACTTGACACATGATTCTCCCACACCATTTCATTATTATAATTTACATCACCGGTCATCGCTGCCTCAATGTCAATGGCAGGTGTATCAGTAGTCACTACAACCGAATAGCTTGTCCCAGGCTTCAGATTAACCGCTGCTTTAAGTGGAATGGTATATACTCCAGCATAGGTTGTCTGCCCTGTAGTGGTAGCAGTCTCCTGCTTTGTTCCGCTGGTTGGCTTTGTCTTATCCTTTAAATCTGTATAAATCTCTATTGTATAATTAACATTTGTTTTAGATGTAATAGACAGGGAAACTGCTTTTAAGTCCTCAGAAGATACTCCCTGTTTTGTCTGAGTAGTAAAAACATTGGCCAATTTCCTGTAACCGCTTTGATGGGCTACATTTAATCCTCCATCAACCTGATAATTGTTATCATATCCATCATTAGCAGAAAAATCAAACACCCAAGCCGTATCGGATAAAGAAAACGTTTCATATGACATCCAGAAATAACTCTGATTATAATATGAACCGGTTCCATCTCCCCAACTATTACGAATAAGCCATGCACCATCTTTTTCAGGTTTAACACCATCTCTGAAATTATCTTTAGAATAGTTATCATCCCATCCAACAACCATTACCGCATGACCTGCTCTGTTATTTGTTTTATCATTATAACTGTTATTTATGTAGTGATATCCGGTATCATTATGACTATACATAATTCCCACTGCACCATATTTTTTTATGGCTTTTTTCACATCTGATGCATTTTCCTTGATATTAATCATGTATGTATTTTCCAGATGTGCCTTATCCTTTGAATATGCATATTCATCAGATAAACCTGTATTAAGAAAAGTATCAATAGTGCTTGCTGTATATCCGTTGCTTGCCACCTTACTATATGGTACATCACTCTCGCTTACCGGACCACACCACTGTCCCATTCTGCGTGCCGCCATCAAATAGTTTCCACCACGATTGAGATAACCATACTGAACACTTGTATTATTCATATAGTACTTTGCATAGTCCCCCACTGTTCCACCAAGCGGATCTAACAGCGAATTATATGCATAATATGCCAGATGCAGTTCACTAAGATCTATATTTTTATCAAACGCACCATCATTAATCAGATCAAACTCTGCAAGACCTATTGACGAAAATGCCCAACAAGTGCCAAGAGGATTTTGATTACGAACAGACGGATATTTCGCCTTGATATCGCTGACTCCATTTGCCGGATACCTGTTCTCTATAGTTTCATCTGCAGAATATCCCCAATCATCAGAATACGGCACCGCCTCATCCGGTTCATACACCGGTGTATTATAATCCAAATCACTCAGAATATATCCACTTGTAATGCTATTTTCTACAATTGGCTGCTGTTCTGCTTCAACACCTTGCCCTGCTGACACCGGTTCTGCTGCCACCGGAACAGCCACACCTAATATCATAGCCGCACTTAACACCAATGATAAAAACTTTTTTGTCTTCATTCGACTTTCTCCATTGTATTAACTCCTCTTACGTTTCTTCTTCAAATGTAGGTAAAATCACAACTGACGTCACATTAGTCAATCGGTATAATTGGAAGCTCTATCACTCCGTTATCAGATTTCGGTTCATTATTATTATTCATTCCTGAATTGTCATTATCTGAATCATCTGTGCCTGAACCACTATCTCCTGAATTGTTTATTTCAGATTTTTTATCAATCTTATCACCTGTTTTATTTACATCGTCTGAAGTGTTTTCTGATTCATCATTTTTCATTATATCAGTCTCATATGAATCCCTGGAATCATTATTACCGGTGTTTTCTGATGAGCTCTTTGTATCTTTCAAACTTTTGCCCGTTTCTTTTGTAGTTGTTGAACTTTCGTCAGAATTCTTATCCACATTACTAGTCTCTGTATTTTCTGTATCCAATATCATCTCTGTAGCTGATACTGCCTCTGTGGCTATTTCTGAGCTTGTTTTATTTTCAAGCGCTATATTCTTTGCAGGCAGTACTGCAACTGTAATTGCTACGCCAAAAATCAATATCACTATTGTGCTAACCATTTTTTTGTTAAACTTAAATTTCATTTTCTATATCCTAGTATAATTATGATGTAGTCAATCAAGACTACTTGGTTAATAAATTTCTGTAAATCAGATAACAAAAGAAGGGGTTCTTCCTTTATCAGATACTCTTTACTTG
>OGRO01001226.1_pt1 | contig 22587 bp, 21 predicted proteins | sample 1553451 | NCBI WGS metagenome assembly OGRO01 (sample SAMEA2580021, study PRJEB22360) | human gut metagenome
CTTTATCGCTATGGTTACCGGGCTTTCGTTGTCGAACGGAACAACTCCGGTCAGCATTTCGTAAAGCACTATACCGAGTGAATAAAGGTCGGAGCGTTCGTCCGTATAGCCGCCCCTTGCCTGCTCCGGCGAGATATAATGTACCGAGCCGATTGCGCTGTTATCGCAGGTCATGGTTGACTGCACCGATGCGCGCGCAATGCCGAAATCGGTCACCTTTAAAACGCCATCGCTTGTCATTATTATGTTGTGCGGCTTTATATCGCGGTGTATAATGGAATTCTTATGCGCCTGTTCAAGTCCTCGGAGAATCTGTATAGCGTATTCCGCCGCCTCGCGCCACGGAAGGACGTGCTTTTTGTCAAGGTAGTCCTTCAGCGTTTCGCCCTCAACATACTCCATAACTATATAGTGCAGTCCGTCCTGATTTCCGACATCGTATATTGAAACTATGTTTGGATGCGTAAGGCTTGCCGCAGCCTGCGCCTCGACATTGAATCTGCGCACAAATTCCTCATCGTTCTGGAGGTCGGGTCTTAAAACCTTTATCGCCACAAACCTGTTAAGAAGTCTGCACCTCGCCTTATAGACAACCGCCATACCGCCGCTGCCGATTTCTTCAATTATTTCGTATCTGTTTGCCAAAACCTTTCCTACCAAGTTCATACCTCTGTCCCCTCCTCATTAAAACGTACCGCAATCACCGTTATATTGTCCACGCCGCCGTTTTCGTTTGCACGGCTTATAAGATTTTCAACCGCCTGTTTCATGCTTTCCGCCGAGTTCACAACGGCTTGAATTTCCTCCTCGGAAACCATTTCCGTAAGTCCGTCACTGCACAGAAGAATAACATCGCCGTCCTCCGCGTCATAGTCAAAGAAGTCCGCGTCAACGTATTCCTCCGTACCGAGTGCGCGCGTGATTATGTTCTTGTCCGGATGTACCTTCGCGTCCTCCCGCGTTATGCTGCCGCTCCTTATAAGCTGCTCCACAACCGAGTGGTCTATCGTCATGCGGCATATCTCCTTTTTGTTTACAAGATATGCGCGGCTGTCGCCGATGTTCGCTATACATATACGCCCGCCGCAGGAATACACGATTACCGTTGTGGTACCCATTCCCGCCTGCTCCGGATTTTTCAGCGACATTTCGTAAATCTTGGCATTGGCAAAATCGATTGCCTCGGCAATATTCGCCGTCACCGTGTCGATATCCGAATCCTTAGGAAGCTTGTTAAGCTCCCCGGAGATTATGTCAACAGCCATTCCGCTCGCGACCTCGCCCGCGTTATGACCGCCCATTCCGTCGGCAAGTATGCAAAAGCCGCTGTCTCCGCCGTCCTCAAATCCGCAGACTCTGCAGCTGTCCTCGTTAAGCTCCCTTCGCATCCCGATGTCCGTCTGTTCGTAAATTTCCGTAACCATACTACTATCCTTTCTGATTTCTGAGCTGTCCGCACGCCGCGTTGATGTCGCTTCCCATTTCACGTCTTACCGTTGCGACAATTCCGTGACGTTCAAGCCTTTGACGGAACGCGTCAACACGCTTTCTGTCGCTTCTGTCAAACCCCGTTTCCGAAACCCTGTTTACCGGTATAAGATTAACATGGCACAGCTTGCCTTTAAGCAGCTCCGCCAGTTTATCCGCATTCCCGACCATATCGTTTACTCCCGAAATAAGTGTGTATTCAAATGATACCCGCCTGCCGGTCTTTTCGGCATAATAGTCACAGGCATCCATCAATTTCTCAATATTATATTTTTTATTTATCGGCATAATCCGCGACCTTGTTTCGTCATCGGACGCGTGCAGCGAAACCGTAAGCGTTATCTGAAATCCCATATCCGCAAGGCGTTTTATATTGTCGGCAATGCCGCAGCTTGACAGAGTTATATGCCGCTGTCCGATGTTTATTCCGCTCGGAGCGGAAACGATTTCAAGGAACTTTGTCACATTGTCAAAATTATCGAGCGGCTCGCCTATGCCCATCATTACTATATTCGATATACGTTCTCCCAAATCCTTCCTTACGCACAAAACCTGCCCCAAAATTTCGCCGGGAGACAAATTTCGCTCCCGCCCTTTAAGGGTAGACGCACAAAACCGACACCCCATGCGGCATCCGACCTGCGACGATACACAGATTGTATAGCCATGCTCATATTTCATCAAAACCGACTCTATAAAATTTCCGTCCCACAGCCTAAGCAGGTACTTTCTTGTGCCGTCAAGCCTTGAAACATACTTTTCCTCAATTTTCGGACTGCCGATAAACGTATGCTCGCGCAGCTTTTCACGCAGCGATTTTGACAGGTTTGTCATCTCGTCAAAATCCTCCGCGCCGCGGTGAATCCACTCAAAAATCTGTTTGCCGCGGAATTTCGGCTCTCCAAATTCGATCGCAAGCGCCGCCATTTCCTCCTGTGACAAATCCATGAGGTTTATCTTCATCTTTTGTATCCTTTCCCGTTCAAACCGCCGTAGTTCCGACTGATATCAGCTGTTTTTAGCCATGCGGCAGATATAAAATCCGCTTTCACCGTCGGCTCCCGTCAGTATCTGTTTTTCATACTCTATTTCAAAATTTGTGTTTTCTTTCAAAAAGCGTTGTATCTGTCCGCCGTTTTCCTCTGCAAGAATCGTACAGGTGCTGTAAACCAGTACGCCGCCCTTTTTGACATAACGTGCCGCATTATTAAGTATTTTTGCCTGAATTTCCGTAAGGCTTAAAATATCCTTCTCACGGCGGCTGTATTTTATGTCCGGCTTTTTGTGAATTACGCCGAGACCCGAACACGGCACATCTGCAAGAACTCTGTCCGCGCTTTCAAAAAGCGATGAATCGTACTCCGCGGAATCCGCCGTTTTTGTCTGTATAATGTCGATTCCCAGACGATTTGCAGACTTTGCGATAAGTTCCGTTTTATGCTCGTATATATCAAATGCAAGAATTCTTCCGCAGTTTTCCATTCTCTCCGCCGCGGCGCAGCTTTTCCCGCCCGGTGCGGCGCACATATCGATTACCGTTTCGCCGCGTTTCGGTTCAAGAACCTTTACCGCAAGCTGTGACGAAATATTTTGCAGCGAGTAAAGACCGTCATTATACGCCTTTGACCGCTTTATAGCGATTCCGCCCTTTATTTTCAGGCAGTTTTCAAGTCCGCCGATTTTTTCGCAAACGATACCCTCGCCCGCGAGCAGCTCCGCAAGTGTATCGACATCTGTTTTCAGAGTGTTTACACGTATTGACGGCGGGTGCGGTCTGCGGTTTTCCGCATACAGCGCCTCGCATTTCTCCGCGCCGTACTGCCCGACAAGCCTTTTTGTTATCCATTCGGGATACGAATATTCAAGCGACAAATCCTTCACCACGTCACCTGTTTTGGGAAACTCAAAGCCGTCCGCCGCTCTTGCCGCACTGCGCAAAACTCCGTTGACAAATCCCGCTCCCGCCCTGTGCGAGTATCGTTTCGCCAGTTTTACCGCTTCGTTGCAGGCTGCGGACTGCGGAATCCTGTCCATAAAATATATCTGGTATATCCCCATACGCAAAATGTTCAGAATCCACGGCGTCATCTTTTTGATTTTTACCTTTGAAAAACGCGATATAATATAATCCTCCGCCGTCCGTTCGGACACAACGCCGTATATAAGCTCGGTAATCAGCGCCCTGTCAGATACGGAAAACTTATCCGAATCCTGTGCGGCAGACAGAGCCGCATTTATATAAGCGCCGTCCGCATCGATACTGTATAGCGCCTTAAGCGCCGCTTCTCTTGCCGTCATTTACGGTTTATCTCCTGTTCATAATTCGTTATCGTTTCACTCTCTGTCTCTTTTAGTCGCGCCGTCTTCCGACGCCCGTTATGGCAAGCAGTCTTAAAAGGTTTGCGATAGCAACCACTGTTGCCGCAACATATGTCATAGCCGCCGCGCTCAATACCTTTTTGGACGCTTTCAGTTCATCACCGTCAAGCAGCATTGTTCCTTCAAGGGTTTTAAGTGCGCGTGATGACGCGTTAAACTCAACCGGCAGAGTTATAATCTGAAAAATAACCACCGCAAGAAACAGCAGAACACCAAACACAGCCAGTCTTTCAAAGCTCAGTATCACGCCGAGAATCGCCAGCGGCCATGCCGCATACGATGCAACCTGAACGACAGGAACAATCGCGTTTCTGAGCTTTATCGGCATATATCCCTCCGCATACTGGACGGCGTGCCCTACCTCATGTGCCGCAACGCCTATCGCCGCAACCGACGTGCTTGAATATGTCGAATCGGAAAGCCTTACCACATTTGACTTAGGGTCAAAATGATCGGTAAGATTACCGCTTACACGCTCGATAATAACATTTGTAAGTCCGTTCATATCAAGAATTTTTCTTGCAGCCTCCGCACCCGTCAGACCGCGGCGATTACCTATCGCGCGGTAGCGGTTAAAGGTACTGCTTACCTTCGCCTGTGCATACATCGCAAAAATCAGCGCAGGCATCACCAAAATAATATACGTCATATCAATTCCGTAAAAATAGCCCATTCCCATAGTTACTACTTCATCCTTTCTGAATCAAAGCCGAAAACCGCCGCACATGTAACAGCCGCTTTTTAAATCCGCCGCGGCTGCGCGCCGCCGGACGGATATTCCCCAAGCCGCCGTTTTGCAGAAATTTTAAGCTTTTAGGTAAATTATGATAACACAACTCCGCTCCTGACCTCATGTCCGTTCAGGTAATCCCGAACGCTCATCGCCTTAGAGCCTTCAAACTGTACCTCTGTAAGAACGACTCCCGCGCCGTCACCGCCCATAACCTCAATGCCGTCATTTGAAACATTCACTATCTCGCCCGGCTGACCCGCGCTGTGCAGAGCGCCTTTTTTCGCTCTGTATACCCGAAGCCGTGTATCCTCATACAAAGTGTGCGCAACCGGCCACGAATTCATTCCGTGTATAAGATGTATTATATCCTCCGCAGGCTTGTTCCAGTCTATTTTTGCCTTCTCCTTGTTTATCATCGGCGCGTAGCACGAAAGGCTGTCATCCTGTTTTTTCGGCTCTATTGTTCCGTTTTCTACTCCGCGTATTGTTTCAAGCATAAGCTCCGCGCCCATATACATAAGGCGGTCATGCAGCTCCGACGCTGTTTCGTATTCGCCGATTTCCGTTTCGCATTTAAGCAGCATATCTCCCGTATCAAGCCCCTTTTCCATCAGCATAGAGGTTATCCCGGTTTTCTTTTCGCCGTTTATAACCGCCCACTGTATAGGTCCCGCACCTCTGTATTTGGGGAGAAGTGAAGCGTGCATATTTATACAGCCGAATTTCGGATAATTCAGTATATACTCCGGAAGAATTTTTCCGTATGCTACGACTATAATCATTTCAGGGTCAAGCCTTTTCAGGTCGCTTTCAAAAGCTCTGTCCTTTAGCGTCTGCGGTTGAAAAACCTCGATTCCGTTTTCCAGGGCGAACTTCTTGACCGGCGGCGGCGTCAGCTTGTGTCCTCGCCCCGCCGGCTTATCCGGCTGCGTTACCGCTCCGCAGAGCGTATGCTCGCTGTCTTTCAGCGCCTTAATGCACGGCACGGCAAATTCCGGCGTGCCCATAAAAAGTATTCTCATGTCGGATATTTCCTCCGTTCGTTTCAATATTTTCTGTTTTATTCTTCTTCATCTTCCTCGTCATCGTTAATCCAGCGCGTAACATGGCTTATAAACAGCTGTCCGTCAAGATGCTCAATCTCATGACAAAACGCCCTCGCAAGCAGCGCCTCGCCCGAATACTCATGCCATTCTCCGTGTCTGTCCTGCGCTTTAACCTTAACCTTGTTGGGTCGGGTCACTATTCCGAATCTTCCCGGATAGCTCAGACAGCCTTCAACGCCGGTCTGCTCGCCTTCCTCCTCTATAATTTCGGGATTTATCAGCTCAAACGGCCCTCCGTCGGCTTCTTCACCCGTATCAATAACCGTAACCCGCCTTAATACGCCTACCTGAGGTGCAGCAAGACCAACCCCGCCGCTGTCGTACAGCGTGTCAAACAAATCATCGACAAGCTGCGCAAGTCTGTCGTCAAATTTTTCCACCACGCGGCACTTCTTTTCAAGAACCGCGTCCCCGTACTTTACTATATTTCTTATCGCCATATAATGTCATTCCCTTCGAAGCCGAAACCGCGGCTTATGCCCCGATAACGGTTATTCTCGTTTGTTTTTCCGTTTGTTTTGCTTGTCTGAGTTTATGCCGTTTTAGCAAACGGCGCACGTTCAATACATATTGTTCGGATTTATATCGATACTTAAATGTTCGCCGCTGTGGATTCGCTCCCAGACCTCGTACACCTCTCGCAGCGACTCGTTCACAACGCTTGTATCAAAGCACTTCATTATTATTCTGTATCTGTAGTTGTTTCTTATTTTCGCGATCGGAGCGGGTACCGGACCTATGACCGCAATAATGTCGGATATGCTCCGCGCATCCTCCTTCAGCTTTTCCGCAACGTCCTCCGCACGGCGCGCCACTCTGTCCTCGTCCTCGCCCGTAACCATTATACATATTATGTCACAAAACGGCGGATAATTCAACCTTTTTCTTTGTATTATTTCATTCTCGTAAAATGCCGGGTAATCCTGCTGCTTTGCAAACTGTATCGTTGTGTTCCCCGGCTGGTACGTCTGAATCACTGCGCGCCCGGCAAGCTCGCCGCGCCCCGCTCTGCCACAAACCTGTGTGAACAGCGAAAAGCTGCGTTCGTTCGCTCTGAAATCGTCTACCGCAAGTGCAGTGTCCGCCGCAAGCACACCCACAAGCGTTACATCGTGAAAATCAAGTCCCTTTGTAACCATCTGTGTTCCGAGCAGAATATCAGCCTCGTCGTTTGCAAACTTGTCCAATATCCGCTCATGCCCGCCCTTTTGAGAGGTGGTATCCGTATCCATTCTGAGGACGCGCGCCGTCGGGAACAGATTTTTCAGTTCCTCCTCGATACGCTGCGTTCCCGTTCCGAAATACTTTATATATTTCGAGCCGCAGAACGGACAAACTGTAACATTTCTCTGTGTATAGCCGCAGTAGTGACACGATAGCGAATCAACCCTCTTGTGATAGGTAAGGGCAATATCGCACTCGGGGCATTTTATAACCTCGCCGCACTGACGGCACGAAACAAAGGTTGAATACCCGCGCCTGTTAAGAAACAGTATCGTTTTCTGCCCGCTTTCAAGGTTTTTCTTGATTTCGCTTTGCAGCTTTATACTAATCGGCGAGTGATTATGCAAATTAAACAGCTCGCCGCGCATATCTACAATGTCAACCCGCGGCATCGCACCGTCATTGTATCTTTTTGTCATCTCAAAAAGCCTGTATTTACCGCTCTTTGCGCCGTAGTATTCGCATACGGACGGCGTTGCCGATGCAAGCAGCAAAACGCTGCTTTCCGTTTCCGCCCGCTTTGCGGCAATGTCTATTGCGTGGTATCTCGGCGATGTTTCCGACTTGTAGCTTGTTTCGTGTTCCTCGTCAAGAATTATTATCCCGATATTGTCAAACGGTGCAAAAATCGCCGAGCGCGCGCCCACTACAACGCACACCTCGCCGCGTTTTATCTTGTTCCACTGGTCAAGCCGTTCGCCCTCGGAAAGCGCGCTGTGTATTACTGCAACGCGGTTTCCGAATCTTCCGACAAACCGCTGCACCATCTGCGGCGTAAGAGATATTTCGGGAACAAGCATTATCGCGTTTTTGTCCTTTTCAATCGCGCGTTCTATCGCTTGAAGAAATACCTCGGTTTTTCCGCTGCCTGTCACACCGCGCAGCAGTATTTTTTCGTGTCTTTCATCGTCTATACATTCGTAAAGGTAATTGATAACCGTCTTTTGCTCCTCCGTAGGTGTATACGCAACGGTCTTTTCGTATTTCTCCGCAATATATGCCTTCCGCTCTATCCGTTCGGTTTCGATTCGGACAAAGCCTTTATTTGCAAGAGCCTTAACCGATGTTCTGTCGCCGATTTTTTCCTTTACAAGTCTTGCGACAGGCATTGACTCAACCATTATGAGCTTTTCCAAAATTCTTGCCTGAGCGGCGGCGTTTTTGGCTTTAAGCCGTTCAACCTCGTCAAAGGCTTCATTGCGGCTTATATTAAGGAACGCATACTGCGCCACCTTCTCCGATGCGCCGCGGGAGATTCCGGGCGGCATCGCCAATCTTAACGCCTGATAAAACGAACAGAAGTATTTGCGGCTGACCCACAGGCACAGCTTGATAATCCACGGAGCGCAGACAGGTTTGTCGCCGAGTATTTTATAAAGCTCCTTCAGATTTTCGTATTCGCTTTCCTCCGCCGTTCCTATAACCATCCCTTCAACGATACGGTCACGATAGCCTATCGGCACCGCAACGCGGATTCCGGGCTGCATAGCGGCTTCAAATTGCTGCGGCACCGAATAATCAAGCACCTTATCTATATTCTGTTCTCTGTTGTTCAAAACTACCTTTGCTATCATATATTCATCCCACAGCCGAAATACAACAAGGGACTACCTCAACAAATGAGCAGTCCCGTTGGTTATTCTTGCTTTTAATAAACGATTTCCGCGTTTGCCGCGTCCTCGTCCGATTTCTTCATTTCCTTTACGTTCACCGCTTCAACCTTGCCTTCGTAAATCTCGTTTACGGCAACCGTAACCTCTTTGTTGGTATTTACGTCAACCAAAGCGGGAGCGCCCGCAACAAGCTGTCTTGCGCGCTTTGCCGTTTCGATAACAAGTGTGTACCTGCTTCCTGTTTTTTCAACCAATTTTGCAATCGGCGGATAAATCATCATAATACATTTCTCTCCTTTTTCATTATATCTTCAATTTGTCTGACCGCATCGTCAAGCAAATCGTTAATAACCGTGTATTTATATTTGCTCCGCTGTGAAAGCTCATACTCCGCAGCGGCAACACGCTTTTTGATTTCTTCCTCGGAGAGGTCGCCCTCTTCCGAGCCGCGTCCGCGCAGCCGCTCGAAAAGAGTTTCTTTGCTCGGCGGGGCGATAAACACCGACACAACGGGAATATCACCTTCTATGACCTTGACTCCGCCCTGAACTTCGATTTCAAGTATAACGTCCCTGCCGGATTCAAGCTGCTCCAAAACGGGAGCCTTGGGCGTTCCGTAATAATTCTCGTTGTATTTTGCCCATTCAAGGAACTCGCCGTCCTCAATCATTCTTTCAAAATCCTCTTTTGTCTTAAAGAAGTAGGTTACGCCCTCCGTGTCCTCCTCGCGCGGTTTTCTTGTAGTTGCGGAAACCGAAACCGTCACATTGGGATTGTTTTCAATCAGTTTTTTGCATATAGTACCCTTACCGACTCCGGACGGACCGGAGATAACGTAAAGGATTCCCTTATTCTTCATTGTCAAACTCTCCCTCGTCCTTTATTTCTGAAATATCGTCCTTAATATCCGCGCTTTCATCCTTAACCGCCGCACGTCCCGCGATTGTTTCTGTCTGTATCGCGGACAGAATCACATGGTCGCTGTCAGTTATAATAACCGCACGGGTGCGCCTTCCGCAGGTCGCGTCAATCAAAAGACCCTTATCGCGCGCTTCCTGTACAATTCGCTTAATCGGTGCGGATTCGGGACTGACTATCGCCACAACCCTGTCGCCCGATACTATGTTGCCGAATCCGATATTTATAAGTTTCATAATGAACATCTCCGTTCCGCCGCCCCGTGCCGACCTTTGTATTTCCGCTTTTTAAGCGCTCCTCGGCAGGGCAAGGCTCTATTCTATATTCTGCACCTGTTCCCTTATTTTCTCGATTTCCGATTTCATCTCCACAATATGCTTTGCTATATCAATATCAGAGGATTTTGACCCCATTGTATTTGTTTCCCTGTTCATTTCCTGTATTATAAAATCGAGCTTTTTTCCTATAGGCTTATCGCTTTTTGCCGCGCTGCGAAATTCCTTTATATGGCTTGCAAGCCGCACGGTTTCCTCGCCTATATCCGACTTTTCCGCATAAATTGCCGCCTCTGTGAGCAGCCGTGTTTCGTCCACATTCTCCTCCGAAAGCACCTCGCGGATTCTGCTTTCGAGCCGCGCGCGGTAATCCTTCACAACCTCGGGGTATCTTTTTTCAACCTCATGCAAATTTTTTTCGAGTATATCTAAATGGCTGAATATATCGGACTCCATCCGCTTTCCCTCGTCGGTACGCATATTCACAAAATCCTCCGCAGCCTCGGCAAACACCCCGGAAACAAGCTCCGTTATATGTTCTTCATCCTCATCATCGGCGTCAATACGGAAAATTTCCTTATATCCTGACAATGCCGCAACAAGCGCGTCCGCCGACACATCGACCCCAAACTCCGACAGCTTACGTAGTGCAGCGATATATTCGCCCGCCAGACCTTTGTCCAAAACAACCTTCTCCGTGCTGCCCTCGGTCTGCTCCACCGAAATAAATACTTCCACTTTTCCCCTTGAAATATACTTCATCGCCATCTGCCTTACGGCGTCCTCCGCAAATCCGTAATATTTCGGAAGTCTTACCGTTATATCCATATAGCGGTGATTTACCGATTTTAAATTAACCTTTATATTATATCCGTCAACCAGTCTTTCGGCTCTGCCGAAGCCTGTCATACTTCTGAGCATTCTGCTGCGCCCCCTTTTTTCTCTCCCCTTAAAGCTATCTTCAAAGTATTATATCATATATTTCAAAAAAAATCAAATAATATTTGAAATTTTTCTGATTTTATTGTATAATAATGTTATAAACACAGCTCAGCCGCTCACGGCGGGGCAAAGGAACGGAGATTTTTACCATGTCATTTGACGGATTTGTTACACACTCAATCGTCCGCGAACTTAGAGAAAAGCTGCTTTCGGGCAGAATAGACAAAATTTATCAGCCGGAAAGAGATGAAATAATCGTTTCGGTACGGGCGCTCACAGGCAATTATAAACTGCTTTTATCCGCAGCGTCCTCAAACCCGAGAATACACCTCACCGAGCTGGACTACGAAAACCCGATTACCGCGCCGCTTTTCTGCATGATTTTAAGAAAGCACCTCGGCGGCGGAAAAATTACAGCCGTAAATCAGCACGGCTTTGACCGTGTTGTCAGCCTGACGGTTGAAAGCTATAACGAAATGGGCGACCTTACCGAAAAACAGCTGATTATCGAGGTTATGGGCAGACACAGCAACATTATACTCATGCATGAAAACAATAAGATTATAGACAGTGTAAAGCATATTGACTTTACAGTTAGTGCCGTGCGTCAGATTCTGCCCGGCTTGATTTACGAAAACCCGCCCGCACAGGATAAAACAGAGCCTTCGGCTGCCACACCGCAGTTTTTTGAAGAAAAGCTTGCCGCCCTTCCCGACGATACTCCGCTTGATAAATTTTTGCTTTCCGAGCTTGTCGGAATGAGTCCTCTGATGGCGCGCGAGGCGGTTTACCGTAGTTTAGGAGCCTGCCGCGTTATGCTTTCGGAGTGTAATCCGCACGAATTTTCAAAAAAAGCCGCGGATTTCATCGCGGGTGTTATCGACGGCAGTGAGCAGAGCTGCGTTGTCTGTGACAAAGACACAAAAAAACCGATTGCATTTTCCTGTACATCTCTCGCACAGTATTCTGGAATGGCGGAAATACGCAGCTATGACTCCGTCAGCCGTGCGGTTGAGGAATTTTTTGCCGCCCGCGACCGCCATGACAGAATAACGCAAAAGGCGGCGGGAACCGTTAAGGTAATTAACAATAATATCGAGCGCTGCGAAAAAAAGATTGCCATTCACCGCGGCACGCTTGAAAAATCACAAAAACGCGATACCTATAAAATATACGGCGACCTGCTTACCGCGAATTTGTACAGAATAGAGGGCGGAGCGTCCGATATAACCGTCCAAAATTATTATTCAGCGGACGGCGGCGAAATAACGATTCCGCTCAAACCCGAGCTTTCTCCGTCAGGAAACGCACAGCGGTATTATAAGCTGTATAACAAGGCAAAAGCATCGGAGGAACACGCAACGGAGCAGCTTGCCGCCGCAGAAACCGAGAAGGCGTATCTTGAAACCGTTCTTGACTCGGTTACCCGCGCGCAAAGCTATACGGACGTTGCGGAAATCCGTGACGAACTGGCAGAAGGCGGGTATATCACGCGCAACACAAGCAAAAAGAAGAAATTTCAAAAGAAGTCACAGCCAATGGAGTTTACCTCATCCGACGGCTACACAATCCTTATCGGCAGAAACAACAAGCAAAATGATGAGCTTACAATAAAAATGTCGTATTCGACCGATATATGGATGCACACAAAAAATATTCCCGGCTCGCACACGCTTATACGCACCAACGGACAAAGCGAAAACGACATCCCCGACAGGACTATTGTCGAGGCAGCCGAGCTTGCGGCATATTTCAGCAAAGCCCGCAGCGGCACGGGAATCGCGGTAGACTATACTCAGGTTAAAAACATACGCAAGCCGAACGGGTCAAAGCCGGGATTCGTAATTTATGAGGCGAACTACACGGTTTATGTAACCCCGGACGAGTCACTCGTGGAAAGACTTATGAAAAAGTAAGGTTCATTAAAAATATGCTCTGCCGCCTTTGGCTGCGGAGCGTATTTTATTTTGTGATTCGCGTTCACAATGATCTACCCGCCGCAGCTCAGCTTTGCGGACAGGCTGTGCGCAACCGACCTGTTCTCGCACAGAAACGCAGCCGCGGCACAAACAAAAGGTCGCAGCTCTGACGCTATGTCAAACTTGAGAATATTTTCACAAAGCCGAATTCCTCCGTCATGGTGCGCGATTATCTCCGACAAAAAATTACAGTTGACCCTTTTCGCCGTTACGGCATTCATTCCGTAAAACAGATTATTCATAATAATATCCGCATTTTTGTTATAAACTCGGCAGTCGCGCACTCTGTCGGAGCGCGGCGGAATTTCGCCTTGAAGAATAGCCGCCGTATCGGAAAAAATCTTCATAGCCCGCTTTGTGTTGCTTGCAAAACGGCTGATTTTTATGTTTGTTGTAAAGCCTGTTATGTTTTCCGACATTGCAGCTGCCGCGTCGAAATACGGAATAATCTGGCGCAGAAAGCTTTCCGAAAGGTTATATGACGGCATTGCCGTTGTCATCTCCGAAATCATATTGTCAAGTAATTTAGAAAAATTTGCCGAGTATTCCGTTGAATTGCTGCACAGCTCATACCCGTCCATAAACCGATCCCGCCTTCCGCATTATCTTTATACATTTTTATTATATGCAAAAGCAAAGGCTTTGTTGAAACCGCATCATACGATAATTTTGTCATAACCTTGTAATCGGTTTTATCAAATCAAAAAGGATTGAGCCGCACACAATTCTCACGCTCAATCCCTTTTGTCGATTATTATACCGCAAGTGTCCCCTACCTTACACCTTGTTCGTGTTCTGAGGTATTTTTCTCTTGTCGCGATTCCGCCGCGTATATGGCGTTCCTGCTTGTTTTCCTGCAAAACGGATTTTGTCATATCCGCAAGTCTTTTGTTTATTTTTCCTAAACGCTCGGTTACATCCTTATGTACGGTAGATTTAGAAATTCCGAATTTTTTTGCCGTTGTTCTGACCGTAGCCTTGTTTTCTATAATGTATTCAGCAAGCATAACAGTTCTTTCTTCTATGCGTTCGTTCAAAATATCGCCTCCTAAATACTGCACTTATTAGAGCATATGCACTTAGGAGTAAAAAAAGTACGGCTATTTAGTTGTTAATTCATGGTAGAAATCATCAAAGACTTTTTCTCGTTCTCACTTCTTCAGTTAAACATAGGCAAAATTCTGTCACAGTGTTTTCACAAAAAACAGTCACTTTTTCCAATCATAGCAAAGAACTCAACCTCTGCCGGTAATCTTATCTATTTCCTCAAGCCGAATCTCCGCCTTGTCCCATTGCGGCTTATATTTTGTTATAGCATTAAAAAGATCGTATAGCCGCTCCCAATCCTCACTTCTCAGCAAATATATAAGAGTTGCGATTCAGTCATTCATATATTTATTTAATGTTTTAATATCATTCTGCGAGAGCTGTTTATTTTGGTGCATATCCTCGACCGGACCGAATCTGAATAAATAAAGCGTCAATGCTCTTGACATAACATCAATATCCATATCATTAAGCACATATCTCTTTTTTGCTTCCGCCAAAAACTCCTTCTCATGCCCTTTTATATTCCGTTCATACATTATATCATACATATTGATGCCGAGCTTCCGCCTTTTTGAAACCACCTGGGATTTTGTAACCCCGAACATTTCCGCAACCATAGCGTCTACAACATCGCTCTCAACATAAATTTTCAATAGCTCTTCTCTTGTTATGCTTTCCCACTTGTTATCCACTTTTTTCACTTTCCTTTCGTAATTTTTACAAAACAATTCCCCGATACGGCTTGACCGTTTCTCTGTTTCTGTATTCGTTTTTTTCGTAATATCCGATAAGTCTTTCCTCCGCATCGCGAAGTGCAACCATATATACGTCTTTATTTTCCTTGTCATTGTGATATGTAAAAATAGAGTTATTGTCTTTGCTTTCCTCAAACCACGCAAGTACCTTTTCAATCATCTCGTTTGATTTTGCGTTGTGGCAGTCCTTCAGACTTCTTCCGGTCAAGTCCTTATGATACCTTTCTACCGCTGCCGGATTCATGTACACAATCACCGACTCCGTATCACAAATAACAATAGCCGCATTGTCTTGGTCTATAACACTCTTAAACAACTGCTTTAACATTTTGTTTCTCCCTTTCTCTCTGCTTTGATATAACATATTTTTCTATTACCTCCGCCGACTCTTCATCGCCGATTGACGAGTCAAGGAGCAGGTCATAACTTTGCCGTGCTCCCCACTCCGCACCTGAAATATTGCGGTAATACGCGCCGCGAGCCTCATCGGAGCGCCGTATGTTCCGCGCCGCTTCCTCTTTTGTATCGCCGTAGGTTTCCATAACACGTCCGATTCGGTAATCTTTCGGAGCATAAATAAATATGCGGATTACATTCGGGTTATCCTTTAAAACATAGTCAGCCGCGCGTCCTACTATTACGCAGCTCCCTTCCTCCGCAATCCTGTTTATTATCCTGTTCTGAGCCGTAACTGCATGACGGACAACACTTGTACTCAAATATAAATCGTGCAGATAATCGGGCGAGTTTTTGTTTATATCCGAGATAAACTCGCGGTCAAGTCCGCTCTCCTTCGCCGCAAGAGCGGTCATTTCCTTATAGTAAAACGGTATGCCGAGCCTTTCCGCAACAAGTCTGCCGATTTGTTTTCCTGATGAGCCGTGCTCTCTCGCTATTGTTATAATCACGCCCGGATGTGACGGTTTTATAACCGCATCGGACTGTCCAGAGGTTTTCTCCGACATATACGGCTTTTCAAGGAATTTCCGATAAAATACCAGTCCCACAAGGGTTGTGAGTATCTCCGTCACCGGAAACGCAACCCAAAACCATGTCAGTCCAAGCCTTGAAAAAAGATACCCGAGCGGCACGAACAGCACAACAGTGCGGATTATGGTAAGAAGCGAGCTTTTAACGCTGAATCCCGTCGCCTGAAAAAACACGGGAAATATCTGCGACGTTACCATAGGAATAAAGCTGCTGCCGGTAAATATAAAGCCTGTTATACCTATCCTTATTACATCTTGATTGGAGGTAAACACCCGCAGCATCGGCTCCGGGAAAATACAAAAGCAAAGTGTTCCGACAAGCATAAGCGCCGCGCCGAACATAACCGACACCAAAAGCGTCTTCTTGCAGCGTTCAAGATTTCTTGCCGCATAGTTAAAACTTATAATCGGCACAATACAGGTCTGCATCGCCCCAAGCGGTATAAAGAAAAAAGTCTGCCACTTGTAATACAGTCCCAACGCGGTTACCGCATTGTCCGAAAATTCCTTCAGTATAAGATTTAGTCCGAGAATATAAAACGTGTAAGTCGCCTGCATAATGATATTAGGCGTTCCCAGTCTGAAAATCGCCCTGACATACCGCGGATACTTTTTCGCCGCAGGCGAACAGCGAAAACCCTTTCTCATAACTATCAGCGCCGCGGCAATCTGACCTGTCACCGTTGCCGCAGCCGCGCCCGCAATCCCCATTTGCGGCAGTCCGAACATACCGAAAATCAGCAGCGGGTCAAGAACAATATTCGTAACAGCGCCTATAATCTGCGCAATCATAGGCGTTTTCATATCTCCGTATGCCTGAATAACTTTTGTCCATATACTTTCAAGAAACAAACCGAAGCTGAAAACGCACGCATTTCTTCCGTACACAATCACATCGCGGATAACCGCAGGCGAATCCGTAGACATTCTTGCATAAGTAGGCATAAACGCGTAACACACCGCCGCAAACAAAAACCAAATCAGGACCGCAAGGCAGGTACCCGTCCCCGCGCACTCCTCCGCCTCGCTTTTGCTGCCGCAGCCGAGCTTTGCCGCCATAACCGTATTTATTCCGACGCCCGTTCCGACAGCGAGCGCAATCATGAGCAGCTGCAGCGGATAAACAATGGAAAGCGCGGTCAGTCCCGACTCCGCATACCTTCCCACAAAAAGGCTGTCTACAATATTATAAAGCGCCTGAATAAGCTGCGCCAGCATAACCGGCGGCGCCAGCTTTAAAAGAACCCTCCATATTTTTTCTTTTCCGAACAGCTCCGTCGTTTCCATATGTACTCCTTAAAAAATCTGTATTTCACAAGTAGAATTATATACCCCTTTCACCCGCTTGTCAATGCTGTTCAGACATTTTCTTACATTGTATACGATTGTTTTATATACTGCTTAGGCGGCATTTCGGTTATGCACTTTTATCCGCTTATTTCCTCTCTGACAAAAATCTGTCCATTGCCGCATTTACTCCGTTGTCCCGCCACTGCCAGCATACCTTCTGCGGCAGCCGCGACAGCTCCAAACGTAAACCCTCGTAAAGCGGCATAAGCTCCGACTGTTTCATTCCCGTTATATCAAGTATCTTGCTGTTATCCATCACGCGGTCAAACAGCCTGTCATACTCAAGCTGCCACCTGAGGCCGTTCCATACCCCGTTACCGCCGGACATGATTTGCAAAAACTCCTCCTTATCTACGGTAATATATTTAAGATTGCCTATTTTGCGGTAATACTCCGCAATCTCGCCCCATGACCTATGCTCGGCTGTCGACACTGTGTATACCTCGCCGAACGCGTCTTTGTTTAGCACAAGCCGCGCGAGCATTTTCGCAACATCTCCCGCCCATGACATTGTTCCCTGTACCGCCATTGCCTGCTCCGGCAGGACAACCGTTTTTCCGCTGCGCATACGTTCAACCAAAATCTGAGCCTCCAGTATTGTAAGCTGAAATCTGCGCTTGGAATATGTAATCGCGGGGCGTACGATTGTATAGTTGCTCTTTTCCGCCTGTCTTAGTAAATTCTCGCCCACTGCCTTGTAAAGCGAGTATTCCGTTTTGTACGAATCAAGGAACTGCTTATCCTCTGAAACATCAAGCAGCCGCGGCGATTCCTCCGTTGTTATCTTATCAGCTCCCGCATAAACACGGTATGAGGAAAGAAAAATATAATGCGATGTGTTTTCGAGCAGCATATCGCGCCGCGGCGCAAAGCTGTTCTCCGGGTCATCATAAATTAAAAAGTCGATTATTCCGTCATACTCGTTTTTCAAAAGCTCCGCCAAAACGCCGTTGTCGAGCGCATTTGCTGTGATATATCTTAAATTCGGGTTATCCGAATCGATATTATCAAGCGAAACAACGTCCACCGCATACCCCATGTCAAGCAATTCGGGAGTAAGATATACGCCCATTGCTCCCGTTCCGCCAAGCACCAAAATTTTTTTCATTTTTTAACCTCCTTGTTTTATAAAACTCCGCAGCATTTAAGAACAGCCTTATATAGCTCCAATTCATAATCGTATGTATACGGATTTTCCTTTTCGCCGCGTACGATTTCGGCAAAGTCAAGCATCATCGGCAAATATCGGTCAAAGTCATCCGTGTTATATTGCCTGCCCATATCTCCCCAGTCCTCGCTGTCATACTCCGTCACTCCGGTATATTCGTACGGATAGCCTGACTTTGCGTACGTTTCAAGTGGCTTTATTTCAATCGTCTTTTTTGTGCCTGTTATCACAAGCTGACGTCTTGCAAATCCGCCAAGCTCCGTATCGCAGGTCTTTACAAACGAGATACCGTTGTCATATTCCAAAACCGCCATGCCGTAGTCCTCAACGGTTATGCCGTTCACGCCGGTACTGCGATTCAACGGAATAATATTCTTCGGAACTCCTTTAATCAGCAGCACAAGGTCAACAAGGTGACATCCCAAAAAGAACATCATTCCGCCCTTAAACGCCTTCAGCCAGCCGCGCACAGCGTCCGAATGTCTGCAATTCATTTGCGCCTCGACACTGATTATCTCGCCGAGCCTGCCGTCTCTTGCATCGTCTATCGCCTTACTTATTGCGGGATTGTACCGATACATATACCCCGTGTGAAACACAACGCCGTTGCTTTTCACCGTTTCAATAAGTCCCTCAAACTCCGCAAGGTTTGTGCCGCCCGGCTTTTCCATATGTATCTGTTTTTTATGCTCCGCGGCAAGCCGTGCATATTTTGTGAGGTAAACCTCCTCCGTCTCTACCGTTACCGCTTCAATTTCCGAATCGTTCATTATTTCGTCCACCGTCATCTCTCTATAGCCTTCAAATTCCTTCATTCTCTCCGGAAACTTTTCGCGTTCATTCTCCGGAAGGGCGTATCCGACAATCTCAAAAACCTCAGGCGCGCTTTTCAGCGCAGCAAAGACCTCGTTACCGTGACTGTTCCCGCTTGTTCCTATCTGAGCAATTTTAATTTTACGCATTTTTTATCCCCGCTTTCCTAAAAACATTGTTACGGTAATTATAACAACATTTCGCGGCAAATAAAACATATGATAATACTGTAAAAGGGTAAAATAGTACAAAAAGTATTCACATTTTAGGAACGCATACAAAAAACGGCTGACCAACCGGTCAGCCGTTTTTCAAAACACTTTAAATTATTTTTTGAGCGCATCAAGACTTGTCTGCTTTCCGCCGTAAAGACCTATCGGCTCAACGTGAATTGCGCCTATCGAAACAAGGTGTGTTCCGTTTTCCTTGTTGAAGTCGTCAAGGTACGGAAGATGCTGGAAGTAGTTCGCGTCTATCTCGCCGCTTTCAACCACGTTGTTCGGCTGAACATAGTCCGTAAACTCTTTTACGTCAAGAGTAACATTCTTCTTTGCAAGTATATCCTTCGCAATTTTAAGAATCTCTGCGTGAGGTGTAGGCGATGCCGCAACGGTTATTGTCTGACCGTCAAGAGCCGCATAATCAACCGAGCTGTCATAGCCGTCGCCTGGGTTGTCAACCGTACTTACAACCGCGCCGTTGTATTCCTTGGTGATAAAGTCCTTAACATCCTTGCTTTCAAGAGCCGCTTTAAGAGCCTTGATTTTGTCGGTATTCTCCGTACCTTCCTTTACCGCAACGATAGTGCCGTATTCCGAAGACGAGTCCTCGATGAGCAGCGAGTCGGAAACCGGATTAAGGTCCGCCTGAATAGCGTAGTTTGAATTGATAACCGCATAATCAACATCCTTTAACACATTCGGGAGCTGAGCCGCCTCAACCTCTTTAAAGTTTATGTTATACGGATTGTCCTCAATGTCTCTGATTGTAGCCGTAATTCCCGTGCCGTCCTTCAGCTTTAAATAGCCGTTTTTCTCAAGCAGCAAAAGCGCTCTTGCCTCGTTTGTTGTATCGTTAGGCACCGCAACCGTAATTCCGCCTTTTGAGCCGCATGACGCAAGCAATAAAACCGCAATAAGTGTAACCGAAATAACAGATAATATTTTTTTCATAATTATAATCTCCAATCCGCCGCCCTGCCGCGGCTGTAAATTTTTATTTTTGCAGGTAATGCAGTATGTTTAATAGGTTTATGAGCAACAGCACATACACATTCGCCGCCCGCAGCGTCTCTTGTTCAATTTTTCGGTAAATAACATTCCACATTCCTCCCACCGTATTGGAACAGAATATGTGTCTGTCCCTTTGATAGGCTTATTATAACACCGCCGCTCGATTTTGTCAAATACATATTACTTATGCAATGTTATAGATTAAAGCTATAACACAATTTTTATATATGCTTGATATTGACAAAAACATCTTTAGAGTATATTATTGAAATGCGGTAAACCAAAAAGGCTTGCCGAAATGTGACAACAACTAACCATATAAAAATTTGCGCCGCAGGCGCACTAATCGCTCAAAGCTCGCTTTGGGCGAAAAAGGAGGAATGACGGCGCATATGACTGATTTTTTTATGCAATAAAAAAATCGGAATGGAGCAAAGTCCATTCCGACGTGGTCGGAGTGACTGGATTCGAACCAGCGGCCACCTGAACCCCATTCAGGTACTCTACCAAACTGAGCCACACCCCGAAACATCTTTTTAATTATACACCAAACATACAGTATTGTCAATACTTTTTATGGAATTTTTATCAGAAAGGCATATTTTTATGGAAAACAATTTAAACGAAGCGGCAATACGCAGCTTTTTAAAAACTCCGAACACACCGCAAAGTATTACCGTTCTTGAAACGGTAGACTCCACCAACGCATACCTTAAATCACGAATTACCGAAACGACCCCAACCGGCACAACCGTAATTGCAAATTGTCAGACAAACGGCCGCGGTCGTCTGGGTAAGAGCTTTTTCTCGCCCTCCGACACCGGAATATATATGAGCATTGCCCTCAAGGCAGACGCTGTCGCGGATATATCCCTCATCACAATCGCGGCGTGCGTTGCCGTCTGCGCGGCGCTTGAATCCGTAGCGGATGTCCGCCCGCAAATCAAGTGGGTAAACGATATATTTGTAAACAAAAAAAAGGTCTGCGGCATACTTGCGGAAGCGGTAACGGACCCCAAAAGCCACATCATAAATGCCGTAGTTGTCGGAATAGGTATCAATATCACAACGCAGAATTTCCCCGATAATATAAGCAATACCGCGGGCGCCGTAGGCAGCGGCAAAATCTCCAGAAACCGCATTGCCGCCGAGGTTATAGACAATCTGCTTCGCCTTTGCTCCGATATTACCGATGGCAGAATCATTGACGAATACCGTTCGCGGCTTATGCTCACAGGAAAAGAAATTTGTTATACTTCACAGGGAGCCGCGCACCGCGGCACGGTTCTTGACATAAACGAACATGGAAACCTTATCGTGCAGCTTGCAGACGGCAGTACCGATGTTCTGAAAAGCGGCGAAATCTCGCTCGGCAGCAAAAACTTTGTCTGAATTGCAAAGGGGCTGTTATGTGTAAAGTTGTATAAACTTAAACATAACAGCCTATTTTCAATCTTCTATAACATATTCCTCCAGCCTTGCCGCCGTTTTGAAATCGGCAAGCGCCTCCGCTTTTATTCCGTTTTCAAGATATTCCTCCGAATAAACTTTTCCGTTTTCGCGCACAGCGCTTAAAAGTCCCGCCTCCGAATAAGGCAGTAAAACCTTCATTCTTCGCTGAGTGGGTTTCAGCTCCTGAGCAATCCGTTCAAGCAGCTTTTCCGTACCGCTGCCGTCCTTTGCGGATATAAAAACGGTATTTTTTCCCATTACCACGGTTTTTGCGCCGAGTATGTCGCACTTATTCGCAACCGTAATCATGGGAATATGCGCGCCGCCAAGTTCCGCGATAATTTCCTCGGTAATTCGTATCTGTTCGTCAACCTCGTCCGATGACGCGTCACAAACATTCAATATCAAATCCGCACAGGCAGCCTCCTCAAGCGTAGACTTAAACGCCTCCACAAGACTGTGCGGAAGTCGGCTGACAAGTCCTACGGTATCTATCAGCATAACCTCTCTGCCATCCGGCAGTTCAAGCGCCCTTGCAGTCGGGTCGAGCGTTGCAAAAAGCATATTTTCCGCAAGCACCCCCGCGTCGGTCAGCCGATTTAAAAGCGTAGACTTGCCGACATTCGTATATCCGACTATGGCAACGGTTGTTACACTGTCTTTTTTTCGCCTGTCACGCGCGTATTTTCTTCGCTTTGTCAGCTCCCTCAGCCGTTCCTCCAGCTTTTGTATTCTGTGCCTTACGTATCTTCTGTCGGTTTCGAGCTTTGCTTCGCCCGCGCCGCGGGAGCCGATTCCGCCGCCCTGCCGCGAAAGCGCTCGCCCCATACCGCCGAGCCGCGGCAGATTATAGCGCAGCCTTGCCAGCTCCGCCTGAAGTCTGCCTTCGGCGCTTTTTGCGCGCTGTGCAAAAATATCAATTATAAGCATTGTTCTGTCAACCACATACACGTTCGCCGCATCCTCGATATTCCTCATCTGCGACGCGGTAAGCTCATGATTGAATATAATCAGCTCAACCTCGTTGTTTTTGCAAAACTCCGTTATCTCGGCGAGCTTTCCGCTGCCGACACAAGTTGCAGGGTCAAACCTCGGCGTTTTCTGTACAAATACGGCAAGCA
>OGRO01001236.1_pt1 | contig 22460 bp, 17 predicted proteins | sample 1553451 | NCBI WGS metagenome assembly OGRO01 (sample SAMEA2580021, study PRJEB22360) | human gut metagenome
GAACACCCTCTACCTGAAAATGAAGGCGCTGGGCATGGGGCTCAAAAGGAAATAGACGTGAAAAGGCCAAGAGGCCCGAGTCTCTCCGCCTATCCTGTTCATGAAACCGTGCGCATATGTCTTTACAAGAATGCGGTCGAAACGGTGTCAGAGTGGCCGGAAGCTTGGAAATCGGGCATGATCAGAGTGAGGAGGACAACACCTCCTCACTCAGCGCGTTGGGAGTCCCCTATATGGCGGTCCAGCCTCCATCGATGTGGATGACCTGCCCCGTGATATAGCCGGACGCGGGGGAAGCGAGGAACATGGTCAACCCTTGGATATCTTCCGCGAAGCCCACCCGGTTCATGGTGGTTTGCCGGGCGAGAGCCTCGACGACTTCCGGCTTGTCGAAGAGCGGGGCGGTGAGTTGCGTCTTGAAGAAGCCCGGCGCGATGGCATTGGCCGTGATGCCCGTTCCGGGCCGCGACCATGCTTCGGCCATGCCCCGCGTGAGTTGGGCTATTCCGCCCTTTGACGCTCCGTAGGGCAGGCCGTTGGGGAAGGCCCGGCTGCTTTGAAGGGAGGCGATGTTGATGATGCGCCCCCATCCTTGCCGCATCATTTCGGGCACGAGGGCCTGAGCGAGGAAGAACGGCGCGGAAAGATTGAGCCGCAGCGTGTATTCCCAAATCTCGGGCGTGAGTTCGTTCCACGGCTTGCGCGGATTCAGCCCGGCGGCATTGACGAGGATGTCCGGCGCGCCGAAAGGCTGGGACGCTTTTTGGGCGAGTTCCGGCAACGTCTTGAGTTCGCTCACATCGAAGGCAATGCAGGCGATGCGTTTGTTTTGGTCCGGGTCCCGATGGGCAGAGCGTGCCGCGGGATCGGAATCGTACGCGAGATGGCCGCCCTGCTGTTTCAAGCTCAAAAAGATCTCGTCCGCCGAGGCCTCGAGGCGATCCAGCGTGCGGCCGACGAGGATAAGGTTGGCTCCGGCGTGGAGCAGGGCATGGGCCATATATTTGCCGAGCCCGGAACCCGCGCCGGTGACAAGCGCGGTATGGCCTTGAAGCGAAAAGAGTTGCGTCTGAAGGGGGGAGCGTGCTTCCGTATCGCGTTGACAATCCATGAGAGCCTCCGGCCGCGTAGTGTTTTTGTGTTTTGGACTCGGTGCTGTTTAACGAGACGCCGTGTTTCGAAACCGCTATTCGACGTAGATCATCCGTTTGGTCATTCCCCCGTCGACGACAAGGTTGTGCCCGTTGACGAAATCGTTTTCCTCGTGGGCAAGGAACAGGCAGGCGTTGACGATGTCGCGGGGGATACCCACACGCCCGGAAGGATGCTGGGCATGATCCAAGTGGGAAAGCGTTTCATAGCCGTCGACCTGTATCCAGCCGGGGCTTACGGCGTTGACCGTGATCGGCGTGGCGCTCAGGGAGACGGCCAGCGTGTTCGTGAGGGAGGCAAGCCCCCCTTTTGAAGCGCCGTAGGCCTCCCATCCCGCTTCGTTCTGGTTCCAGCGGGTGGAGGCGATATTGATGATGCGCCCGTAATCCTGCCCCGCGTTGGCCTTGATGAAGGCCTGCGCGCACAGGAACGCGCCGCGCAGGTTTACGGAAAGGGCGTTGTCGAATTCGTCGGCGGTCATTTCCATGACGGGCTTGTGGAAATGGGCGAGGGCCGCGTTGTTGACGAGTACATGGACGGCGCCGTGCCGTTCCGTCACCCGCCGGAAGGCTTCGTTAACGGCCTCGGCCTGTCTCAAGTCGGTTTGGATGAAGCCAATACCGTCAGGCAAGGCTTTGTGCTGTTCCACGTCGAGAGCCGTGACCGCATACCCCGCGCGCTGGAAGCCTTCGCAAAGGTGAAGCCCTATGCCGCCTGTGCCGCCCGTGATGACGCATATCCTCATGCCGCACCCCGTTATGCTGAGACAGCCTCAGCGTTTTTTATGTTCTTCTGCGGGAGCTGCGCAAGCACGATCGCGCAGAACATAAAGGCGCATCCCATCGTTTCCCGCATGGTCAGTTGCTGGTCCAGCATGACGAATCCGGCCAGTACGGACACCACCGCCTCGAGGCTGAGGATCAGGGAGGCGACCGTGGGATTCATGCCTTTCTGTCCCACGATTTGCAGCGTATAGGCAACGCCGCTCGACATGATCCCCGCATAGAGGACGGGTTTCCATGCGGCGAGGAGCTGCGTGATGTCCGGCGTCTCAAAGAGCAGCATGGGAACCGCGCAGAGCAGGCCGCAGACGAAAAACTGGATGCAGGACATTTTGACGCCGTCCACGCGCAGTGTGAAGTAGTCGATGATCAAAATGTGGATGGAAAACAGGATGGCGCAGATGAAGATCAGGAAATCGCCGAACTGGATGGTCAGGCTCTCCGTAATGCAGAGAAAATAGAGGCCGACGATGGCCAGCGCCACGCCGAGCCAGACGAACAGGCCGCACCGTTTTTTGAAGAACAGCCCGAGGAGCGGGACGATGATGATATAGAAGGCAGTAATGAACCCCGCCTTGCCCACGGACGTGTACATGATGCCGATCTGCTGAAAACAGCTTGCGAAGCAGAGCATCACACCGCAGCACACGCCGCCGATCCAGAGCTGGTCCTTCGATTTCGCGTTCGAAGGCCTGATGCCGCCGGGGGAGACGGGGTTCAGCCTGTTGAGCAGCGCGATGCAGGGAATGAGGAACAGGCCGCCGATAAAGGAGCGCACGCAGGTAAACGTGTAGGGGCCCACATAATCCATGCCTACGCTCTGGGCGACGAAGGCCACTCCCCAGATGACGGCGGTGAGAAGCAGCAGAAAGGAATTCCGGAGTTGCAGTGTGTTCATGGTCGGTGTGATAGCCCGAGAAGGCCGGGGATGCAATAAAGCCGGGCGGCTTTCTTGGCAGGGTGGGGGGCACTGTCCACAAAGGGGAGCCGTGGGTGCCCAGCGTCCTCTGATACTGAGACGCCATTTGGGGAAGAGGCGAGGGCGCCGCGCTTGAGGACGGCTGATGCCTTTTGGATCCTGATCGTCCGACATCTTGATAACACGCTGTTTCTAGCGTAAATGAGATACTTTAGTCGATAATGTGGCTCCAAAAACGTTTTTGGCTCTCATTATTGGAAAAATGGGAAGGAAAACGCGTATAGTGATCCGCCATTTAGCCTTGGCCTGCTGATTCAGGATGTGCGTGGCTGGGCGATTTTGAAAATGGCCGTCATCCAAAATGTGAATGGGTTCGCATTATGACAACATCTTTTTCCAAAGCACAGTATGTTTCCGGTGAACACGAAGACTGCCCGGAGAGCCTGTTGCAGATTATTATGGAGGAAGTGGATGAAATCGTTTATGTAAGCGATATCGCCACGTATGAAATCCTGTATCTGAACGAGTTTGGAAAAAAGGTATTCGGGCTTACGGACATCGGAAAAGGCAGGAAGTGCTATGAAGTCCTGCAAGGCATTGACGCGCCTTGTCCGTTTTGTACGAATCAGTTTCTCAACTGCGAAACGTTCTACACTTGGGAGCTCACGAATCCCATTTCGCACCGCCATTATCTGCTCAGAGACAAGCTGATCCGCTGGAATGGCCGTCTTGCCCGGCTGGAATTCGCCGTCGACATTACGGAAAAGGAAAATATCAGCCAAGCTGTGCAGCGCAAGCTTGATATTGAGAGTACCTTGCTGGAATGCATCCGCATCCTGAACAGGGAAGAAAATTTTCCGCAAGCCGTGGGCATGGTCCTGGAGAACCTCGGAATGATGCATCAGGCCGATCGTGCCTATATCTTCGAGTACAGCGTTCTGAAAAACGGCGGGCTCATCGCCAACAACACCTATGAATGGTGTTCAGAAGGTATTTTCCCTCAGAAAGAAGTCCTTCAAAACGTGCCAATCAGCTACATGAGCTGTTGGCAGAAGATGTTCGAGCGGCGTGAGGATGTGGTCATCGACAATCTTGAGTCAATCCGGGACAGCGATTTGGATATGTACAGCGTACTCAAGCCGCAAGGTATCGAGAGCCTCATCGTCGTCCCTCTCGTCCTGAACGACGTCATTTCCGGGTTCATCGGCGTGGATAACCCGAAAGCCAATCGGGATGATCACTCCCTGCTGCATTCTCTGGCCTATTTCGTCACGAATGAGCAACGGAAGCGTAATATGCAGAGCGAGCTCAAGCGGATGAGCTACTGCGACGACTTGACGGGGCTGCACAACAGAAACAGCTATATTTCCGTATTGCAGAAGCTCGAAAAAAATCCCCCGGATTCGCTCGGCGTCGTTTTTGTGGATCTCAATGGGTTAAAGCGCATCAACGATCAGCAAGGGCACGACTCCGGCGACAAATACATCCGGGACATCAGCCGGATATTCAGCCGCTATTTCAGGGGAGACGATCTTTTCCGTATTGGCGGAGACGAGTTTGTCTTCCTCTGCCCGAACATTCCGGAACGGGTCTTTTATGCGAAGATTGCCGCGCTCCAACGGGAGGCCAATAAAGCGTATCCCGAATCCCTGTCGCTTGGGCAGGTGTGGGCCGAGGGGGACATGCACATCATGGATATGGTGAGGCAGGCGGATAAACGTATGTATCAGGAAAAAGCGGAGTACCACGCCCGGCGTGGCGATACGGTCTAAAGCAATGCGTAAACAGGCACGCCGTCCTTGAGGATGCCGTGCCTGTTTTTTATTCCATATGGAATATGGAAGGAGCACGAGAAGCCGGGATTTCCGGGCCGTCCTGCCCTTCACTCGAAACGTACGGTAGTCTCTCCCTCCCTCCCTCCCTCCCTCTCTCTCTCTCTTCCACATGGCCTGACTGTGTTTTTCACGTTCATATCTCTTTCGCAAACATGCTCAAGAACGCTATGATGAGAAAGAGGCAGCAGAACAGAATGGCTTTTTCAGCGAAGAGGGCGGACAAGGCGGCTCCCAGTGTCGCGCCGAGCGCGAAAAAGACGACGATTTCGTAGTAGCTGAGGATGGTTTTCCTTGTATCGGGGTCTCGTGTGCGGACATAATGGAATATCTGCTCGGTAGCGCTGCGGAGATTGCCGGTACACATGGTCGTCGCCACGCTGTGCCCGTTGACTTTCCTGAAGCTTTCCACTTGTACGGCGCAGACGAAGGAAACCAGGATGTTGACGGCCGTATCCCACATCCCCGAGGCCATGAAGGCCGGAAAAAACAGGAGAAGCGCCTCGAAGAAAACAACGATCTGCCTCCAGTGCAGCAGATCGTATTCCTTGAACTTGGCCCGTATCCATTCCGTGAACAGGATGCCCAGGGCAAACGCGATGATGGGGAAGAGGTAAAAGGCGACTTCCTTGATATTGCCTTCCGCAAGGTTGAGCCCGAGGAGCACGACATTCCCTGTCTGCGCATTGGCAAAGACATGCCCTCGCGTGATGTAGGTGTAGACATCAAGGAATCCTCCCGTCATCGTCAGCAGGGCGCAGAGCAGGAAAGATTCCGATACCTGAATGTGTTTGCCGTGTTTCATCCTTTGATTCAACCCGAACGGCGACTTTCCCTTGGAAAGTCGCCGGATGCGCCGGCCGGTTCCTTTTCCCCTGTGGGAGGGCGGCTGGCCGTATTCCTGTTTGCCTGCGTTCCGCAACCTTTTGCAGAAAGTATTTGGAACGCAACGGGGTGAACAGGTATCCCCGTTGGATTGAGAAGTCAAGTAAAGCAATGTGATACATCATACGGAGAGGCGTTTTTCATTTCTCCCTGTCCATTTTTCTCTTCTCTTTTCGCAACGCGGCAATAGAAATGTGCGTGGCATGTTTTCGGGGGAACACGCCACGCACATTATGGGGAGGAGATACAGCTTACGCGGTATCCCTGTTGGAGCGCTGAAGGAATGCCAGCGGTACATCCGTATAAAAACAGACAAAAGCTATGGAAATCACGAAGGAAAAAGATGAACGTTTCCCATTGATCCGCTATTTGGCGGCGAGGCTTTCTTCAGGCTTATGGGATTGATCAAAGGAAGGACATCCTGTGTTGCCATGTCCGTATTCAGCACATGAGTACGCTCTTTTTCTATCATACTGAAAGAATATCCAAAAGGCAATGTGCCTCGGTAAGGCTGCAATGTCCAGAAAGAAAAACGAAACATGGTAACGCGGGCTACGCCGCCGCAGCAAACAAAAAGCCCTGCCGGGAATCCCGGCAGGGCATAAAGGCGGGGAAGTAAAGACGGCTTAGTTGGCGGGAACCACAGCGCCTTCGTACTTCTTGGTCATGAATTCCTTGACCTGATCGCTCTTGAGAGCGTCGATCAGCGCCTTGAGTTCAGGACGGTTTTCATCTCCGGCACGCACGGCGAGGATATTGGCGTAGGTCGTCGCGGCGATGGAGTCGGCCTTTTCGGCGGACAGCGCGTCGGCCACTTTGAGGCCGCCGAGGATGGCGTAGTTGCCGTTGATGATCGCGAGGTCGACGTCAGGCAGGGCGCGGACGAGCTGAGCCGCTTCGATTTCTTCGATCTTGAGCTTCTTGGGGTTTTCCGCGATGTCGCGGCGGGTGGCGGTGAGGCCGGCGCCGTCCTTCAGCTTGATGAGCCCGTTGGACTGGAGGAGCAGCAGTGCGCGGGCTTCGTTGGTGGTGTCGTTGGGCACGGCCACCATAGCGCCGTCCTTCAGGGCGCCAAGGGACTTCGTCTTGCCGGCGTAGATGCCGAAGGGTTCGTAGTGCACGGTACCGATGGAGACCAGCTTGGTGCCCTTTTCCTTGTTGAAATCGTCAAGATAGGGCTTGTGCTGGAAGAAGTTGGCATCCAGCTCCTTGCCTTCGAGCGCCATGTTGGGCTGCACGTAGTCGGAGTATTCGATGATCTGGAGTTCATAACCCTGCGGTTTCAGAACATCGTTGGCGACCTTGAGGATTTCCGCGTGAGGCGTCGGGGAAGCGCCGACACGGATTTTCGTGGTGGCCTGAGCCGCGGTTGCGGAACCGGCTGCGACGACAAGGGACAGGGCTGCGGCCAGAAGGGCGGAGCGGAAGTTTTTCATGATACCGTATCCTTATCAAAGGTTAAAGGTTCACGGCCGCGGGCGTGGGCCCAAGAAGCCGTTTGTCGCGGAAAAAGATCAGGAAATGCGCCTGTCGCTTCGCTTGGTGGCCCAGTTGCCGAAGCTCTGGAATACCTGCACGATGACGATGAGCAGGACGACGGTGATGAACATGATGTCGGTCTGGTAGCGGTTGTACCCGTACATGATCGCCAGTTTGCCGAGGCCCCCGCCGCCGACGGCGCCCGACATGGCGGAGTAGCCGAGGATCGTGGTCGCCGCGATGGCGCTGCCGTTGATGAGCGAAGGCAGCGCTTCGGGCAAAAGCACCTTCATGATGATCTGCATGGTGGACGCCCCCATGGACTGCGCCGCCTCAATGACGCCGCCGTCCACTTCGAGCAGGGAGGATTCCACAAGCCGGGCCACGAAGGGCGCGGCGGCGATGACCAGCGGGACGACCGTGGCGTTGTTGCCGATGGTCGTTCCCACGAGCAGGCGGGTCAGGGGAATGACCGCGATCATGAGGATAAGAAATGGGAACGAGCGGGTCAGGTTCACAACGACATCAAGCACGGCGTAGATCATGGGCCGGGGCGTGATGCCGTCCTGACGGCAGATGACGAGGACCGTCCCCATCATCATGCCGAACACATAGGAAAAAAAGGTGGAAACCAGCGTCATGTACAACGTGTCCACGACGCCTTCAAGCAACATTTCGATGGTAGCCTGATCAAACATTCTTCATTTCCTCCAGCATCAGTCCCTTGGAGTCGGCATAGGCGAGGATACGCCGGACGACCTCTTCGTTGTCCGGAAGTTGCAGCACCATCTGGCCGAATGCCGTCCCGCCGATGTCGCGCGTGTCGGCAAACATGATGTTGACGGGAGCCCCGCATTCCAGCACCAGATTGCTGATGACCGGCTCGAACGAGGAGCGGCCGTTGAAAATGATCCGGTACAGCCTGCTGTGCGGCATGTCCTGCAAGGCCTCGGGAATGACGAGCTGGCGCGCTTCTTCGGTCTGAGGGTGGAAGAAAACCTCTTCGACCGAGCCGGTTTCGGCAATCCTCCCGTGGCTGATGATGGCGACCTGATTGCAGATTTTCTCGATCACGCTCATTTCGTGCGTGATGATGATGGCGGTGATCCCCAGGCGCCGGTTGATGTCCTTGATGAGCGAAAGGATGGATTCCGTAGTGGCGGGGTCGAGGGCGGAAGTGGCCTCGTCGCACAGGAGGATCTTGGGGTTGGTAGCCAGAGCGCGGGCGATGGCCACACGCTGCTTTTGCCCGCCCGAAAGCTGCGACGGGTAGGACTGTGCCCGGTCGGACAGGTTGACCAGCTCAAGCAGCTCGCGCGCACGCTCGCGGGCGGCGTCCTTTTTGACTCCGGCAAGCTCCAGCGGAAAGCAGATGTTTTCCTCAGCCGTGCGCTGCATGAGGAGGTTGAACTGCTGGAAGATCATGCCCATGCTGCGGCGGGCGATCTGCAAATCCCGGGAACCCAAACGGCACATGTCCCTGCCTTCGAACATGACGCTTCCGCCGGTAGGCCGCTCAAGCATGTTGATGCAGCGCACCAGCGTGCTTTTCCCGGCGCCGCTTTTGCCGATGATCCCGAAAATATCCCCTTTCCTGATGGTCAGGTTGATGCCCTGGAGGGCATAGACTTCGGTATTTTTGCTCCTGAACCGCTTTTCAAGGTCCTGGATCTGAATGATGGCTTCCGTCATCCGCGTTTTTCTCCTGTTCCGTTTACATCAGGAGCTACAATAGTAGCGTGCGCGCACGCCGTCAAACGTCCGTGCGCGCGATACTATTACCTACTTTTGGCTCTTTGAGAACGCCGGAAGCCTCATTTTTCTGACGAAAAAATTGATCTATTATTCTTGATGGATAGGACGGTGATCCATCCCGTTTCCCGCGAATGGGGAAACGTGACGCCTATGGTGCTTCGCGGCGGGCTGGGGTTGTGCTCACAGATCTATGGATTTGATGTGCGGATTGTCGCTGAGCAGGCTCATCAGTTGCGTCACGTTGTAATTCCTCGGCAATTTTACATAAAGGTCCAGCGAAATAAGCCCATTGCCGTTATTCCGGGACTTCATGCTGATGATTTCGAGGTTGTGGCTCAGGAGCTTGTCCCGGATGGAGGCGACACCGTCCCCCGTATCCTCGATTTCCATCGAGATCTGTTCGGCCACGGGGAAGTTGAGCCATGTAAAGTTTTTGTGGAGCGTCATCTGGGCCGCTACGATGAGCAGGGTGGCCGCCACGCCGAGGAAGTAGAGCCCAGCGCCGATGGTCATGCCGATACCCGCCGTGGCCCAGACGCCCGCCGCCGTGGTCAGGCCGCTGATGGTCTGGTTGCGGACGAAGATCATGCCCGCGCCGAGAAAGCCCACGCCCGTCACGATCTGCGCGGCGATACGGGAAGGATCCAGCGCCACGCCCTTGAGGGTGGTCACGTCGGAAAAGCCGTATTTGGAAACAACCATGATGAGCGCCGCCGCCAGTGCCACGATCAGGTGCGTGCGGATTCCGGCCTCTTTCAGACGGTTGTTGCGTTCGTAACCGATGAGGCCGCCGCATATCCCGGCGATGAGAATGCGAAAAAAGAATTCCAGCTCTGTAAAGACGGTGATGTCCATGAGCCTCCCCGCTTGTTGGAAAGTACAATCATTGTCATATGCCAGTTGTGGTGTGGCAGTTCATGCTGTTCCCGTCAAGTCCCGAAAGGAGACATGGGCAGCGGAGAAAGGCGCTTTGGAAGGGGAAGCAATACGGGAAAAGCATATGGGTTCCTCCCAGATCGGCTACAACGATACAAGGCTTTGACCGCAATTCCGCGTCGGCGCTGCACATTCCGGTGTGCATCACGGCTTCAAACGGTGTTCGTCCATGTCGGAAAAAGCCGTACGGGCCATCTGCAACAAAAAAAGCTCTCCTCGGGGGAGAGCCTTGTGCGTTTCGGGTGTTGGAACGCGGATCACGCGTAGAGGATCAAGGCGATGAATTCGAGATCTTCAGTACCGTCGTTCTCCAGCATGTGCTCCTCGCCTTCTTTGCAGATCATCACGTCACCGGCGGTTACTGGCTTCAGTTCGCCATTGTCGAAGTACAGGCCAGTGCCGCTGAGGACATGGTACACCTCGAAATCACCGACATGGCGATGCCGGCCGACGGAACAGCCGGGTTTGAGCACGCAATGGTTGAAAACGCGGCCCTTACCCGCGAAATCTTCGCCGTTGAGCAGTTCCGCGGCGAGGATATGCCCTTTGCCGCCTTTGTGCTGCATGTCCAATTTGGTCAGTTCATCATAATGCCGTATCATGAAAATGCTCCTTTCGGCCCATGATACGGCACTTCATGACCGTTGTGAATGATGGGCGCGCGGCATTACTTGATCCCCGTGAATGTATACGGATCATCTCCGATATGTTCGCCGCAGTCCAGCGCATCAATCCGATCCATATCGTCCGGTGTGAGTATGAAGGAAAACACGTCGCCGTTTTCATGTATCCTGCTTTCGTTGCTTGATTTGGGGATGGCGATGTGCCCTTTCTGGATATGCCAGCGCAGAATAATCTGGCCCGGCGTTTTCCCGTGGGCGGCGGCGATTTCTACGATGGCCGGATGCTGCATGAGTTTGCCCCGGAACAGCGGTCCCCACGCCACGAGCCGTATGCCGTTTTCCCGGCAGTATGCGCACAAATCACGCTCCTGATAAAGAGGGGTGCAGCTCGATCTGGTTGAGTACGGGGAACCTGCCGAACGCGCTCCGGATTTCCTCCAGATGTTCGATCTGGAAATTGGATACGCCAACCCGGCGGACGAATCCTTCCTCACGCCGCCTCAGAAGTTTTTCGTATGCGCTGAGACGTTGTTTCCGATCCGTCCCCAGCCAGTGGAGAAGGCAGCAGTCCAAAACGTCTATTCCCAGATCCCGCAATGATTGCGCAAGGGAAGCATCCGGATCGTCAAAACGGGTCGGCCAGATTTTCGAGGAGATGAAAAGGTCCTCACGCTGTACGCCGCATGTACGGATCGCTTCGCCAACCTCGGCTTCATTTCCATACATGGCCGCCGAATCGATGTATCGGTAGCCGTCCCGGACGGCCCAGCGGATCGCGTTGATGATTTCTTCACCGTGCGCGGCGTAACACCCAAAGCCATATCCCGGCATGACCGTGCCGTCATTCAGAGACACGGGCTCCGCTATGTCGCGAATGCTCATGGCTGTTCCCACTAAGGAAATGTTTTTTCGGAACTATCGGACAGGGAATGAAAAGAAGCAAGGGAAGGGTGCCGGCATATGAAGACGGATGTGCGGAATGATTGCTTTTTGACGAGGAGTCCTTTAGGCAGGAAAGACATGTACCGGATCTCCCTTTTTTACCCACAGGAGTGAACAAGCATGATTGAGCGTACCCTTTCCCTGATCAAACCCGATGCCGTACAACGGAATCTGACCGGCGAAATCCTTGCCATGATCCAAGGGGCTGGCCTCAAGGTCGTGGCCCTCAAGATGATCCACATGACCAAGGCACAGGCGGAAGGGTTTTACGCCGTACACCGGGAACGTCCTTTTTTTGACAGCCTGACCGACTATATGAGTTCCGGCCCTGTGGTTTGCTCCATTCTGGAAGGTGAGGACGCCATCCATCGGTATCGTGACCTCATGGGTGCCACCAACCCGGAAAAGGCCGCTGAAGGGACGATCCGCAAGAAATACGCGGTCAGCCTCGAGGCGAACTCCGTGCACGGTTCCGACGCGCCGGAAACGGCGGCTTTCGAAACCCGGTATTTCTTCAGCGCGTTTGAAATAGTGTAGGGTTTACCTGTTCAAAAAGAACATGAAGGCCACGAGGACAACGAACAACAAAACCAGCGACGTGGTAATCATACGAGCCTCCCTTTGTGAAAAGCCCCGGTCATCCCGGGGCTTTTTCGTTACATGCCGAACCATGTGTAGCCGCTGTAGAACAGGGCGCGTCCGCAGACCTCACCCGCTACGATGAGCAGGAGGATGATCCCGGCCCTGATCCAGAGCGGGCAGGGGCAGGTTCGGCAAGCGCCCGGAAGCATCTCATTGACGCCATTACGGATGAGCAGCAGAGGGCCCAGCGCTGCGCCGAAGAGCAGGAGCGTCAAATGCCATGCCAGCAGATAGGTGGAGAACGGCGATTGCGCCAACAACAGCTGCAACGGGATCACCAGCATTTGGAGTATGAAGGCCAATACGATGAATACGGGATACCAGCCGAGCAGGAGCGCTGCCTTCTTTTCAGGATCCTTCCGGGCGGCAAGGGCGTCCATGAAGAGCAGCAGGCTGGAACCGAGCAGCAGGCTGGTGGCGAGAAAGAGCCAGTAGGTGAACAGCGAATTCCAAAAAGGAACGGTCGGGATGGTGTAAACCCGGCTCATGACATAGACAAAAGCAAGGCCGAGGATGGCGGCCAGACGGCGTGCCCATGCATTGAGCGTGATCAGCCAGAGGAGAAGCCCGGCTCCAAACAGCCCGACGAACAGGATTTCGCGGCTCAGCCACGATGTCCCCACGTTGGTGATCGTGTAAAAGCTTACCGTAGGATCGGAAAGATGTTCCAGTGAAGCCAGCGCGCCCACGCCGAGCAGGATGCAGGCGGCCCACGCCTTGGCCCGCGACGTGTCGGCGGTACGGCTGAAGAAGGACAGGATCAGCATACCCGCAGCAGCTTGGCCGAGCAGGGTGAAGATGACGAGACTCCAATAACCGTGCATGGCTAAACCTCCTCGGGGTTGCTGATGCGTTTCCCGCGCAGCCCTTCAGTGCTGCCTTGCGGTTTGGAATGACGGTTGGGAGCACAGATGAAGTGGGGACGGGTGAGTTCCGGCCCCGGAAGCGGCGCGATGGTGGCCTGTTCCCCATAACGCTTGAGCAGTTCGTCGTATTCGCCGTAATCCAGCGCGCGGCAAGGGCAGGCCGCGACGCAGGACGGGGGCAGGCCTTGCTCAAGATAGTCGCGGCAGAAGTCGCATTTGGTCATCTTCTTGCGCTCGGGGTCAAACTGCGGCGCGCCGTAGGGACAGTTCCATTCGCAGTAGCGGCACCCCACACAACGGTCCGGATCCACGGAGACGATGCCGTTCTCGTCCTTGTGCATGGCCTGCGTGGGGCAGGCTTCGGCACAGACGGGGTTCTCGCAGTGGTTGCACGACAGCGACACGTAGTAGGCGAAGACGTTTTGTTCATAGGCGTCGCCCACGGGAAGCCATTCACCGCCGGAATATTCCAGAACCCGCCGCCACAACACGCCTTTGTTCAGGTTATGCTTGTCGATGCAGGCGATCATGCAGGCCTTGCAGCCGGTGCACAGTTCCGAATTGAAGTAGAATGCAGGATTTTTGATCATGAATCGGTCCTTTTCTTCGGCCTGAGATACGGCCGCCCGGAGAAGCGGCCGTCCCTCCGGAGCGGTTACGCTTTTTCCACCTGCACGAGATTGGTGTGGTGAGGGTTCCCCTTGGCCAGGGCTGTCGGGAGAAGCTTGGTCAGCACGTTGACGCAGCCGTTGGTGTCTTCCCCGGCGGCGTTGGGCGTATGCCATGCGCCTTCGGGAAGTGACACCACGCCCGGCATGATGCGGGGCGTGATCTTGGCTTTAACGAAGGAAGCGCCGCGCCCGTTGAACACCTTCACACGATCCCCGAATTCGATGCCGCGGGCTTTCGCGTCGATGGGGTTGATCCAGAGCTCTTGCGGCGCGACTTCCTGCAGCCACCAGCAGTTCCCGTAGGTCGAGTGCGTGCGCTGCTTGTAGTGGTGCCCGATGAGCTGCAGCGGCCACTCCTTGCGTTCCGGGCTGATCGCGCCTTCGGGGTTGGGGATGTACTCGGGCAGCGCGGTGATGGCCTGACCGGGCAGCAGGGTCCATGTTTCCGCCAGCTCGGCGAGGCGCGGCGAATAGATCTCGATTTTGCCCGACGGCGAGGGCAAGGGATTGGCCTCGGGATCGTCCCGGAATGCTTTATAGGCGATATGGTTTTCGGGGAAGTACCTTTTGTACACGCCCATCGTGTAGGCTTCCTCCAGCGTGGGCGGCAGTTCGGGGATGGCCTTGCGGGACTCCGCGTACAGTTTCTCCAGCCATTGGTATTGGGTACGGCCTTCCGTGAAGGCCTCCTTCACGCCGAGCTCGTTGGCAACGCCCGCGCAGATATCATAGATGCTTTTGGCTTCGCCGAGCGGCTCAATGCACTTGTTATCGAAGATCACGTAGGCGATGTTGCTGTCGCCGTCGGAAGTCCAGTCATGCTCCTCAAGGTTCAAACAGCTTGGCAGCAGAAAGTCCGCATAACGGGCGGAAGGCGTCAGTGTCGTGTCGATGACCACGATGGTCTCGCACTTTTTGTCATCCAGCAGGATGGGGTGCATCTGGTTGATGCCGCCGTGCTGGTTCGTTAGGCAGTTCCCCGCGTAGTTCCAGATGAATTTGATCGGCGCGATGAGCCTTTCGCGTCCCCGGATGCCTGCCGTGGTGGCGGTCATCTGCTTGTAGTCGTCGATGGCCTGATACCAGTTGAAGCAGGAGAGTTCCGTCTTCACGGGATTTTCCAGCGTGGGGAAGGTCGCCATGGGAAGCTTGTATCCCGCGTTTTCGCGCGCCCCGGTATTCCCTCCCTTGATGCCCACGTTGCCGGTGAGCACGGCGAGCATACCGATGGCGCGGGAAATGTTTTCCCCGTTGGTGGTGCGCTGCGGGCCCCAGCCCTGACAGATGAAGCACGGCCTGGCCCCGGCGATCTCGCGGGCCAGCTTCTCGATGCGGGCCGGGGGAATCCCGGTGATGCGCGAGGCCCATGCCGGAGTCTTTGGCGTCTTGTCCGGGCCTTGCCCCTGAATGTAGGATTTGTAGGACGAACCGGCTGGAGCGCCCTTGGGCAGGGATTCCTCATCATAGCCGATGGTGTATTTGGCGAGGAAGGGCTTGTCGATAAGGTCTTCGGTGATCATCACGTAGGCCAGCGCCGCGCTGAGGGCCGCGTCCGTACCCGGGCGGATGGGAATCCATTCGTCGCCCACGGACACCATGGAATCGGTATAACGCGGATCGATGATGATGACGCGGGTGTTACGGGTGAAACGGGCGTGCTGGAGCGTTTTGGCCTTGCACCCCGACATGCGCGTTTCCGAGGGGTTGTTGCCGAAGAACACGGCCAGTTCGCTGTTTTCCATGTCGGAAAGCGAGTTCCCGTCAACCCAGCTCCCGCCGTACAAATAGGGCATACCTACCGTGATCTGGCAGGTGGAGTAGTCCGAATAGTGGTTCAGGTAACCACCCACGAGATTCATGAGCCGGGCCACGGGCGTGGCGGCCGGAGGCCAGCTTTTGCCCATGGTGCTGCCGAGGGCACCCGTGCCGTAGTTGAGATAGACGGCCTCGTTGCCGTAGGTGTCTATGGTGCCGCGCAGCCTTTGTCCGATCTCCTTGAAGGCTTCCTCCCAGCTGATACGTTCGAATTTGCCTTCTCCTCTGTTGCCCACTCGGCGCAGGGGATAGGGGATGCGCTGTTCGGCATAGATGCGCTGACGCATGGAGCGCCCGCGCGGACAAGCACGGAGCTGCTGCATACCGTAGCGGTCGTCTCCGGTGTTGTCCGTCTCTACGCGGGTGATCACGCCGTCTTTGACGTGCACCCGCAGGGCGCAACGGCTGCCGCAGTTGACGTTGCAGGAGTTCCAGAGGATGCGCTCTTCCCCTGTCCCCGAGGGGGCGGGCGGTGCGGCGACGGCGCTTCCCGCATTGAGGATTTCAATGGAAAAAGGAAAGAACGCCGAAGCGAGGACGACGGCGCCGCCCTTGATCACGTCGCGCCGTTTGAGCAATGCCTGCTCGGTACAATGAGGTTTCCGCATGAGCCCTCCGCAGAAAAAGGATTCCGTTCCCGGAACGTCCCGATGGGACGGGATTCGAGGAACAGGCAGGCTTGCAGCATACCGCACAGGAAAGGCGGCTGTCAGTGATAAGTGGGGGCCGGAGGTTCACGTTATGGGATATAAAAAGGGGAAGGCCGGAGCCTTCCCCATATGGAAACGAGCGTGCTTGAAGCGCTACTTGAAGAACTTGTCGATATACCCCTGCACGAAAACGAAGAACACGATGAACGGCAGGACATATTTGACGTACAGGCGCAGCCCCTTCGGGAACATGAGGCCCTTGCCGGTGTCCGCTTCGGCGATGAAGTTGTCCCATCCCCAGCCGCGCTTGTAACAGCAGAAGAACAGGAACACCATAGAGCCGAGGGGCAGCAGGTTGTTGCTGACGATGAAGTCTTCCAGATCGAGGATCATGGAGCCGGGGCCGAAGGGCTGGATGCCGGACAGCACGTTGAAGCCGAGGGCGCAGGGCAGGGAGAGCAGGAAGACCAGAACGAAGTTGACGGTGACCGCCTTCTTGCGGGTCCATTTGAGCACGTCGATGCCGTAGGCTACGATGTTTTCCAGCACGGCGATGATCGTGGTGAGGGCCGCGAAGCTCATGAAGACGAAGAAGAGCATGCCCCACAGCTGTCCGCCGGGCATGCTGTTGAACACGTTGGGAAGGGTGACGAACACGAGGCCGGGACCGGAGCCCGCATCGACGTCGAAGGCGAAACAGGCCGGGAAGATGATGAGGCCCGCCATGAGCGCGACGAACGTATCCAGCAGCAAGATGTGGATGGACTCGCCGGTCAGGGAGCGCTGCTTGTCGATGTAGCTGCCGAAGATGGTCATGGCGCCGATGCCGAGGCTCAGGGTGAAGAACGCCTGCCCCATGGCGGCATAGATGGGCTCCCAGATGCCGTGCTGGAACATCTTGCCGAAGTCGGGCTTCAAATAGAACAGGATGCCTTTTTCGGCCCCCGGCAGGGTGACGGAGCGGATCACCAGAAAGAGCATGACGACAAGCAGGCAACCCATCATGATTTTGGTAATGCGCTCGACGCCCCTTTGCAATCCCATGGAACAGACGAGGAACCCGGCGACGACCGTAACGGCCATCCAGCCGACCTGATCAAAAGGATCGCCGAGCGTCCCGCCGAAGAACGCGCCGATCTGCTCGGGCGTAAGGCTCGAAAGCTGACCCGAGCCCATATACCAGCAGTAGGACAGCATCCACCCGGTGACGGTCGTATAGAACATCATCAGCACGTAACAGCCGATGATGCCCCCGTAGCCGTACAGATGCCAGAACGTCCCCTTGGGTTCCAGCTTGCGGAACGCCAGGCCGATGCCCTGCTTGGCGGCCCGGCCCACGGAGAACTCCATCACCATAATGGGAAGGCCGAGAATGACGAGAAAAACGAGATAGATGAGGACGAAAGCCGCCCCACCGTAGGCTCCGGTGATGAAGGGGAAGCGCCAGACGTTGCCGAGGCCGATGGCGCAGCCGGCCGATAACAGCAGGAAGCCGAGGCGGCTCCCCAACTTTTCGCGTTCGATACCCTGTTCCACTGTTGTTCCTCCTTAGGGTGTGGGAGGATGAATAGGTGACTTTTGCGCCTGAGGCAAGCGGAGACTGCCCGCCGGAAAACGTGCCGATTTCTCGCGCCAAAGGGAAAGGCGATACGTTGTCGTGGATTAGGCCATGTTCTTATACCGAAGAGCAGCCGGGCCCGCTGACGACGCTGCGGCCTCCGGTTTTGGGAGTGACCTGTATCTGCGTCCCGATGCGCTCCTTCAAGGCCGCCACATGCGAAATCACGCCGATGAGCTTGCCGTCCCGGTGCAGCCCGGCCAGCGTATCCAGCGCGGTGTCCAGCGTATCCTCATCCAGCGTGCCGAACCCTTCGTCGAGGAAAAGGGAGTCCACCCGCACCGTCTTGCTGGCCATTTGCGAAAGCCCGAGGGCGAGGGCAAGGCTCACGATGAAACTCTCGCCGCCGGACAGGTTTTTGGTGGAGCGGACTTCTCCGGCCTGATAGCCGTCGATGACGTCGAGCTCCAACGGCTGCTCCTTGTTGCGGAGAAGCAGATACCGGTCGGTCATGCGCCGTAGCTGGCGGTTGGCGTGCTCGATCATGATTTCAAACGTCAACACCTGCACGAAATTGCGGTATTTTTTCCCGTCGGCGGAGCCAATGAGATCGTGCAGATCGTTCCAGCGGCGGCACTCGCGGCGCTGCGCCTCCACCGCCGCCGTGCGCTCCTGATGCGCCAGCTTGACCATGTGGTTGTCGTGGAGCTTCTGCCTCAGGCCGCCAATGGCTTCTTGTTGGGTCTTCAGCGTGTCCCGAAGCGTTGCCAGCGTCTCGTCGAGTTCTTCCCGCGTGCGATCCGTCACCTGTTTTTCGCGCTCGGCAGCCAGTTGCGCGATACGGTCGGCCAGGCGCGCTTCCAGTTCGGCCCGTTCCGTGAGCAGCTCCTGTTCCCTTTGAGCCAGCGTGTTCCGCACCGTTTCAGTGAGGCAGGCGTCCCGGTATTCCACTTCGTCGGCAAAGCCGGTTTGTGAGAGGTGAAGCCGGAAATCCTCTTCCAGCGGCCCAATTTGTGCCTGACGTTCCGCGATCGAGCGATCGAGCGTTTCCCGTTTGCTGGTCAGCCCAGCAAAGCGCTGTTTGGCGGCATCGACGGTTTGGCGGACGCCTTCAAGCCGCTTTTCGGCTTTTTCGACGAGCCCGTTGAGCCGTTTCTCTTCCTCATCCGGAGATTTGTCCCCGAGCAGCCGCCTCCGGTCGAGCCGCAGCTTTTCCCGATCCTCCGACAGGGAGCGGGCCGCTTCCCGCTGCTTGCCCAGCTCTTTCTCCATATCGAGAAGCCGGGAAGCGAGATGCCGGGACTCCAGTTCCAGCGCGCTCATTTTTTGCTGTAAGAGGTCACGCCGCTTTTCCCGGGATACCCAGCGTTCACGGCGTTCAGACAGGCTGTGGAGCAAGGCCTCCAGCCCGTCCACAGCGAGGCTTTCGATGCCGTAAGGCCGCAGCCCCTGCAAAACGGTTTGGCGCAATGCCGTGTACTGCTCCAGAAGCGAACACCGCTCGCGTTCGGTGCGCACGGCTTCCTGTTCGGCACTGTCCTTATGGTGGAGGGCGGTTTGCAGGGCCAGTTCCAGCCGGTTTGCTTCGTGCCGGGCCTTCTCCCATGCCGTCATGTCGGCTTGCAGCCCGGCGTCCTCCTGTTCAGCCTGTTGCAGGATGCGTTCAGCCAGCCGCCGCTCGGTCTCCGTCGTTTCCCGCAGATTTTGGAGCGTAAGGAGCAGGGTGGCCGGAAGCGGCTGCTTTGGCGTGGCGGGGGTGATGGAGGGATGTGCCAGTGCAGCGAGGCATTCGCGCACATGCGTTTCGTGTTCGGACAGTGTGGCGGCTTCTTTTTGCAGCTGTTCCGTCACCCATTCCCGTTCACGCGACAGCCCGGCGAGATCGCCTTGGAGGGAAGCCAAAGCGGTTCCGGAGCGTTTCAGTTCTTCCTTGAGCCGCGCAAGATGTTCCTCCGGCCCGGCGGGGGCGGGAACGGAAAATCCGGTGAAGGGGTGTTCCGTGGCTCCGCACAACGGGCACGGTTCCCCGTTATGGAGATGCCTCCGCGCTTCCTCAAAAGCCCGCAGGCGAGAGCATTCGGCCTGTTCGGCTTCCCGTTTCTCATATTCCGCCTCCAGACGGCGGTGCTCTTTTTCGGCGGATTGTAGGCGCTGCGTGAGTTCGGCCTCATTGCGGGCACGTTTTTCTTGCCGCTGCTCAAGTGTCTTGATTCCCAGAAGGCAGGTTTCGTATTGCCGCCGCGCCTCTTCGGTTTTGTCCAGCAGGCTGCTGCGGGTTGCCGTGTTCATGAGGCTTGCCCGCCAGTCGGCTACGCTCCGATCGCCTAAGAGTTCCGCCAGGGCCTTCCGGCGCAAGGCGACCGCTTGTTCCAGACGGGCCGTTTCCCGATCCTGCCGTTCCTTGAGGGCAAGCGCGTCCATATGCGCTTTGGCCGTCTCTTGTTGCCGGGCCAACGCCGCCTCGAGGGCACGTTTTTTTTCGCGCCCCGTTTCGGCCAGTTGGAGCAACTGACGACAGGCATGCTGGATAGCGGACAGGTGCTCGACAAGCCCCTGATCCGCAGCCGTGCGTTCCAGGGCTTCGAGCACGCCCGCAAGGGCGGCCTGGGCTTCGGCACGCTGGGCGGTCAGGTTCCGGCTGGTTGCCTGCGCGGTTGCAAAAGCGGCTTCCCGGTCGGCGAGTTCCCGCTTGAGGGCGGACAAGGCCGTTTCTTTTTCGGCAAGTTTGACATCGTATTCCCGTACGGAACGGATCGTCTTCAAGCCTTGTTCGCGTTCCCGCTTGGCGTGTTCCAGCGTCGCTCCGGATGAGGCGAACGCCGTTTCCGTTTGCCGCAATTCAGCTTCACATACGGGCAAAGCCTCGCCGTATTCTTTTTGCTGGCGGAGATCCTGCGCATGGGCGTTCCGGAGGGAAACGAGCCCGGCATACGCCCCGGAAAGCTCCAGCGCCTTGTTGGCGCGTTCCAGCTTGCGGCGTTCCGGCTGAAACGCTTCGAGCCGTTCCGCAAGCTGTTTCTTGCGGTTTTCCAGCATGGCCAGTTCAGCCTGAAGGGTACGGATGCCCTCCAGCCAGAGCAGGGCCTGTTGCGTCCGGTCGGACTGCCGCGCCGCTTCGGAAGCCTGTTCGATCAATGATGCCAGATCCGCATGGAGGCGCTGTTCTTCCGCTTCTTCAAGGAGGTGGATGCCCGCCAACTCCGCTTCCAGCGTTTCGAGTCTGTCGCGTTCGAGCACGACCCGCGCGTGTACGCGTTTGGATACATCCGAATAGATTTCCGTCCCCGTGAGCTGTTCCAGAATGGGCGCGCGCTGATCGGGCGGCGCTTGCAGGAACGCGGCGAACCCTCCCTGCGCAAGGAGCATGGAGCGCGTGAAGCGTTCGAAGTCCATCCCTGTGGCTTCCTCCACTTTGTCGGCCACGCCTTGAACATTGCTTTCAAGGATCTGACCCGAAATGGCGTCGGAAAGTTCGCGGCGCGGGGCCTGCAATTCCCCGGAGGCTTTTTTCCTCGCCCGCCACTGGCGCCAGTGGCAGCGGAACGTTCCCGAGCGGGTTTCGAAGGTGACTTCGGCAAAACATTCCCCGGTCTGGCGGGACATGATTTCGTTTTCGCTTTTGGTGACGTGGCGCAAGCGCGGCGTGCGTCCGTACAGGGCAAGGCACACGGCGTCGAGGATGGTCGTCTTGCCCGCGCCCGTGGGGCCGGTGATGACGAAAATGCCGTCCGACAAAAAAGCCGGATGCGTAAGATCAATGGCCCATTCCCCGGCAAGGGAATTGAGGTTCTTGAAGCGGATCTGGAGAATGCGCATGGTGTTTCCGTTAGGCGTGAGGGTCTTCTTCGAGGAATGAGGCGACGGTTTCCCTGTAGGCCAGACGGAGATCAGGCCTTTGCTCGTCGGGCACGCCGTGGGCGGCGAGACAGCGCTCAAACACCTCGTATACGTCCAGCGCATCCAGCGTGTCGGCATCGTCATCCCGTTCCAGGGCGCGTTCCATGATCCGGGCGTTCTTGATGCGCAGGACTTCCATGTCCGCTCCCGCCGTAAGCGCTTCGACCCGGTCGCGGAGATCGCTGATGAGTTCGCTGCCCGTATAGATGATTTCGAGCCACGGGTGCCCGCCCCCGGCGGCGATGGCTTTCAGCCGTGATTCGATGGCCTCCCATGCCCCTTCAATGCGTTCCAGCTCCTGAAAAACAGGAACGGGCAGGCACTCCACGGATGCCTGACGGCCCGCGAAATCCACGAGGCAGACGCTCTTGGCGCCGCGTTCCCCGAAGCCCATGGGCACGGGGGAACCGCTGTAGCGCCGGGTTTCGGAGCCGCCGATTTTTTGTGGGATATGCAGATGCCCGAGGGCGAGATAGTCGATGTTGTCCGGGAAGCAGTCGGCGGTCACTTGTGCGAGCGACCCGACATAGAGTTGTCGCACGCCGTCGCCGTCGGCGGTCTGGCCGCCCGACGCGAAGAGGTGCCCGGTTGCGAGAATGGGGAGATCCGGTCGCGTCCGGTACGTTTCGGCCTGCGCGCTGATGGCGGCGTAGTGGCGGCGGATGCCGTCGATGAGGTTCCGCTCCTTGTCTTCAATGCTTTCGCCGGGCTCGACCACTCGGATGTCCCGATCCCGAAGATAAGGGACGGCGCAGACGATGAGCTCGGGCTCACCGTCCGGGCCGTCGAGCCGAAGGATCTCGTGTCCGGGGTCGTCCGAGATCGAGCCTACGACATGGACGTTGAGGGCGCGCAGGAGCTCTTTCGGCGCGGTCAGGAAGGAGGGCGAGTCATGATTGCCCGCCACCACGACGATATGGCGGCAGCAAGGCATGACCCGGCAGAGGAAGCGGTAATACAGCTCTTGCGCACGGTTGCTTGGGGCGCTGGTATCGAACACGTCTCCGGCGACGATCAGTACGTCAACGTGTCGGTCGCGGACCGTATCCGCCAGCC
>OGRO01001237.1_pt1 | contig 22433 bp, 12 predicted proteins | sample 1553451 | NCBI WGS metagenome assembly OGRO01 (sample SAMEA2580021, study PRJEB22360) | human gut metagenome
CGGCGAGGACGGCGGACAGATACCGCCCTCGGTTGCTGAAAAAATTATCGGCTACATAAACAGAACGGATATATTTGACGGCGTAAAGGCGAGCGGCAAGCCGTCATTTGTGAGCATCGGCAGTGAGGTTGATGACGCGTATATTGCCGCAGTGAAGGAGCAGTCAATGGGCGTTGAAATTCCCGACGGCTTTAAGGTGATTTACACACCGATTCACGGCTCCGGCAATAAGCCCGTACGCCGAATCCTGAACGAAATCGGCGCGAAAAATGTGTTTACCGTTCCCGAACAGGAAATGCCGAACGGCGATTTTCCGACCGTTAAATCGCCCAATCCCGAAAATATGGAGGCTTTTGACCTCGCTATCGAATACGCTAAGAAACAGGGCGCGGATATAATTCTCGGTACAGATCCCGACAGCGACAGAATCGGCGTGGTTGTCCGCGCGAATGACGGTGAGTACAAGGTACTTAACGGAAATCAGACGGGAATGCTGATTTGCGAATTTATTCTCCGTAAAATGAAGGAGCGCGGCGAGCTTACCGCGGCGCACACTGTGGTAAAGACGATTGTTACTACGGAGGAAATACGAAAAATTGCGAATTCCTACGGAGTGCAGGTGATTGACGTTCTTACCGGCTTTAAGTTTATCGGCGAAAAGATAAAGGAATTTGAAAAAAGCGGCGAACGGAAGTTCGTTTTCGGTTTGGAGGAAAGCTACGGTTATCTGAAGGGGACATATGCAAGGGATAAGGACGCGGTTGTTGCGGCAATGCTGATTGTCGAAATGGCTGCCGACCTCAAAAAGAGCGGAAAGACGCTCTATGACGGACTGATTGATATATACGAACGCTACGGATATATGACCGAAAGCCTGAAAACGCTGACGCTTGAAGGTGCGGAGGGCGCGGCGAAAATCAAGGCGGCAATGGAAAAGCTGCGCAATAACCCGCCGCGCGAAATCGCGGGACATAAGGTCACGGAGGTAAAGGATTACCTTGGTGGAATTGACGGACTGCCAAAGTCGGATGTGCTGAAATTCTTCCTTGACGACGGCTGGTGCGCTGTGCGTCCGTCGGGAACGGAGCCGAAAATCAAGCTGTACTTCGGCTTGAACGGAAAGGACAAGACGGCGGCGGATAAGATGTTCGATGAGCTTAATGCGGAGATGTTCGGATAATTAAAGGCAGAACAAGGAGGAAAAAGCTGTGAAAATCAATTTGTATTCAAGGTACCCCGAACTTGAAGAGTGTGGGGAACAGATAGAGAAAGCGTTGGAAATGATGAAGGAAACCTACGACAACGGCGGAAAGCTGCTGCTTTGCGGCAACGGCGGGAGCTGTGCGGACTGCGACCACATAGCGGGCGAGCTTTTGAAGGGTTTTCTTGAAAAGCGCGTCCCGGACGCGGAACTGCAAAAAAGGCTGAACGAGAGCTTCCCGAATGACGCGGAGTATCTTATAGGCAACCTGCAGCGGGGAATACCGACAATTTCGCTCGCGGCGCACGCGGGAGTTATGACGGCTTTTGCGAATGATGTCGACCCGAATATGATATACGCGCAAATGGTCTACGCATACGCAAAGCCGAACGATATGGTAATCGGCATTTCCACATCTGGAAACTCGGTCAATGTGGTCAACGCAATGAAGGTTGCCTCGGCAATGGGGATAAAGAGCGCGGGACTTTGCGGTGCAAAGGAGTGTCGGCTTGACGAAATGTGCGACGCGGTGATACACGCGCCAGAAACGGAAACGTACAAGGTGCAGGAATATCACCTTCCGATATATCATTACCTCTGCGCAATGCTGGAAGATTATGCTTTTTGCAATAAATAAATATTATATATAAGAAACGGAGAAAAAATATGTCAAGAGAGTATTTTGAACAGAGAATTAAGGATGTTACAGAAAACCACAGACGGATAACGGAGAGAAGAAACACAAGAAAATTCAGCGTAAACGGCGTATTCAACAGATATGAATACCCGGTTTTGGTACGCGAGGACCTGCCGCTTAACTGGCGGTTTGACTATTCGTATGAGAGAAATCCGCTTTTTCTTGAAAGAATACGAGTAAACGCGGTTCTTAATGCGGGCGGAATTTTCCTTGACGGAAAGTACATACTGGTTGCAAGGGTTGAGGGCAACGACAGAAAGTCATTCTTTGCGGTTGCGGAGAGCGACAACGGTGTTGACGGCTTTAAATTCAGAGAAAAGCCGATAGTTCTGCCCAAGGTTGAGGAAATCGACACAAACGTATACGATATGCGCCTGACGCAGCATGAGGACGGCTGGATTTACGGACTGTTCTGCTCGGAGAGAAAGGACACAAGCGTTGACGATACGTCCTCGGCGGTTGCAAAGTGCGGCATTGTGCGTACAAAGGATTTGGACAAATGGGAAAGAATGCCCGACCTTGAATCGGACAATCAGCAGAGAAACGTAACGCTGCATCCTGAGTTTGTAAACGGCAAATATATGCTTTATACAAGACCGTCGGACGGTTTTATCGATGTAGGCAGCGGCGGCGGAATCGGCGTTGCGTTTGTTGACGATATGGCTCATGCAAAGATTACCGAGGAAAGAATAATTGACCCGCGCGTATACCATACCGTAAAAGAGGTTAAAAACGGACAGGGCGCGACCCCGATAAAGACAAAGGACGGTTGGCTGCACGTGGCTCACGGCGTAAGAAACAACGCGGCGGGACTCCGATACGTTCTTTACTGCTTTATGACAGCGCTTGACGACCCGACAAAAATCATTTATCAGCCGGGCGGTTACTTCCTTGCGCCAAAGGGTTGGGAGCGCGTAGGCGATGTTTCGGGCTGTATTTTCAGCAACGGAATGATTTGCGACGATAAGGGCGATTTGTATATCTATTACGCGTCAAGCGATACAAGACTTCAGGTTGTAAGCACGACCGTTGAAAAAATGGTTGACTACTGCAAAAATACGCCGGAGGACGGCTTGACAACGCATACAAGCGTTGACGCAATCTGCAATCTGATTGAGGCAAACAAAGGTTTTTATAAGGAGAACAAATAATGCTGACGGCGAAGAATACAGGCTCGGATATAGTGATAAACAGTTTTGAGCCAAAGGAGATTTTATATGCGTTTCACGATATTGACGGCACTCATTCGCTTATACGGAACTGGCCGCCGGTAATGAGCATATGCCTTTATGACGTGATAAAGAACGGACTTCCGGATGACTTTGACAGCAAGGAAAACGAAAAAAGGCTTATTGACGAGGCGGGGAGCAGACCTCTTGACGAAACCGACCGTTTTTGCGTTGAGTCCGCGGGACTTTCCGCACTGACCCAGATGGAGTGGGCAATCCGCCGCGCCGTTGAGGAAGGAACGGTCGGCGTAAGCTGCAATTCCGAAACAAATTCCGAGATAATAAAGAGAATATGGAAGGGCGAGGAACGGTTTGAGGACTTTGACGAAACGGCGGAAATGTCGGAGCTTATCCGAGAGAAGGCGCCGCGGCTCTTTAAGCTGTACGAGGCGGTGCTGAACGGCTACTGCCGTGACAAAAACCTTGCCGAGGCACGTATTGATCCCAAAAAGTATCAGGTAAAAGGCTCTATGGAATTCATGAAATTCCTTAAGGATAAAGGCGTAAAGAATTATTTTGTAACCGGAGCGGTTGTCGAAAAGGGCATGGGAATGCACGAGGAGGTCGAGGCTCTCGGCTACAAAATCGGCGAGGGCGAACTGGTTGAGGATATTATCGGCTCGACATGGACCGAAAAAATGCCAAAGGATATGATTATGCGAAAGCTGAGAAAGACCCTCGGCGTTGACGGCAAGCACGTTATAGTTGTCGGCGACGGCCGCGCGGAAATCTCGGCGGGCGTTGAGATGGGCGCGCTTACGCTCAGCCGTCTGCCTAAGGAGGCAGAGGTGCAGAGAAGGCTGCACCGCGAGCTTGGCACAAATATAATTGTCGAGGACTATACAAATCCGGAGCTTTATGAGATTCTAAAATAGGAAACGACCGTGCTGATGTGAATTACATTATTTTTGAAATGCAAAATTCCGTATTGTTAAATGCAATACGGAATTTTTTTATGCCCCAAAACAAAAAGTAGGATTTTGCACATAAACCGTTGTCTTATATCCAAAAAACAAAATACTTCGCACATAAGCTAAACGGTGTTCGAAAATCAAAGGAACCGCGCCGCGGGAGCGGAAAAGGAAAAAATCTTTAAAACGCGTAATATCGGCGTTTTGCGGGAGATAACGGCTCCGAAGAGTCGGATTTTGATGATTGGTAAAAAAATAGAGATATACAATCGCGCGGACATATGATAGGATAAAACCGTTGGGAGACGCAGCTGCGGTTTTCAAAACGGTATTGAAAACCGAAACAAAAATTGCGTCTTAAAAAAATAAAAAGGAAGTGGAGGAAAAGGAAATGGTTTTTAATATAGCAGGTTTGGTAATTGGTCTGGCAATTTTGGCTGCCGGGGTGTTTTATCTGATTAAGGAAAAGCATGATAAGGAGTCGGTTAAAATATACGGCGTTATCAGCGCAGTCGGCGGAGTGATTTTTGTTGCCATGCTGCTGAAAAGCATATTTGCAATTTGGGGATAGGCAATATAAACCGACGGTTTATTGACATCCGTTTGCTGCAGCTGTATAATAAACTCATTCGGAGCAAATCTGAAAGTATTGATTTAAAGCTGCGTTGAGATTTATAAAGGATGTGACATAATGGATTGTGTTAAAATAGGACAATTTATTGCTAAAAGAAGAAGGGAATTGGGCTATACGCAAAATGCCGTTGCGGAAAGGTTGGGAATGTCCGACAAGGCTGTTTCAAAATGGGAAAGAGGTCTTTCGCTGCCGGATATAACCCTGTTCGGTGAAATTGCAAACTTACTGAAATGCAGTATCGGCGAGCTTATGGAAGGAAAAATGCACCTGTTTAACAGCAGCAAAATATCAGACGGTCAGGACAGCGTTCAACCGCTGCCGAGCCTTGACTGCGATGAATCGGCACAGTTTAACTATGATTCCGCGGTTACGGTATCTCCGCTGCTGTTCGGCGACAATCTGGAGCATACCAGAGCGTGCATTAACGGCGGTCTGTCGGCACAAATGCTAAAAAACCGTAAATTTGCAGGCAAGCCGCGCCGTGACGGCTGCGCTTATGAATGGTATCACATCGGCGACACGGCGTATATGCTTTTTGAGGAAGGCTATACAAAATATTCGGAGGATTACCACATGAATCGCATGGGCGAGCAAAACAGCCTTGCGATTGTGAATTTTGACGCGTCAAGGTGCGGAGTGGGGCAAAAGGGTATCTTTTTTGATGAAAACACAGAGTATGAATTCAGAGCCGTAGTCAAAAGCACGGAGGACGTTACGGCATATATCTCCCTGAAGGATAATTGCGGAAATACCGTTTCGTAAGAAACAATCGGTATCGGAAAAGGCGGCTATACTACATATACCAAGGTGTTTAAGCCGTGCGTGACGGGGGAGATGTCGCTTGAATTTTATTTTTACGGTAAAGCGACGGTTACAGTCGGCGCGTTTTCACTGATGAACAACGATAATTTCCAAGGGATGAGAAAAGACGTTATAGAGTGTATGAAGCAGATTGGTATAAAAATCCTGCGCCGGCCCGGCGGAAATTTTTCGGGTGAGTATAACTGGAAGGACGGACTTCTGCCCGCAGATATGCGTTCTCCGTTTGAATCGTATCTGGGAATCGAAACGCAGCCGCATACGTTCGGATATGATTTTCATGAGATAAATACCGATGATTTCTGCGCGCTGTGTAGGGAAATAGGAGCAGAGCCGTTTATTACGATAAACCCGGCATGGAATACCCCGGAGGAAAGCGGACAGTGGGTCGAGTATTGTAACGGTGACGAAAATACCGAATACGGCAGACTGCGTATTGAACGCGGCTTGTATAACACAGCCGAATATCACTCTAAAGTGATGTTTTTCGGGCGGAAAGGCGGTATTTCAGCGGCGTTGTTTCCATAATGCTTTTAAAATTCTTTCTGTAGGCTCGCACATCGCTATAGCCGACGCGCTCTGCAATCTGTTCGACAGACATATTTGTCTGAAGGAGCAAATGACAGCTTACGCGAATCCGTGTTTGCTGAATATAGCGGGTGTAGGTAATGCCGACTTCGTTTTTAAAAAGGTTACTCAGTTTGGAGCATGAATAATTTAATTCACTTGACAGCTCGCCGAGACATTTTCTTTTGTGAAAGTTTTTGTTTGCGTATTCAATCATTCGGCGAGTTATTGCGCCGATACCGTTTTTCCGACGGAATTTTAAGCTGTATTTCCCTTTGAATTTATGCGCAACTTCCATAATGTTTATTCGCTTGCCTTTGTAAATTACATCTCTGTTCTTTTTTGCGCGGATAACAAATTTTTCATCGCGACTGATTAGATAACCATAATATCTGTTGTTGTCATAACCTCTGTCAAATGCTCTTATGTTGTTTTGGGAAAAGTGACAGCTTAAAAATTTAAGAGCCTTCATTGTTTCTTCATCTCCGCTGACAAAACCGTTTTCTTTGGCAAAAAAGATTTTCGTATACACAGGTATTGGCATTTTCTTTTCCGGGGTGAGCACTGTCACTCCGACGGTGTGATAGCCGAGTTTGCATTCTCCCGTACTGCCGTCGCGAACAGTTGCTATACCTTCTGATTTTGTAGAATATTTCTTTATAATATCACTTCCGTCAACTATCAATATTGTGTTTTTGTTAATTTGAGATTTTACAGCGTGCAGATATTGTTCAAACAACTTTTCGGATTCGTTGAATGTATTCAAATTGCGTGAAAGACGGTCAATTATTTTTTTAAGTGTAGTTTTTTCGTTTAATTTTCTGCTTATTTCCGAAAGTATACAACTTTGACTGCTTAATATGCCGAACATCATCTGTGCAACAAACTTAAATTGCGGTCTTGAAAGATTTTTTGAAATTTTTTCGGAAAAATTCAAAATACCCCTTTTCAAATTGTGGTTAAGTGTGTTGCAATAGTTATACATAATGCAATATTTCCTTTGTGGTTTTGTTTTTTTGTTCAACTACATTATATCACATTCGGAGTCATATTGCATTATTTTTTTGCTCTGATTTCAAATTTTAATCCTTTGTTTTTCGCTTTGTTATCCCGTTTTCAAGACTTCCTCACTTAATTTTTGGGGAAACTCAAATTTTAACAAATATTAAGGCGTAGGTGCGTCAATGATGCATTACATATTTGAAGTTCTTATAACTCTGTCATATCACAGTAATCGCTGCGGTAAATTCTCCTTAAATTAGTACGGTTTGCTTCACCGAAACGACTCTTTCAAACAGATAGCCGCAAAGCCTTGATATATATGGCTTTGCGGCTTTTTTTGCAAAAATAAATTTTTTATCGGACATACATAATTTCACGGAATTTAGTATTTTCGTATATTTCCTCCACATTTTCAAAATCATTATTTGAACAGTTGATTCTTATAGTATTATTCTTTGAAATTGTTTCTTGAGGCTGTCCTGTATTTAACAGGAGTCAGCTTTTTATATTTTTTAAAGGTTTCAATAAAAAAGTTCATTTGTTTATATCCAACTGCCCGGGCGGCCTCCGGCACGGTTAAATCGGTTTCCTTTAAAATATCTGCCGCTATATTAACTCTTGTTTCCTGCAAAAAGCTTTTAAAGGTGAGACCTGTGTCATTTTTGAATTTTCTGCTTAAATATGGAACGGAATAATTGATTTTTTCACTTATTGTCTGCAAAATATTTTCTTCATGATAATGCAGAGAAACATAATCCTTAATGTATCCTGTTATGTTAAAGTTTTGAAGCGACGGTGTGCTGATGCTTCTTATGGAATATAAAATTATTGAAGTGAGTGTGTTTTTCATGATAGATTCATAGGCCAATTTTTTATTGCTGTATTCATATTGCAGAATATAAAATAAATCCAATATTTTTCCGTCGGTATCCGTATATATGTAATTATTCGGGTTTTCGTTCAAAGTGTTTTTGTTTACGTTGAAAGGAGGGGCGCTGATAACGGATGAAAAAGAGGTGACATCAGGTGTAAATCCAAATAACTGGGGTGTGAATATACAATTAATAACTTTCAGGGGTTCATCTCCGATTTTTTCATAATAATGACAATCGCCGGGGTTTATAATAACATAGTTTCCGCCCGAAACAGTGTTTTTGTTATCGTTTAAGGTGTGTATTGCATTGCCTGACACGGTGTATGCGATTTCAATGAAATTATGACTGTGAGGTTCGCAGACAACAAGATCTTTTTGATAATCTATTCCGATATTTTTGTTTGCAATCATTTTTGTACTTAAATTCCACATAAAATAACCGTTATATAATAAATAGAGTGTTTTTATTATAATTCCTTTCGAGAAAATAATGGGGGTGCTACGGGAATATTTGGTTATTTGCCGAAATATTCACATTATAAGCATTCCTGTTTTCAAAAAAATCCAACCAAGTATATGATATATCAAACCGAATTATTTGTCAACACATTTTATATTAACAGGTTAAATAAACGATAAAAAGCGAGCAAGTGCAGAGTATTGATAATGAATATTATATTTGTTAAATTATTATTATAAAAATATTTTGCGAGGGAGTTTCTGTTTATGATAAAAAGGTCAATAATAATATTTATTATTTTAGCTTTATCCGTTCAAACATTTTTATTAAATATTAATGTTTTTGCCGTTGAAAGCAGCTATGATTATGCTTCGGCAGACCTTTCGTCTTTAAATGCGAAGTGCAGCAATTTAACTGTGAGCCGAATGCAAACGGGCGGAGCGCTGCTGGTTTTGAGGAACGGCACAAGCGGCTGGTGTTTAGACGGTCTTCAGGGGGAAGATGCACAGAAAATATATGTTGACTTAAACGATAAATATTTCTGCAAAAACAATGACGGCACGGAATTTATGGTAACGGTTGAATATTTTGACGAATATAACGGCTTTTTTTCGCTGTCATATGATGCGGAGGGCGGCTCGGTTAAAAACACAGACCTTGTTTATTTATTAAATTCAGGAACATGGAAAACACATTCTTTTGTTATTGAAGATGCATATTTCGGCAACGGAATGAAAAACTCCGGTGGCGAAAAAGCCGATTTCTGCATAACATCAACTTCAAACAGAGGTTCATCAAAAACAGCTGTTGTTATTAAAAGCATAAAGGTTAAGAAAAACATTTGCAAAAATCCTGTTAAAACAACGATTAAAACGGAGCAATACGGCAATATTTTTTCACCCCAGGACAAAAAATTATTTAACATAGAATTTAAAAACAGAGTAGATAAACCCTCGGAATATGAAATAAGGTATTATGCAAAACACAGCAGCGGCGAAATTGTTTGGGAAAAAGAGGAAAAAATCAGCATTGATAAAAAAGAAATTCTGCGCAGAGAGGAAGAGGCAAGTTTTGAAAAATTCGGACAGTATAATTTTTATGTTGAAATAAAAAAAGAAGCCGAAAAAATTAACTCGTTATACAGCACGGTCTTTTCTTATGTTTTAACTGCTGATGACGGACTTTATAATGAGCATCACCAGTTTAATGTTCATGCAGGAAATTTTAATCCGCCATACGGAGAGGCTTGCGTTGAGCTTATCAAAAAAGCAAATTCGGGCGGCTATCGGGATCATCCGCTGAATTGGCAGGAGGCCTTCGATATGGGCGGCAGCTACACAACAAAGCCCGTTGCACAGGCTATCATCGACGGAGTGAACGAAAGAACTCCCGAAGGAAGCGCCTCTGTTTCAACTCTTGCTTTCGGAAATGCTTTTGTGACGGGAAAAACAATATGGGATGCGCCGGAAACCGAGGATGAATATAAGCTTTGGGAGGGCTATGTGTTATATATGGCAAAGCTCACTAAAAATAAAAAATTTGAGCTTTGGAACGAACCTAATCTTAATTCATACAGCACAGAAGACAAATATCCCCTCTATGTTGAGCTTGCAAGAAGAACCGCAAAGGTTTTGCACGAATATGACCCGAGTATAAAATTGGGAGTGGGCTGCATTGCGGCGCCCGATGAAGAAGAACGTGGCTGGAAGTTTATGAGAGGTCTTGCCGAATGCGGAATATTTGACGTTGACATAGATGCGATAACGCTTCATCCATACACAAGAGTGCCGGAAGCAAGAATTAAAATGGCGGAAGAATACAGGCAGTTCTTTAAGGAAAACGGGAGAGACGACCTTGAGCTTTGGTATACGGAATATAGCTACACATTGGGTTTAAGAGGCGGCGTGTCTTCGCGCCGACAGGTTAATATAGACACAAGGCAATATCTTTCGATGAATTGCAGAGGCTTAGGCGAAGAATTTTCGCGTTATGACATTATGGATGATTTTGAACATAACAAAACCGATGATGAGCAATGCTGGGGTGCTGTGATGAGCATTATTCCCGAATTCAGTGAAACAGGTGTTGCGTGCAGCGCAAGGGATTCATATATAGCCATAGCGGCAATGAATTATTTGCTGAGAGACGCATCTCCAGACGGGGCATTCGAAACGGGCGATGATGAAATAGAAATTGCCCGTTATCATAAAAATAAAACAGATGAAGAGATGCTTGCCGTTTGGTCAACGGCAGATGATAAAACGATAACTTTGGATTTGGGATGCGATGAAATCACAACTTATGATGTTTTCGGAAATCCCAAAAAGATATTCGGGAATAACGGGAAATTTATTATAACCGCCACGGATTATGTGAAATATTTGGTTGGAAAAATAACGAAAACAGAGTTGTGCGATAATTTGGCAGAGGTTAATGTGATTAAACAAAAGGGAATATCAGACGACATGATAACCTTTGAGATTATAAATAAATCAGACATTAATTACACACCGAAGGTTAAAGCACCGAATAATTTTGAGCCGCCGAAGCAGCCTGAGTTCAAGGCGGGCAAGGCGTCGTTTGATGTTAAGATTCCAAAAGAGAAATTTGAAAGCGCAGAAATAAGCATAGATTTGATGCTTGATGATAAGGTGTGCCAAAGTTTAGAGGTATATGCAGAATGTGATGATAGTATTGCGGAACTCAGCTTGTCCAAGTTTCATTCGGATATGCAGAGCGTGAATTTGTGGAACGGTGTTGCAACGGTTAAAAATAACACCTGCTCAAAGGTTATCAGCGGAAAAATAGTGTTTATGCAGCCCGATAGCTTTAAATCAATGGCACCCTTGCAAACAGGCCCGATAGGGCCGGGAGACACTGCCGAAATATCATTTTCCTATCCCGCCTTGGATAAGCTGGGAATTTATTCTGTTGATGCAAAACTGGTGCTGAATGACGGAACGGAGAGCCGTATAAGTCAAAAGCTTGATTTCACGGTTGCAACATATGCTTATGAAAAACCTGTAATAGACGGAATTATTTCAAGGGGCGAATGGAACGGAGCTGCGGCGATGTATGCCGATGACCAATCTCAGGTTATTATGAGCGGCTGGACGGGAAAAGGTGATTTAAGCATCAAAACAATGGTTGAATGGGACGAAAAAAATTTATATGTCGCCGTTAAAGCGGTTGACGATGTTTGGTTTTATAACGGTGCGCCGGCATCGGATATCTGGCAAAACGACAGCGTGCAGTTCGGTATATTGCATGGGGCGGCGTCTGAAGTTGTTATAGGAACGGCCAACACAACTTATGAGGAAATCGGAATGGGGCAGACGGACAGCGGACCCGTTGCTTACAGATGGAATACTCAGACAGACCATGCTGCCGGGGTTATCGATAATTGCGAGGTTATGATTGGCAGAGAGGGAAATAACACATATTATGAACTGAAAATTCCATGGAGTGAGGTTGCCGGCGAGGACTTCAAGCCGGACTCCGGCACAAAAATCGGTTATTCGCTGCTTGTTAATGATAATGACGGAAACGGACGAAAAGGCTGGATTGAATATGCGAGCGGCATAGGTTCATATAAAGACACAAATCTGTTCACGAGGATTGAACTTATAAAATAAAAAACAATAAAGGAGAATTTATATGGTGAAAAAGGTTGCCGGCAGTTTATTGTTAATTCTTTTTGCAGTAACGAATGTTTTTGCGGTCGAATATCAAACTTTTATCGGAAACGGTGACATTGAATATGAAATCAAGCTGAATAAAAGCGATGCTAATAAAAATGTCACATTTAATGTTATTAATCCTGATAAGAGCTGGGATAAAGAGGGGCATGACAGCGCAGACAGCGGTGCTATCGCATTTCTCGACAGCAAAAATGCCGATGAAAGCGGAAATGTTAAGTTTGTTTTTAATGTAAAAAAAAGCGGAATTTATAAGGTTATAACCTATGTTTACGGCGGAAGCGATAATATATGCGGCGAATTTGAATGTGTGTTAAAAGAAAGGGCAAATCAGATAATTGTTCTTTTGAATAACGCGCAAAATTCAGCCGAGGTGTTTGATATTTTAAAAGCCAATCGCGGCGAATGCGGCATATCGGATAATGATTTTAATGCAGCTTTATTAAATTCGGAAGCGGCAAATATAATCTTTAATTCAATAAAGATAAAGAAACTTGAAACGGAAAAAACAGAGGAATTTATCGGTTTTTGCAAAAAAGCCTGCATTGCCTCTCTGATGTCGGCAGGCGCAACAGACGATATATCAAAATTTGAGCCGGAAATTATAATTAACAATTCTTCGCTCAGCAAATGGTATTTAAGCGATAAATCCGCTGAAATAACAAAGCTTTTATCGGGCAGAAAATTCGGCAGCATTGATGATTTTGATTATGCGCTGAAAGAGGCGGTTCTATTGAAAAGAATTGAATATCCCGACGGATATGGCGATGTTAAAAACATAATAAGTGAATTTTATAAAGACATCGGTTTAAGCTTTAACAATATTTCAACTTACACCGCACAGAAAATTTCGGGTAATCAATATGGTGATTTCTCAAAGCTGGCGCAGGATATCATCAAATATGAAAATTCGTCCGTTAGGACTCCGAGCGGCGGCGGTTCGGGCGGCTCCGGCAGCGGAAGCGGCTCGAAAAACATCTCGTTTGACCAAAATGTTTTTGCCGATAATAAAAACGCAGCGCCGGAGAACGGAAATGAAAACGGGATTTATTGCAGATTCGGCGATATGAAAGATTATCAGTGGGCAAGTGAAGCGGTTGAACAGCTGGCTCTCAGCGGTGTTATCAACGGCAACGGAAACGGCGAATTTGAGCCTGCAGGCAATGTCACAAGAGAACAGTTTGTTAAAATGATTGTTTCGCTGTTCAATATAAACGTTGTCACAAACCCGATGAGTTTCACGGATGTTAAAAAAGAGGATTGGTTTTATGATTATGTCAGAAAGGCTTATGGCAGCGGAATAATTAACGGACAAACCGAAACAGAGTTTGGGAGCGGTGAAAATATTTTAAGACAGGATGCCTTTGTTATTGCTGTCAATGCGATTAATTATTGCAAAAAGGAGCTAAAACCGGTCAGAAATATGGAATTTAATGATAAATCGGAAATTTCTTCTTATGCGCTGGAGAATGTGTATACTTTGGCAAATGCCGGAATTATTGACGGTGACGAAAATGCGGAAGTTAAGCCGCAAGCGTTTATGACGAGGGCGGAGGCCGCAAAATTTATATATAATATTTCCGGGTTTGCAAATTATTAAAAGGAGGCGTTTGAGATGAGAAGATGTTTTAGTTTTGTTCTTTTGCTGGCTGTTGCTTTAAGCACCTTGAATTTCGGGAATTTTTCCGCATATGCGCAAAATGATGAGACGCCCTTAAACAAGGCAAAGGTTCTGGAAAAAATAGGTGTTTTCGGAAATATAGACGATGAAACGGATTTTGAAAGAAAGGTCACAAGGGGTGAATTTGCCGTTTATTTATATAATCTGCTGGATTTAGGCGAAACAGGCGATGATATTAAAACGTATTTTATTGATGTTGATAAAACGAGCAGCTTTTTTTCCGCAGTTTCTCTGCTTTATAAAATGGATATTATATCGAGAAGCGATAACGGGTGTTTTTATCCTGACAGAGTTATAACATATGACGAAGCTTATAAGATGACGGTTAAGCTCTGCGGTTATGAAAAATATGCGGATGCAAACGGAGGATATCCTTTCGGTTATTATAAGGCATCTGTTGTATACGGAATTGCAGACAAAACGGTTTCACACGGTGAAATCAGCCTTGCCGATTGCGCAAAAATATTATATAAGGCGATAACTGTTCCGCTTGAGGAATCTCAGCTTAATGCCGGTTATAAAAAAGATACGCTGCTTGAACTATACAGAAATATACATAGGTATAAGGGAACATTGAATGCCTTTGCAGGCGTTTCAATAAACGATTATTCGGTGAAGGGCAAAGACTTTGTTTTAATTGATAATATTGAGTTTAAACTGAGCGGCGATGAAACTGAATATGCTTCCGCCGATTATCTGGGACTCACGGCAAACGTTTTTTACACGACTGATATAAATGATGTTAACGTTGTTTTGTATGCTGATTTTTCAGATAACGAAGATGATGCCGTTATCAACTCCGATGATTTTGTTTCATACGGCGGATATAAAATCAAATATAATAAAGACGGCGGCAGGAAAACGGGCGAGCGTAGTGTTTCAAAAAGCTCGGTGTTTATATATAACGGGGAAAACAAAGAAAGCGGCGTTTCGGAGATATTTAAAAATTTTGACCGCGGAACAATTATTTTAAGAAAAACAAAATCAGCCGCAGACGGCTATAATATTATAATTGTTAAATCTTATGATAACTTTGTTGTCGGTTCATACAGCAAGGCAACAAAAACCATAGTTGATAAATATGACAGCTCAAGATTTATCTGCCTTGATGACTATGAATATGTGAGCGTTTATGAGGGCGGACTTTTGCAGCAAGGCATTTCGTTTTCCGAAAATCAGGTTTTGAATGTTGCAAGCTTCAATGAACACATTGAAATACACAAAAACACATTTTCTGAAACAATTACAGTTAAACAAATTAATTATAGCGGCGATTATGTGAAAATAACGGCGGATAACAAAAGTTATGAAACGGATAAAAGCTGTTATGAAAAAATCAAAGATAAGCTCAAGGTTGGCATAAGCGGAGTTATTAAAACCGATATGTTCGGAAGAATTGCTTATTTTGATATAAACGCTTCATCTGATTTTAATATTGCTTATTTAATTAACGGAAAATATAAAACAATGCCGTTTGGCGAAAGCATGGGATTTTTTCAGGTTTTCACGGCAGACGGCGAAATTCATACATACGACCTTTCTAAAAAGGTTACCATAGACGGAGTTAAATCAGAGGATAAGGCAAATATTTTTGCAAGATTTCCCGGAGCGGAAATGGCGGACGGAGTTTATAAAATTCCAAGGCAGTTAATACGCATAAAGCTCAACAAAGATAATGAAATAACGAAAATCGACACATTAAACCGGGTTAATGAAAGCGACTCCTTAAGGCTTGTCAGCGACGGAAGCGCATCAAAGAAAATTTATTGTCCTTCTCTTGAATGTTTTAATGATTCTGCAAACGGGCAGATTATGACAAAACCGGAAACTCCGATATTTTATGTTCCGGGCACCGACATCGATTATGAAGAGATAAAAGATAAGCTGCAGGTTTATTTCAGAATAAAAAAGGTGAATGATATTTCGGTGGCAAATTGGCTTTATGTTGACGGGTATGCCATAGGTGATGAAGATTATTGCTCAGCTATATTAAGTCCGGAGGCCGAAGGAGGCAGTGCCGGGGATTCCATTGTGGTTTCTCAAAAAGGCACAGGACTTGACTCGGGCGGATTTCCTGCTCCGATGCTTTACGGTTATAACTTCTCGGGCACATACGGAGAATATATTGTTGATGAAAACATTATATTAAAAGGCGTTGAAAGTTTTGAAAATATAGGTTTGGGTGATGTTTTGGCAATTAAAACAAAAGAAATAAACGGTGTTAAATCACTTGTATCGGCAGAGCTTGCCTATGATTATTCTGAGGGCGGAACGGAAAAAAGCTGGAGAGGCTACACGAAATATAAGGCATGGTTTGAGGATGTTATAGACCAAAACGCGGTGAGTCTTATGTTCGGATATGTTGCGTCAAAGGACGGCAGTGTTATCAGGTTTGGAAATGAGCCGGGGCAAACTCTTGAAAGATATAACGCCTCCTGCGGAAAAATACTCGTGTTTGACGGCTCAAGGGAAAAAAATAACGTTTATGAAGGAACGGTTGCCGACATTTTTGATTATGAGGGCAGCGGAAATAACTGTTCAAGAATTATTATAAGAAGAGACCAGATAACGGCGATAGGAATGCTTGTTTATAAATAGAAAGGTGATATTATGAAACGTTTTTTTTCAATACTCTGCGCGGCAGTCCTATTGGTTGTGAATTTTTCTTTTAACATATATGCCGATGATGTTTCGGAGGGATATGCGGTTTTAAGCGGCGAAACTCCCGAAACAAAAAATATGAAAGCGGGCAGAAAGGGAGAAGATTTAAAAACAGGCAGCAGAGGCGGCGAGCAGGGCTGGTTTTTAAGCGGCTCGGATTCAACATATTCTTCAATACTAATAAGGCTTGATGACAGCTTTGTTTCCTCGAATAACGACGGCTCATCTTTTGAAATAGATGTTGAATATTTTGATGAGGGAAAGGGATTTTTTTCTCTGTTTTATGAGGGCAGAAGCAATAACGGATACTCGGATACGGTTTACACCAGCCGAAGAAATATCTATAACACACACACATTTGTTATTGACGATGCAAAGTTTGCAAAGGGATTAACCAACAGCCGATTCGGAAAATACGATTTTTGTCTGACAACGGAGACTAATCTCGGAAATTCCGAAACAGATATTTTAATCAAAAAAATAACGGTTAGAAGATATAGCGGCAAGAGTTCTGTGGAGATAAGCGCGGGCTCGGAGGAGCCGGGAAATATTTTTTCGGATAATGAAGATTTAATCTTTAATATAAAATTTTCAAATGTTTTAAGAACAGACGTTTCGTTTGACGTTCTTTATGAAACGGTTAGCCGGTCGGATAACGAAGTTAAATGGAACAATTCCGAAAGTTTTGTGCTTTCTTCGCGAAAGGCTGCATCTTCAGTTGTTAAAATCGGTTCGGATATACCAAACGGAAACTATATTTTAAGAATAACCGCATCAAATAACTCAAAGCTTAATGCAACAAAGGAAGTGCCCTTTTCAAAGGTGATGCATGGTGAGAAAAATAACAGTTTTTTATATAACGTCCACTTTAATAAATATGCAAGTGGAGGCGGAATTGAAAGCGTGTTTGAATTAATCGAAAAATCAAATGCCGGCGGATATCGTGACCATCCCATCGGTTGGGACGAATTTGAACCGCAGGAGAACACGGAAAATATTCCGGATTATCTTTCGGATGTTTTAAAGAGTCAGGAGAAATATAAATTTAAGGGTTCGTTGAACACGCTGGCATTTGGAAATCCTTTATACACCGGCTCTGCCGAATCGCCGCCCATAACGGAAAATGCGCTTTCAAAATGGGGAAGTTTCGGAGTGCAGCTCATCGAAAAAACGGGCGCAGAACGTGTTGAAGTTTGGAATGAACCGAATTGGGGACCATATGTTTCCCCGGAAAATTATGTTGAAATGGTGAAATCAACTGTTAAGGCGGCAAAAGAATATAGCAAAAATATTGAAGTGTGCGCAGGCAGCATAGCGGAACCGTTTGCGGATAGCACAGGAAAAAAATATTTCAATGATTTGATTGCCGCAGGGCTTTTGAAATGTGATATTGACGCGATATCAATTCATTTTTATGATTCTTCGCTCATCGGTGAAAATCTGATTTCAAGGGTTAAATATTATCGCGATATCCTTGATAAAAACGGAAGAGACGACGTTGATATATGGATAACCGAATATGGCTGGTATACGGGAACCTATGGAAAAAGCGAAAAAAATCAGGCGGAAATTGCCGTTAAGCAATATCTTCTTCTGAAAGGCTCCGACGCTGCGAAAAATATTATGTATTATCAGCTTGTTGATAGCATTCCGCTGCACACAAACAGCGACAATCAGCTTGGAACGGTTGATTCAAATAATGCCGGATATGCAGAGAGAGGTGCCGCTTTTGCCGCTAAAAAGTCATTTTGCGCAATTTCCGCAATGAACGCCTTAACGGCGAATATGAAAAGCAAAACCAAAACGGTTAAAATAAACGAAAACACGTTTGCCTGTCAGTTTTCAAATGAGTCTAACACAAAATCAACCGTTGCTCTTTGGGCAGATGATAACAGAAATGTGATTTTTTCAACAGATAAATCCGCTGTGGACATGTATGATATTTATGGAAATAAAAGCATTTTAAAATCCGATACGGGCATTTTTAATATTCCCGTCGGCGATGAAATAATTTATTTAAGCGGCGATTTGGGAGATTACATATTCGGATATAAGCCTGTTAAAATTTCAAGCTATGAGGATTTGGCCCGTTTCAGAGACAGGGTAAACGGGGGAGAAAAAGAGCTTAGCGCAAAACTTGAAGGCGACATTGATATTTCGGCGGAGGGAAATTGGCAGCCGATTTCGGGCTTTTCCGGGACATTTGACGGAGACGGGCACAAAATCTTCGGATTTGACATTTGGAGTGATTTGGCAGGATTTTTCCGAAATGCAGGCGCTGCGGTCATTAAAAATCTTATTATTGAAGGTTCGGTGAATGGGGTTAATTTTTCTGCCGGTATTGTCGGAGGCAATGAAATAAGCGGCGATATTTCAATTGAAAATTGTTTTTTCATCGGAAATGTGACGGGGAGCTATGCGTCTTCAGGTATTTGCTTTAACGGCACGGTGAAAAATTGCGGTGTTATCGGCGATGTCACCGGTACGGGTGATGTTGGCGGAATAGGTTTGAACACCAAGGCGAAAAACTGCTTTGTGTTCGGAACGGTTAAGTCAACCAGCGGCGCTGCGGCAGGGGTTTCAAACGGCAGCGGCACATCAAATTCGTATTATCGGGAATCAATGGGTTCCGTTGTGGGTTATGGCACACAAAAAACGGCGGAATCCTTTGCAAGCGGAGAAGTGGCTTATTTGCTGGGAGATGCTTTCGGTCAGAATTTGGGAACGGATGAATGTCCCATGATGAAAACAAAGGATAACGGCGTTTATTATTCGGAAGCCGACGGAACATATTCAACTCATTCAACCGTTGACATTGATTATTCGCTGAATAATTCCGGTCTGTTTGTTTATCCGCCGTTTAATATTATCGGAAAAACTGTTTGCATTGCCATATATAATGAAAACGGTTCGTTTGAAGATTGCGAAATAATTAATAATGTGAATGCAGAAAAATATATTGAAACTAAACTTAATCTTGAAAAATCAACAGATAACGTGTGCGATATAAGAATTTTTGCATTTGATGATTTAAACAATATTAAACCTGTTTCAAAAATGAAGACGATTAAGAAAGGAGAATAACTATGAAAACAAAAGGACTGCTTGTTTTTATTTTAATAACCGCTATGCTTGTTTTAAGCTTCAGTTTCAGTGTCTCGGCAGAAATTGCCGGAGACGGAACATCCGAAAATCCTTATCTAATTTCAAATTATTCGGAACTTTCGGAATTTCGCAGCTTGGTTAACGGCGGAGAGGTTTCAGCCTGTGCAAAACTCACTGCCGATATTGATATTTCGGACGAACAGAATTGGACTCAAATAGGAACAGGCGAGGCATATACGGGAACATTTGACGGAAACGGATATAAAATTGAAGGTTTTTCAATGAACGGACTGGAAAATTCGGGTTTGTTTAAAAATGTCAGCAGCGGCGAAATTAAAAATCTGACCGTTTTGGGAAATGCTTTGAACTGCGGAGATATGTCCGCCGGATTGGTCGGCAACCCGAGCGATGAAACAAGGATTACAAAATGTATGTTTATAGGAGACGTTATTTCAACTTGGGCAAGAACTTCCGGCATATCAAGGCAGGGCGTTTTAACGGATTGCATTTTCTCGGGAACGGTGTCCGGCTCAAGTGAAATTTGCGGTATGGGCTTATGGGCAGAATGTAAAAACTGCATTGTTTACGGAAAAATAGAGGCAACTGCCGGCTTTTCATTTTGCGTTACTAACTCAACGGCTCAAAACTGTTATTATAAGGAGGCGACAGGCAGAGACGGAGTGTTCGGCGGCGGAATGAAAAAAACGGAAGAGGAATTTGCAAGCGGCGAGCTTGCGTTTGCGCTGGGCAGCTCATTCGGTCAGAAAATAGGAACAGACCCGTATCCCGTTTTCAGAACAGAAGACAATCGTGTTTATTTCACAGACGGTGTTTACACAAACACAAAGCCCGATGAATCGGGAGATGATGACAGCGAGGGAATAACAGAGGGAGACGGCAGCGCAGACAGTCCATATGTTATAAGCTCTGCGTCAAAGCTGAAAGATTTTTGCATAAGAGTTAACAGCGGAGAAAATGGGGCGTGTGCGGTTTTAACTTCGGATATAAATGCCGGCAATTCCGGCGCATGGACGCCAATAGGCTTGGAAAGTGTTCCCTATAAAGGAAAATTTAACGGAAACGGTTACGCTGTTAAGGGAATAAACGTTTCCGACGGCTCAAATGTTGGTTTATTCGGTTATTTAACAGATGCAGAAATTTTAAATATAAATGTTTTCGGAACAGTGAAGGGCTTTCAATATGTGGGCGGTATAGCCGGTCAGGCAACGGGAACAACTGTGTTTAAAGGTTGTCACAGCGGAGTTGAACTTGAAATTATAAACGGCGGTGCAACGATAGGCGGAATTTGTGGTGTAGCCTCAGGTACAGTCAGCTTCGAAAACTGTTTTGTAACGGGGAATATTTCGGGAACCAACGAGGTTTCGGGAATATCTCTTTGGGGAAACATGAAAAACTGTTATGTTTACGGCAATATAAGCGCAACCGTTAATTTGTGGGTTATAAGCGCATCTTCAGACAGGGAAAACTGCTATTATTTAAACGGATGTGCGGAATCGGACGGCATTCTTGATATGGGCGGAGCGTCGCCGAAGTCAAAATCACAGTTTGCAAGCGGAGAGGTTGCATATCTTTTGGGCTCTGCTTTCGGGCAGATTATAGGCAAGGATGAATTCCCCATGCTTTATGATGGCAGCAATGAAGTGTCAAAAGGCGACATCGGCTATTATAACACCTATGCAACTCCCGAGGTTTTGAAAACAGATTTTATTTGTGTCGATAACTCGGTTAATGAAAATTTGCAGAATGTTTCAAGATTTACAAAGGAAATCAGAGTGCGTTTCAACGGAAAAATTGAAGCTTTTTCAATCGAGGGAATGGTTTCGCTGGCGGACAAGCAAAATGCTTTAGTTGATTTTGAGGGTGTTCTGAGCGAAGACGGAAAGCTTTACACCTTAAAGCTCAAAGACGAACTTGAAAACTCCGGTTATATTTTAACCGTGAGCAAAGATATAGTTAACTTCATGGGCAATAATATGAAATCCGACTATGTTAAGGAATTTAAGGTTTGTGACTATGACAGGATTATTTTATCCGGATGCAAATTAACTTCAAATAATGCTGATATAACCGATATTTCTTCACTTGGCAGCAGCATAACTGCTGAAATCAGCCTTATTAATCCTTATGCCTCGGAAAAATCATTAACGCTTGCCGTTGTCGGCTATGAGGAGAAAAACGGGGTTTTAACGGCAAAATATATTTCTTATTTGCCTTTGAATATTGATGCGGCAACGGTTGGAAAAATCGAGCCGATAAAAGAAACCTTGAATTTCGACAACACTTTGAATTATAGCTGTGTGAAAATATTTGTTTTTGATTATCCTGTTCAAAGACAGCTTTATATGATGAAAATTGATTAGCAAAAAATATCCGGATTTCAAACGGAATTTGGATTTTTTAAAAAATTTTTAAAAGGAGTGTTTTAAAAATGAAAAAAGTTAGGGTTATAAGTGTTGCGGTTATAGCTGCAATGCTTATTCAAATGCTTGGTTTAATTTCGTTCGCGGCGGAATTAACGGGCAGCGGAACGGCGGAAAATCCTTATAAGCTTGCAACCTATGCAGAGCTTGCGGAATTTCGCTCAAAAGTTAATAGCGGTGAAATAGCAATTTGCGCAGAACTTACGGCTGATATTGATGTTTCGGCTGAAACAAGCTGGACTCCGATTTCGGGATTTACCGGAATTTTTAACGGAGGCGGACACAAAATCTCCGGGTTTGGCATTTCGAGCGATTTGGCGGGATTTTTTCAAAATGCAGGCGCTGCAACAATTAAAAATCTTATTATTCAAGGTTCGGTGAACGGTGTTAATTATTCCGCCGGTATTGTCGGAGGCAATGAAATAAGCGGCGATATTTCAATTGAAAATTGTT
>OGRO01001247.1_pt1 | contig 22236 bp, 17 predicted proteins | sample 1553451 | NCBI WGS metagenome assembly OGRO01 (sample SAMEA2580021, study PRJEB22360) | human gut metagenome
CACTGGTAACCCTCCCGCCTCTTGAAGAATCCACCTGGAGAAAACAAGTGACCGCTACTCCCGGAACATTTTCCGGAAAATGGATACCGGAATATGAAGGGCATATCATCTGCGGACAGATAGAAAGCCCTACAGGAGAAACATTGAAGCAAGTACAAAATGAACCTATATCAGCCGACATCGCTTTCGTAGGAAAAGATATACGATATGTGCAAGGACAAGTGGAATCGGAAGGAAATACACTGTTCTACACAAGCCATGTATATGGAACAAACGATGTAGTAGCCGCTGCATGGAACATTAACGGGGAACCGTTCAGAATGAACATCTTATCACCCTTCAGTGAAAAGTTACCCCAAAACCTGCCATCATTAAAACTCTATCGGAATAAAAAACGACTGTTGGAAAGGAGCATAGGTATACAGCTGCAGCAAGTCACAGTGCTCGATTCATTGGATCATGCTATTCCTCTGCAATCTTGTTATGGACTTCAACCTTATCTGAATTACAATTTGGATGAATACACACGATTCAATACAATGACAGAAACTTTCGTGGAATTCGTACGCAGTGTGATAATACGTAAAGTTAATGGAAAACGTAGATTAAGAGTACTCAAAGAAGGAGAAAAAAGATTCAATATCGGAAATACATTGGTACTGCTGGACGGTGTTCCCATTCATGACCATGAGGATATTTTAAAATATAATCCCAGATTGGTGAAGAAAATCGAAATATATAACGGCCGTTATGGATTTGGTGGTGAAGTATTCGAATGCATGATTTCACTTACTACCCAAAGAGGAGACTTACCTTCCATACAGCTTAGTGACGATTCACGACTAACGGTTTACGAGTGTCCGCAACTGCCTGTTACATTTAAGATGCCTGAATATAAAGACGCTACTGACAAAAAATCACGTAGACCGGATTTCCGCCATACGCTATACTGGAATCCCTCTGTAGAGACAGAAGCAGGAATAGATACCACACTTTCATTCTATACTTCTGACCTTGAAGGAGAATTTAAGGTGGTAGTGGAAGGCTTCACATTAAAAGGAGAGCTGATCAGAGGCGAGGTAAACTTCCATGTAAAAAAATGACCCGGCCTCAAAACTCAACGACACGAAACAAACTTGAGTCAAAATAAAAAAAGTGGGGAACACTTTTATTTAGTGTATCCCCACTTCATCATTTCATTTCTGCCGGCTTCTCTCAAACATCTTTCCAGCAGATGCATTACTACTTTTTTCATTGCTTTAAATACTAATAATAATTACCTTAATTAATACACACTGAAAACCTGAAGGGAAAAACGCTTAGAGCGTCACATATCCCCAAATGTTAGGATTGGCATTAGCCAAATTCTTTAATAAACTTCTTACAATCTTCATAATCTTTTCACCTTAAAAACTGTTACCTAAAAACTTTGTTATCCTAATTTTTATGTTTTACAACACAAAAGTAAAACCAAAACAGATACGTTGTACTCAAAAGCAAGATAAAAACATGTTTTAAAACACATTTCTTGATGTATATCAAGAAAAAGAGTCCCGGATGGTAATCAAAAGACAAAACAGGACAATAAGGGAGTCAAAAAGACAGGCTGCAACTGACAATATCTCACATCCGAATGACAGGCCGTCATAAAGTAGACAGGAAGAAAGATAGTTTTCAAAAGTAGAAAAGACACTAAAAAGAAAAGAGGAAAGCGTTTACACCACGCTTACCTCTTTTCACTATCAATGGACTTTATTTATTTCATTGGAGTCTGCTCCAAAGTAGCAATTAAAAAGTCATAGAATTTTTGAACTGTCGGAATCAAAGCTCTTTCATCGGGAGAATGCGGAGAGCGTAGTGTTGGCCCAAATGAAATCATATCCAACCCAGGAATAATAGCTCCGATGATACCACATTCCAATCCGGCATGAATTACTTTCACTGCCGGTTCTGTACCAAACTGCTTCTTGTAAGATTCCTTCATAGCATGTAAAATCGGAGAATTAATATCGGGTTGCCATCCGGAATAGCCTCCGGTCATCTCTACCTTCATACCTGCCATAGAAAAACAACATTCCAAACTGGTAGTCAGACATTCCTTCATACTGTCACTGGAACTGCGCGCAAGGATTTTGAAAGAGGCTTTACCTTCACCAATATTGATGATAGCTAAATTTGAAGAGGTTTCCACGGTATCGGGAATAGTAGGAATCATACGCATCACACCATTCTGGCAAGCAAAAATAGCATCGATCAGATTATCCTGGATTTCTTCAGGAACTTCTCCTGCAGGTAATTCTACCCGTTCTGCAGTAAAGCTGATAGGAGTTTCGATCGCTTTGAACTCTTCATTGAAAAGATCTTCACAATATTTCACCAAAGCCAACAATTCTTCTTCATTTTCAGCAGGAATAGTCACTACAGCATGTGCCTCGCGAGGTATGGCATTCCGCATATTTCCGCCTTCCCAGCTTGCCAGGCGGGCTTCATAAGTTGCTACTGCCTCACGTATAAAACGTACCAACAATTTGTTGGCATTGGCACGTCCCTGATTAATCTCCAATCCGGAATGTCCTCCACGAAGACCTTTCAGATTCACTCTAATAGCGATATCACCTTCTTCCGGAGCAACTTCCTTATATTCAAGAGAAGCTGTTACATCCATACCACCGGCACAGCCAATATAAAGTTCACCTTCATCTTCAGAATCAAGATTAAGCAATATTTCGCCATTCACCGTACCCGGTTTTAAGCCAAAAGCACCATACATGCCCGTTTCTTCATCTTTCGTAATCAAAGCCTCCAATGGCCCGTGTTTTAGATTCTGATCTTCAAGAACAGCCATGATAGCAGCTACACCCAAACCATTATCGGCCCCCAATGTAGTACCTTTCGCTTTTACCCATTCACCATCTATATAAGTTTCGATCGGATCTTTCTCAAAATCGTGAACCGTATCGTTATTTTTCTGCGGAACCATATCCATATGTGCCTGAAGGATAACTCCTTTACGATTCTCCATCCCCGGAGTGGCGGGTTTACGGATAATCACATTACCGGCATCATCCACAAAAGTTTTCAATCCAAGACTATTACCGAAGTTTACCAGAAATTCGGTAATTTTTTCCATATGTCCCGATGGCCGGGGAATCTGTGTCAAAGAATAAAAGTGCTTCCATACATTTTGTGGAGCTAAATCAAGAATTGTGCTCATAAATGAATTATTTATAGGTTTTAAATCAATTTCTGAAGGTCAAAGCTACTAAAAAGAATGGAAAAGAAAGAATTACCGGAAGAAATTCAAATAAAAAAAGTTCAAAAAGCGGATTCAGAGATTAAATATATATCGTTCGGTACATACAATATTTAATCCACCCCCGTCACTTCCGGTGTAAAAAAGAAATAGTCACCAATCCATAAACACCCAATAAAATAACCAGCAGAGTCTGGATGCCATGAACAATTAGTGCAAAAATCCCTGCATCCGTCGCATTTACTCCGTAAAGCATCATCATGGTAATAACGGCAAAATGCCATGGACCGGCTCCATTCGGAGTAGGCACAATTACAGCAAAGGTGCCTCCAACAAACATAACCAATGCAGCAAGTAAGCCCAAATGTGCCGTAAAAGCAAAACAATAAAAAGTGAAATAAAAATGCAGGAAATAGCTAAGCCATATCAAAAAACTATAGAGTAGAAAAAGCGGAAGATTCTTCACATTACGCAGTGACATAATTCCTTCACAAACATTAAGCACAACTCCTTTCACTTTCTCAAAGAAAGAAAGCGTACGAATCAGATAGTAGAGAAGTACAATAACTCCGATTGTACAAAATAAAATAATGTAAAACCAGACAGAAGTAAGTAAATGCATGAATGAGGGGATTTTCGTTCCGGTTTGCTCAAGGAAGGTAACAAACACAGGCATTTGCAATAGAACCGTAACGCCGGTAATCAAAAGAATAGTCACAGTATCTACCAGACGTTCGGTAACCACAGTTCCTAAAGATTTAGCAAAAGAAACGTTGTCATACTTAGCAAGTACCCCGCAACGACTCACCTCACCTACCCTCGGTACAACCAAACTAGCTGCATACGAAATGAAAATGGCATCAACACAATCCCTTCTTCGGGGAAATGCTCCCAAAGGCTCCAGCGTCTGGCGCCAACGCCAACCACGAAATACCTGTGCAAATATGCCGAAAAGAAGCGAGAAAGCCATCCACCACCAGTTTGTGCCATGTTGCAAAACTTCCGTAGCCTTCACAAAATCGAAGTCACGATAGACCCAATATAAGATAAAGCCTCCCAAAACCAATGGTAAGATAAGTTTCAGCGCCTTTTTTATTAGTTTCTTCATCCCTAATTCTTTATTCTTCATTTAAAAGAATTACCTTTGTCTGCTGCAAAAGTAGTTATTTAGTTGATAAATGAAATTAGTAAAGCCTAAAAAGTTTCTCGGACAACATTTCCTGAAAGACCTGAAAGTGGCACAGGACATTGCCGATACAGTAGATACATTCCCCGATTTGCCAATTTTGGAAGTCGGACCGGGAATGGGTGTGCTCACTCAGTTTCTTGTTAAGAAAGAACGGTTGGTAAAAGTTGTAGAGGTAGACTACGAATCAGTAGCCTATTTGCGAGAGGCCTATCCGTCATTGGAAGATAACATCATCGAGGATGACTTCCTGAAAATGAACTTACAACGTTTGTTCGACGGACATCCTTTCGTCTTAACTGGAAACTACCCTTACAACATATCCAGCCAAATTTTCTTCAAAATGCTGGATAACAAGGATCTGATCCCCTGCTGTACTGGAATGATTCAAAAAGAAGTAGCCGAACGCATCGCCGCCGGACCGGGTAGTAAAACGTATGGTATACTCAGCGTTCTGATACAGGCCTGGTATCGGGTAGAATATCTGTTTACAGTAAATGAACAGGTGTTCAATCCACCTCCCAAAGTGAAAAGCGCAGTCATACGAATGACACGCAACGAGACACAAGAGCTCGGTTGTGACCCCAAGCTATTTAAACAAATTGTAAAAACAACTTTCAACCAGCGTCGAAAGACATTACGAAATTCAATCAAACCGATTTTAGGTAAAGATTGCCCGTTGACAGAAGACGCCCTGTTTAATAAACGACCGGAACAACTGTCGGTGCAAGAGTTTATCCACCTGACAAATCAGGTGGAACAAGCACTAAAAGTTCCGATAGAACCAGTTTCTCAGATAGAAAATCCATAAAGAACCAACCGGATTATCGGACTGAACTAACAAAGTAGGAAATGTAATATACAAAACTTATCTTCCTTATTATTATAGGAAGTTAAGTAAGGCTGTAATTATGAACGAAGAATACATTGACAACGTAAAAGAACTTATCGAAGAAAAAGATGCCGATAAGGTAAAAGAGCTTCTTATCGACCTACACCCTGCTGACATAGCGGAATTGTGTAACGAGTTGAACCCGGAAGAAGCCCGCTTCGTCTACCGATTACTTGATAATGAAACAGCTGCGGAAATGGATGAAGACGTTCGTAAAGAGTTTCTCGACATCCTGCCATCAGAAACTATTGCCAAACGCTTCGTTGACTATATGGATACGGACGACGCAGTAGACCTGATGCGTGAACTGGATGAGGATAAACAGGAAGAAATACTTTCGCACATTGAAGACATCGAGCAGGCAGGAGACATTGTCGACCTGCTGAAGTATGATGAAAATACTGCCGGTGGTTTGATGGGTACGGAAATGGTAACCGTCAACGAAAACTGGAGTATGCCCGAATGTCTGAAAGAGATGCGCCAACAAGCCGAAGAACTCGACGATATCTACTATGTATATGTAATAGATGATGATGAACGCCTTCGCGGAATATTTCCACTGAAAAAGATGATCACATCTCCCTCTGTATCTAAAGTAAAACATGTAATGCAGAAGGATCCTATCTCAGTACACGTAGACACCCCTATCGATGAAGTGGCACAAATTATTGAGAAATATGACTTGGTTGCCATTCCTGTTCTTGACAGTATAGGCCGACTAGTAGGACAAATCACCGTAGATGACGTCATGGACGAAGTTCGTGAACAATCAGAACGTGACTACCAGTTAGCATCCGGTCTTTCTCAAGATGTAGAAACAGACGATAATGTACTCCGCCAGACTACTGCCCGCTTACCTTGGTTGTTAATCGGTATGATTGGAGGTATTGGCAACTCTATGATATTGGGGAACTTTGATTCCACTTTTGCCGCGCATCCCGAAATGGCCCTTTACATTCCATTGATTGGTGGTACAGGCGGAAACGTAGGAACTCAATCGTCAGCTCTCGTCGTACAAGGCTTGGCCAACAGTTCCCTTGACGCCAAAAATACTTTCAAGCAAGTCAGCAAAGAAGCCGTAGTTGCCTTGATCAATGCTACGATCATCTCTTTATTGGTATATACCTATAATTTTATCCGCTTCGGAGCAACCGCCACAGTCACTTATTCGGTATCCATCAGTCTGTTCTCAGTAGTGATGTTTGCCTCCATCTTCGGTACTTTGGTTCCAATGACACTCGAAAAGATGAAAATAGATCCGGCCATAGCTACAGGACCGTTTATTGCCATTACGAACGATATCATCGGCATGATGATGTATATGGGGATTACGGTGTTATTATCGTAAAAAATGGCTCAATTAAAAAAAAATAAAGGAAAATAGTATGAAGTAATCATTTTATTTCATTAATTTGTGATCTAATGGATTTAAAGACAAATCCTGTTTTCCTAAAAACGAATATACAATGATGGACTCTCATGACACTAACCAACCTTTGAAACAAGGGGAATTAGAAGAAGAAAAAAAAGCAGTTGAGGTTTCTGAAGAAATTACAGAAACTCCGGCTGAAGAAACTATTGTGGAAAAACCGACAGAAAATGCTTCGAAACTAAGCACTAAAGAAGAGGTGCTGCTCCGGTTAAAAGAAGTTGCCCAAGATGCTGAAAATGCAAACAAGCAGGAACTGGATGGTTTAAAGCAAACTTTCTATAAAATTCATAATGCCGAAATCGAGGCTGCGAAAAAAACGTTCGTAGAGAATGGTGGTGCCGAAGAAGAATTTATTGCTCAGCCCAGTGGCGTGGAAGAAGAATTCAAAAGTTTGATGGCAGCTATTAAAGAAAAAAGAAGTGCCTTGGCAGCTGAGATTGAAAAGCAAAAGGAAGAAAATCTACAAGTTAAACTATCGATTATCGAAGAGTTGAAAGAGTTAGTGGAATCACCCGATGACGCCAACAAATCCTACAACGAATTTAAAAAGCTACAGCAGCAGTGGAACGAAGTGAAATTGGTGCCACAAGCTAAAGTGAACGAGTTATGGAAGAACTACCAGTTGCATGTTGAAAAGTTCTATGATATATTAAAACTGAATAATGAATTCAGAGAATACGACTTCAAAAAAAACCTGGAGATTAAAACACATCTCTGTGAAGCTGCCGAAAAGTTGGCCGATGAACAAGATGTAGTCTCCGCTTTCCATCAATTACAGAAACTACATCAGGAGTTCCGTGACACCGGTCCTGTCGCCAAAGAATTACGTGACGAAATATGGAATCGCTTTAAAGCCGCTTCTACAGCCGTCAACCGTCGCCATCAGCAGCATTTCGAAGCTCTAAAAGAGACTGAACAACATAATTTGGATCAGAAAACAGTTATCTGTGAAATAGTAGAAGCTATTGAGTTTGACCAATTGAAAACATTTGCGGCATGGGAAACCAAGACACAAGAGGTGATCGCCCTGCAAAACAAATGGAAAACAATTGGTTTTGCTCCGCAGAAAATGAACGTGAAAATCTTTGAGCGTTTCCGTAAAGCTTGTGACGAATTCTTTAAAAAGAAAGGAGAATTCTTCAAGTTGCTGAAAGAAGGTATGAATGCTAATCTGGAAAAGAAAAAGGCATTGTGCGAAAAAGCAGAATCTCTGAAAGATAGTACAGAATGGAAAGAAACGGCTGAAATCTTAACCAAGCTCCAAAAGGAATGGAAAACAATTGGCCCTGTTTCTAAAAAATACTCGGACGCTGTTTGGAAACGTTTCATTACTGCATGTGATTACTTCTTTGAGCAAAAAGGCAAGGCCACTTCTTCTCAACGTTCTGTAGAACAAGAGAATCTAGAAAAGAAGAAGGCAATCATTGCCCGCTTAACTGCTATTGACGAAACGACGGATGCCGATGAAGCAAGCAAAGAGGTTCGTGAATTGATGAAAGAATGGAATGGTATCGGACATGTACCGTTTAAAGAGAAAGACAGGCTTTATAAACAATATCACGGTTTGATTGACCAACTTTTCGATCGATTTAATATCAGTGCATCGAACAAGAAACTGAGTAATTTCAAATCTTCTATCGGCAATATTCAAAGTGGAGGCTCCCAGTCACTCTACCGTGAACGTGAGAAATTAGTCCGTACATACGAAAACATGAAAAATGAACTCCAAACTTATGAAAATAATTTGGGCTTCCTGACTACCTCTTCTAAGAAAGGAAATAGTCTTTTGACAGAAATCAACCGCAAGGTGGAAAAATTAAAATCCGACTTAGAATTAGTATTGCAGAAAATAAAAGTAATCGATGAATCAATCAAAGAAGAATAAAGGAAAATAATTTTAGTTCTATGTAAAAGGCGTATCAAAGGGATTTTGAATCTCTTTGATACGCCTTTTCTAAATTCAAGTGTTACACATTAAAAACAGGTATAAACATTCCCCATTTACCTACATAATATCAACAGATTATATTATTTCGTTTGAAAGAACGATAAGAAACGGTTCTCTGCCACCGAAGATATTACCGAACAACTGTTTTATCAAAAAGACTTAAAAGGATAAAAAATCCCTCTAAAACCGTAGTTTTAGAGGGATTTTACTTATTTATAATGTGAATTTGTTGGGCTATCTGGACTCGAACCAGAAATGACAGGACCAGAATCTGTAGTGTTACCATTACACCATAGCCCAATGTGACTTACGATCAACATCTCTTGTTTCTCGTTTGCGGTTGCAAAGGTACAAAGTTTTTTTTAATCACAAATACTTTTCGCTCTTTTTTTCTAAAAAAATATCTAATATGCCGGATTCCAAAGAGATGCATCCCTAAAAAAAAACAAAAAATGAAATAGATTTAGCACATTACTTTCATTGATACAATAAATCAGCGTATATTTGTAAAAAATATCACGTTTATGACAAGAAAACAAAGAATCCCCTTTCCTTGTTATAAACAGAAACTGAACATTGATTATTTAATTTCAACCTATAAATGAACGAAACGAAAGTATTAATAGAAAAGATAACCGAAGGTATACAAGAAAAAAAAGGTAAAAACATTGTCATAGCAGACCTGACAAACATAGACGACACGATATGCAAATACTTTGTAATCTGTCAGGGGAACTCTCCCAGCCAGGTCATTGCCATTGTAGATTCCATAAAAGAATTTACCCGCAAAGGTGCCGGCACCAAACCCTCTGCCATCGACGGACAGCGAAATGCAGAATGGGTAGCTATGGACTTTTCAGATGTATTAGTACATGTATTCCTACCGGAAGCCAGAAACTTTTATAATTTGGAGCACCTGTGGGCAGATGCCAAGTTAACTACAATTCCCGACATTGATTAATCTATCAGTATGGACAATAACAGCAAGAAACCCAACAATAAAGTAAATATGCCCAAGTTCAACCTGAACTGGATGTATATGATTATCGCCCTAATGCTTTTAGGGCTGTATTTCGCTAACGGAAGCAGTTCTGTCAGTAAGAACATCTCTTACGATGAGTTCCAGCAGTACGTACGTGACGGCTATGTAAGTAAAGTGATCGGTTATGATGATAATTCGGTTGAGATTTATATCAAACCCCAGTACGTAGGAACCGTATTCAAACAAGATTCCACCCGTGTAGGCCGGAATCCGATGATCACTACGGAAGCCCCTTCACGCGAGAACCTGGATAACTTTCTACAAAAAGAAAAAGAGGAGACGCACTTTGACGGTTCTGTCAGCTATGATAAGAAAAAAGACTATTTCAGTGCAATACTTTGGAATGTACTGCCGATTGTCTTCCTGATTGCTTTATGGATATTCTTCATGCGACGCATGGGCAGTGGTGCCAGCGGAGGTGCAGGCGGAGTATTCAATGTAGGAAAGTCGAAAGCCCAGCTTTTTGAAAAAGGCGGTTCCATCAAAGTAACTTTCAAAGATGTAGCCGGACTGGCAGAAGCCAAACAAGAAGTAGAAGAAATTGTGGAATTCCTGAAAGAACCCCAGAAATATACTGACCTGGGAGGTAAAATTCCTAAAGGCGCTCTATTGGTGGGCCCTCCGGGAACAGGTAAAACGTTGCTTGCGAAAGCTGTGGCCGGTGAAGCCAATGTACCTTTCTTCTCTTTGGCCGGTTCCGATTTCGTTGAAATGTTTGTCGGTGTAGGTGCATCCCGTGTACGCGACCTCTTCAAACAAGCTAAAGAGAAAGCTCCTTGTATCGTTTTCATCGACGAGATTGATGCTGTAGGACGTGCTCGCGGTAAGAATCCTGCAATGGGCGGAAATGATGAACGTGAAAATACGTTGAACCAGTTGCTGACGGAAATGGATGGTTTCGGCTCAAATAGCGGTGTTATTATCCTGGCAGCCACCAACCGTGTGGATGTACTAGACAAGGCATTGCTCCGTGCCGGACGTTTCGACCGACAAATCCATGTAGATTTACCTGATCTGAACGAACGTAAAGAAGTATTTGGCGTACACTTGCGCCCCATCAAAATAGACGATACGGTAGATGTAGACTTACTGGCACGCCAGACACCCGGATTTTCGGGTGCAGACATTGCCAATGTATGTAATGAAGCTGCTCTGATCGCCGCGCGTCACGGAAAGAAATTCGTAGGCAAGCAAGACTTTCTGGACGCAGTAGACCGTATTATTGGCGGACTTGAAAAGAAAACAAAGATTACTACGGAAGCCGAACGTCGGTCTATTGCCCTGCACGAGGCCGGACACGCCAGCATTTCCTGGTTATTGGAATATGCCAATCCATTGATTAAGGTAACTATCGTCCCCCGCGGACGGGCCTTGGGCGCTGCCTGGTATCTGCCGGAAGAAAGACAGATCACGACTAAAGAGCAAATGCTCGACGAGATGTGTGCTACTTTGGGCGGGCGTGCTGCTGAAGACCTTTTCATCGGCCGTGTATCAAGCGGAGCTGCTAACGATCTTGAGCGCGTAACCAAACAGGCGTATGGCATGATCGCATATTTGGGCATGAGTGAAAAGCTACCCAATTTATGCTATTATAATAATGATGAGTATTCATTCCAGCGTCCATATAGTGAAAAAACTGCCGAACTGATTGACGAAGAGGTCAAAAGAATGGTAAACGAACAGTATGAACGTGCCAAACAGATTCTCTCGGAACACAAAGAGCAACACAACGAATTGGCACAGCTACTGATCGATAAAGAAGTCATCTTTGCTGAGGATGTAGAACGTATCTTTGGAAAACGTCCTTGGGCTTCTCGTTCGGAGGAAATCATGGCAGCTAATAACAAACAAGAAAACGCCGTTCATCCTGCAGATGGAGAAGATGTAGACACAACTACTCCGCAAGCAACAGAGTCTCAAGAGGGCAATACGCAACAAGAGTCAGCGGCATCACAAAACTAAAAACGTAACAACACCTTGAAGAACAACTTTTTACAACGCGCCATAACAGGAATATTATTCGTAGCCATCATAGTGGGTTGTATACTATATGATCCACTGGCTTTCGGCACTCTTTTTGTCACTGTCAGCGCTCTGACTATACGCGAATTCGGACATCTCGTCAACCAATCGGGAGAGGTAAGCATCAACCGGACTATCACCATGTTGGGAGGAGCTTATCTGTTTCTGGCCATTATGGGTTTCTGTATCGACGCTGCCGGTTCTAAAATATTTATTCCTTACCTGATATTAATCATTTATCTGATGGTAAGCGAGTTATATCTCAAAAAGAAGAATCCGGTTTTAAACTGGGCTTACTCCATGCTGAGCCAGATGTACATCGCGCTTCCCTTTGCCATGCTGAATGTGCTTGCTTTCCAGAATGATCCGGAAGCAAGCAGCGTATCATACAATCCGATATTGCCTCTATCCATCTTTGTCTTTTTATGGCTGAATGATACGGGGGCATATTGTTTCGGATCACTTTTCGGCAAACACCGCCTATTTGAACGCATATCACCTAAAAAATCATGGGAAGGTTCCATTGGCGGAGGTATTGTAGCCATTGCCTCTTCATTTGTTTTTGCCTGCTACTTCCCCATCATGACATGGGCAGAATGGGCGGGACTGGCATTGGTAGTTGTCATTTTCGGAACTTGGGGTGACCTGACAGAGTCTCTGCTGAAACGCCAATTGCAGATTAAAGATTCAGGAAGTATTCTACCCGGACATGGAGGTATGCTCGATCGCTTCGACAGTTCACTAATGGCTATACCGGCAGGCGTTATTTACCTATATGCACTGACATTGCTCTAAAGCAGACCAAAAAATAAGTCACAAAAAAATAACGGGCTACAAACACCAAGTACCCTGCAAAAGATAGCAGAAACTTATTGTTTGTAGCCCGTTATTCTTTTAACTAACCTTCTTTTATTTTATTTGCACTTCATCCGAAAGCGTCACCTGCTTTGCTTCCTCCGGCATTGACTGACCCTTTAAGTTAAAGACCACTTCCGTTTCCCCGTCCTTTACGGAATTCAATTTCACCTTAATGCCTTTCTTACCGGTCAGATCCAATGAATTCAAGTTGAAAGATACGGCACCATTCGCCTGGCGAGCGGTCACATCATCGTATGTTTTATAGCGAAGTTCCAAATGGATGTATCCATCATCCTCTCCTTCAGCAGCTGTAGCCCGCATATCACGAACCAGACTGACAAGATGCTTCTCCTTAACCGGTAAATTCTGACGGAAAATGACATTCAGGTATCCCCCGCCGATCCACATCATATCCTTGTTAACCCAAACCGGATCATTCCCAAATTCCGATTCATTCTCAGCCGTCAAATCTTCTACCTGTTTGGTCAGGACATTATAATTATGCTCTACCTTCACAGCATGATCATATCCTTCATAATTATCGTAAAGTGGGTTGAAGTAAGTAATCACCCGTTGCCCGTCTATCGGCTTATAAAATGGAATAGCAGTTGCAGCCGGCCAAAGAGTTCCCCAACGGTCAGCATTCAGCGAATAAGTGTCGCCACCGACCACACGTACCGTAGCCCAATCTACCGCTATATCTCCCAATGAATAGCCATCATTATCGTCACACGATTGCAATGCCGGCAGCATCAGTGTCAACATTGCCATCCAAAGTAGTTTTATTTTTTTCATCTCTTTTTTTAGTTAATCCTTATATCCTATAAATAAAAAAACCGGGCATTTACTGCACCGGTCTCCTGTTTATTATTGAATAAAAAACTATTTTTTAAGCAATTTCACCATTTCACGAGCTGCATGCCGGGGGGCTCCGGCCGGTCCGAGTAACCGTGCCATCTCTTCGTAACCGTCCAACATTTTGCGACGATAATCCTCCCGAAACAGCAAACGCTCCAATTCGGCCCGCATATTCTCTACCGTCATCGTATCGGCCACCAACTCCCTGACAACTTCACGTCCGGCAATCAGATTGACCAACGAGATAAACTTCACCTTCAAAATATGCCTTCGGAGAAAAGACACCAATTTGCCCACCGGAGTATGATAACAAACCACCTGAGGAACACGGAAAAGAGCTGTCTCGAGAGTAGCCGTACCGGAAGTAACCAAGGCAACATCCGCCTGTTGGAGCAAACGATAAGTCCGGTCAAAAATCACCGCCAGTTCCGTTCCTTTTACAAATTTGGCATAGTATTCCGGAGAAATGCCCGGAGCAGCTGCCAGCACAAGCTGATAACCGGGAAAAGCTGAAGCAGCCCGGATCATATCGGGCAGATTATCCTTAATCTCCTGTTTTCTGCTACCTGCAAGCAAAGCTATGATAGGTTTATCTGCCAATTCACTATCGGCAATAAAATCGGCAAAGGACTCCTGATGCGACGCCTTGAAGGCGGTCACCTCATCTACCGTCGGATTTCCCACATAATGAATGGGATATCGATGTCCCTTGAAAAATCCTACCTCAAAAGGAAGTATGGAAAAAAGCTCGTCCACATCTCTTTTTATATTCTTGATCCGATACTCTTTCCATGCCCAAATCTTGGGAGAGATATAATAATAAACCGGTATCTTTGTTTTCGCATGCACAAACTTAGCAATATCGAGATTAAAGCCCGGATAATCCACCAGAATGACCACATCGGGCGACCACGCCACGATGTCCTCCTTGCATCTCTTCATGTTGGCAAAAATGGTCGTCAAATGTAGCAGCACAGGGATAAACCCCATGTAGGCCAACTCTTTATAATGCTTCACCATTGTTCCTCCCACGGCAGCCATCAAATCACCGCCAAAGAAGCGAAATTCAGCTTCCGGGTCTTCCTCTTTCAGTGCAGCCATCAAGTGGGAAGCATGCAAATCGCCCGAAGCCTCGCCAACAATCAGATAATATTTCATAATTCCCAGGATTTCAGTTCATCCATAAAATGATAAGCGGTCATATCCACTACAGTAGGTGTAATCGCTACGTATCCATTAGCCAGTGCCCAGTGATCATTCTTTTCGTTTTCCGGTTCATGATCGATAAATTCTCCGGTTAACCAATAGAAATTCGCATCGTCTCTCCGGGGGCAAGCCTGCCATTCTCCGCTCCAATGTCCTTTGGCCTGTTCGCAGATTCTCACCCCTTTTATCTCCTGAGTATTAGGAAAATTCACATTGAGGCAAGTCAGTGGCGGAAGTCCTTTCTCAAGCACCATCGCAGCTATTCTCCGGACATAAGGTCCTGCTGCATCAAAATCAGCTCCGGGGGCGTGGTCACAAATAGAGAAACCGATAGAAGGAATCCCATTGAGACAACCTTCGATCACGATCCCCATCGTACCGGAATAGTGCACATTGGTAGCGGAATTGTCACCATGGTTGATTCCACCAACAACCAGGTCCGGCTTCCGGTCGAGTATCTGATTCCGTGCCAGTTTTATGCAGTCGGTCGGTGTACCGGAACATTTATAAACAGTCAGTCCCACATCTTTCTTTAATAACTGATAGTGCACCGGCTGTGTCACCGTTAATGCACATCCACTGCCGGAACGAGGGGCATCCGGGGCCATTACCACTATCTCGCCCAGCGGGCGGAGGAATTTTATCAGTTCACTAATACCTTTTGCCATGATGCCGTCGTCATTGGAGACGAGGATCAGAGGTCTTTTATTTTCCATACAATCTACCTTATCTGTTATTTTATGTTTTCGAAATGCACAAAAGTAACAAAAAGAACTTGTATCGACAACAGAACCAAATAGGAAAGCGAAAGTCTCTTCATTTTCCATAGATGATAACTATAAAAGAGAGGAATAAAAACATCCGGGTGTTTTACACAACAACATCCGGATGTTTTAAGATAGAACATGGGGATGTTATTATCCAAAACATGGGGATGTTTTGCCACTTCTCTTTTCATGTAAACCCAGAAAGGGTCTGATGTTTAGCCATGCAGACTACCCGTTTACAAATCTTAATCTTCTGCAAGTGAGTAAAAAAAGGAATCGATATTCAATTTTAATACGTATATTTGCAAGCTAAAAAGAGAAAAAATGCCCGTATCTCACCTGGCAGTTATTAACAAAACAGGTGACTTATCAACAGATTAAGCAAAGTTTCTATTTTTTAGTAGGCGCTCTGAGGATTTATCACTTATTTCGCTGCCAATAAATTTAGATAATATGGGAAAAATAATTGCTTTGGCCAATCAAAAAGGTGGTGTAGGAAAAACAACGACTACGATTAACCTCGCAGCTTCGCTGGCTACGCTCGAAAAGAAAGTACTGGTTGTTGATGCAGACCCACAGGCAAATGCCTCTTCCGGATTGGGAGTCGACATCAAGCAATCTGAATGTACTATCTACGAATGCATTATCGACAGAGCCAACGTACAGGACGCTATTCATGACACCGAAATTGATTCGTTGAAAGTCATTTCATCGCACATTAATCTCGTAGGCGCCGAAATAGAAATGCTAAATCTCAAAAACCGTGAAAAGATACTGAAAGAAGTGCTGACTCCGTTAAAGGAAGAGTATGATTATATTTTGATAGACTGCTCTCCTTCGCTGGGACTGATCACAATCAATGCCCTCACGGCAGCCGATTCGGTGATTATCCCCGTACAAGCGGAATATTTTGCCCTTGAGGGAATCAGCAAACTGCTGAATACCATCAAGATCATCAAATCGAAACTGAACCCGGCACTCGAAATAGAAGGTTTTCTGCTGACCATGTACGACTCACGTCTGCGTCAAGCCAACCAAATCTATGATGAAGTGAAACGCCACTTCCAGGAACTGGTGTTCAAAACCGTCATCCAGCGTAACGTAAAACTGAGTGAAGCCCCCAGCTACGGCCTCCCCACCATCTTATATGATGCAGAGTCCACCGGAGCGAAAAATCATTTGGCGCTGGCTAAAGAACTAATAAGCAGAAACAGTAAATAAACGAAGATATGGCAACACAGAGAAGAAATGCATTAGGCCGCGGGCTGGACGCCCTACTCTCCATGGAAGAGGTGAAAACCGAAGGTTCTTCGTCTATTAACGAAATAGAACTGTCGAAAATCTCCGTCAACCCCAACCAACCACGCCGTGAGTTTGATGAAACGGCACTGGAGGAGTTGGCCGATTCGATCAGAGAAATAGGAATTATCCAACCCATCACCTTACGTAAAGTCTCGGACGACGAGTACCAGATTATTGCCGGAGAACGCCGCTACCGCGCCTCTCAGAAAGCCGGACTGGATACTATTCCCGCATATATCCGGACAGCCGATGATGAAAACGTGATGGAAATGGCGCTGATAGAGAATATCCAGCGTGAGGATCTTAATTCAGTGGAAATCGCACTGGCCTACCAGCACCTGATAGAGCAATATGACCTGACACAGGAACGGCTGAGTGAACGTGTCGGCAAGAAGCGTACGACCATTGCCAACTATCTGCGCCTGCTGAAACTGCCGGCACCGATACAAATGGCCCTGCAAAACAAGCAGATAGACATGGGACATGCCCGGGCATTGATCACATTAGGCGATCCGAAACTACAAGTTAAAATATTCGAAGAGATTCTGGAACACGGATACTCCGTTCGCAAAGTAGAAGAGATCGTGAAATCGCTGAGCGAGGGAGAAGCCGTAAAGAGCGGAACCAAAAAGATAACCCCGAAACGGGCCAAACTGCCCGAAGAATTCAATATGCTGAAACAGCACCTTTCGGGATTCTTTAACACCAAGGTACAACTGACCTGTTCTGAAAAGGGAAAAGGAAAAATAAGCATCCCCTTCAGCAATGAAGAAGAGTTGGAACGTATCATGGAAATCTTCGATTCACTGAAGAAATAAATGGCAAAAAAAACTAAAACATACCCGTTATACATTGCCCTGCTTCTCTGTTTCTTTCAGGTAGCAGGGATTGATGTGTATGCACAGGAGCCTGTCAAAGTATCCCAAGACTCCATTTCTCCGGTACGCGAAGCCCCCAAAGCACGGGCACGCCGCCATCGCGAGCCGGTCGTTTCTACTCCGGCCACCGACAGTGTGAAAGTGGAGAAAGCAGTCGTCCTCCCACCGATAGACAGTTTGGAGAACCTGAAACCCGCTATCGTTACGGCAGACAGCCTGGAGGAAGTCAACCGACAGAACCTGGAAAGGATAGAAACACCCGTCATGCCATCGGTCGTAAAGGCAGATAGCCTGCCACCCGTCATGTCCAAGAAGCTTTTCGTACCTAACCCGACGAAAGCTACCTGGTATGCCATCGTATTTCCGGGCGGAGGACAAATTTATAACCGCAAATACTGGAAGTTACCTATTATATATGGTGGATTTGCCGGATGTGCTTACGCATTGAGCTGGAACGGGAAAATGTATAAAGACTATGCTCAGGCGTATATGGATATTATGGATAACAATCCTAATACCAACAGTTTTCAGGATTTGCTTCCTCCGAATCATAACTATACCGATACGCAACTGAAAGACCTGCTCCGCAAACGAAAGGACACATACCGGCGCTATCGGGATCTCAGTATATTCGCCGTCATCGGTGTATATCTGATTTCCATCATCGACGCCTATGTGGATGCGGAACTATCGAATTTCGACATATCACCCGACCTGAGTATGAGGGTGGAACCTACTATTATAAATAACAACCCGTTGCAACCCGGCAGCAAGTCGGTAGGCGTGCAATGCAGCCTCAGATTTTAACCCATGAAGATTGAACAAATAAGAATGAAGAAATTAGCAAACTATTGCCCCCTGATTTTATTATTTTTGTTTGCCACACCCAAGGTAAACGCACAGAGTGTAGACGTAGTGATTCGCGACAACGGCAAAGAACGCCAAGAGAGCATCGAGCTTCCCAAAAGTATGACTTATCCTCTCGATAGCCTGCTCAACGACTGGAAAGCCAAGAATTATATCGACTTAGGAAAAGACTGCAGTACAGCGGAGATCAACCCGCTGTTCAGCGACTCCGTATACATCGACCGCCTATCACGCATGCCGACTGTTATGGAGATGCCATACAACGAAATTGTACGTAAATTTATTGATATGTATGCCGGACGCCTGCGGAATCAAGTCTCTTTTATGTTGAGTGCCTGCAACTTCTATATGCCTATCTTTGAGGAGGCCCTCGATGCGTATAATTTACCATTGGAATTGAAATATCTGCCTATTATCGAATCGGCCTTGAACCCGTCGGCAGTATCGCGCGCCGGTGCAGGAGGCTTGTGGCAGTTCATGATCGGAACCGGCAAAATGTACGGTCTGGAGTCAAACAGCCTGGTGGACGACCGTCGTGACCCGATAAAAGCAACCTGGGCAGCAGCACGCTACCTGAAGGATCTATATGACATTTATCATGACTGGAATCTTGTGATTGCGGCTTACAACTGCGGACCGGGCACTATCAATAAAGCCATCCGCCGCTCGGGAGGAGAAACCGACTATTGGAGTATTTATAATTATCTGCCCAAAGAAACAAGAGGTTACGTACCGGCATTTATCGCCGCGAACTATGTAATGACCTATTACTGTGATCACAACATCTGCCCGATGGAAACCAATATTCCCGAAAGCACTGATACGATTCAAGTTAACAAAAACCTCCATTTCCAGCAGATCGCCGACTTATGCAACGTCCCAATGGACCAAATCAGAAGTCTCAATCCACAATATAAAAAAGAAATCATACCGGGCGAAAGCAAGTCGTACACACTGCGCCTTCCACAAAACGCGGTCAGTTCGTTCATCGACCGTCAGGATACGATTTATGCCCACCGTGCCGGCGAACTGTTCAAGAATCGGCGTACAGTGGCCATCAGGGACGACAGTTCAGCCTCCAAGAGGAGAGGTAGCTCTGCCAAAGCCGGCAGTGGTACACCCACTTACTATAAAATCAAAAACGGGGATACCCTGGGAGCCATTGCGGCAAAATATGGTGTACGCGTAAAAGATCTTCAAAACTGGAACGGATTGCGGGGAACTAACATTTCCGCAGGAAAACGTTTGAAAATATACAAATAAATCGCCTTTCGCTTGCCTGATGTTTAAATTTGATTATTTTTGCAGAAAAGGAACGAAAGGACTAAATTATGGACACTGAGAACCAGAAAGAAATAGCTGAAGAGCAGATGATTGAACAAGCGTTTCAGGAATTGCTGAACGATTATCTTGCTACCAAGCACCGCAAACGTATTGAGATTATAACCAAGGCCTTCAATTTCGCCAATCAGGCACATAAAGGCATCAAACGACGCTCGGGGGAACCGTATATCATGCATCCCATTGCCGTCGCGAAGATCGTATGCAATGAAATAGGCCTTGGCTCGACTTCCATTTGTGCCGCTTTGCTGCACGATGTTGTCGAGGACACCGATTATACAGTAGAAGATATCGAAAATATCTTCGGGGCCAAGATTGCACAGATTGTCGACGGACTGACCAAAATCTCCGGAGGTATTTTTGGTGACCGGGCTTCGGCACAAGCAGAAAACTTCAAGAAACTCCTGCTCACCATGTCTGATGATATCCGGGTGATCCTGATCAAGATTGCCGACCGCCTGCACAACATGCGTACACTCGGTTCCATGTTGCCCAACAAGCAATATAAGATTGCAGGCGAAACGCTTTACATCTATGCTCCACTTGCCAACCGCTTGGGGCTTTATAAGATAAAAACGGAGCTTGAGAATCTAAGCTTCAAATATGAACATCCCGAAGAATATGCGGAAATAGAAGAGAAGTTGAATGCTACTGCCGCTGAACGTGACAAGGTTTTCAACGACTTCACGGCCCCGATTCGTACCCAACTGGATAAGATGGGATTGAAATACCGGATACTTGCCCGTGTAAAATCAATCTATTCCATCTGGAACAAGATGCAGACCAAACATGTTCCTTTCGAAGAAATATACGATTTACTGGCTGGTCGAATCATCTTCGAACCACGTAATGAAGAAGAAGAGCTCAATGACTGTTTCGATATCTACGTTTCTATCTCCAAGATATACAAACCCCACCCGGACCGTTTGCGCGATTGGGTCAGCCATCCTAAAGCTAATGGTTATCAGGCATTGCACGTCACTCTGATGGGTAACAACGGACAATGGATTGAAGTCCAGATTCGTAGTGAACGGATGAATGACGTTGCCGAACAAGGTTTCGCAGCCCACTGGAAATACAAAGAAGGAGGAGGCAGCGAGGATGAAGGTGAATTGGAAAAATGGTTAAGAACGATTAAGGAGATATTAGATGATCCGCAACCGGATGCCATTGACTTTCTGGATACCATTAAGCTAAATTTATTTGCTTCTGAAATATTCGTGTTCACTCCTAAAGGCGAACTGAAGACTATGCCGCAGAACTCTACGGCTCTCGACTTTGCATTTTCCCTGCACACGGATATTGGTAGCCATTGTATTGGCGCCAAAGTCAATCATAAATTAGTGCCGTTGAGCCACAAATTGCAAAGTGGTGACCAAGTTGAAATCCTTACTTCAAAATCGCAACGCGTACAACCGCAATGGGAAGTTTTTGCAACCACTGCCCGTGCCCGCGCCAAGATAGCAGCCATTCTCCGCAAAGAGCGTAAAGCAAACCAGAAGATAGGAGAAGAAATCCTTAGTGAGTTTCTGAAAAAGGAGGAAGTCCGTCCGGAAGAAGCTGTTATCGAAAAGCTACGCAAACTGCATAATGCCAAGAATGAGGAAGAACTGCTGGCTGCCATTGGCAGTAAAGCAATCGTTTTGGGAGAAGCGGACAAGAATGAACTGAAAGAAAAGCAAACCAGTAACTGGAAGAAATATCTGACTTTCTCTTTCGGCAATAGCAAAGAGAAGCAGGAAGAGAAAGAACCGCAGGAAAAAGAAAAAATCAACCCGAAAGAGGTGCTCAAACTGACGGAAGAAAGTTTGCAGAAGAAATATATCATGGCCGAATGTTGCCATCCTATTCCCGGTGATGATGTATTGGGATATGTGGATGAAAACGACCGGATCATTATCCACAAACGCCAATGCCCTGTTGCCGCCAAACTGAAGAGCAGTTATGGCAACCGTATATTAGCAACAGAATGGGATACACACAAAGAATTATCTTTCCTGGTATATATATATATAAAAGGTATAGACAATATGGGACTTTTGAATGAAGTCACCCAGGTTATCTCCAGGCAGCTCAATGTAAATATCCGTAAGCTAACCATCGAAACCGAAGATGGTATCTTTGAAGGAAAAATTCAGTTATGGGTACATGATGTGGATGATGTAAAAACCATCTGCAACAATCTGAAGAAAATACAGAATATCAAACAGGTGAGCCGTGTAGAAGAATAGCTTTCAAACGGTAAATAAGAAAACGATGAACGGTGAATAAGTTGCAGTATCATGCAAATTGTTCACCGTTCATTTTGTTATGAGGTTTCTTGCCTATCGAATCCATGATCGATTAGCATTTATTTATTCCCGTCCATCCAATTCGCGTTTAAT
>OGRO01001252.1_pt1 | contig 22182 bp, 16 predicted proteins | sample 1553451 | NCBI WGS metagenome assembly OGRO01 (sample SAMEA2580021, study PRJEB22360) | human gut metagenome
TTGATGCCGTATCTGATGTCGGGATATTTACCATCTTGTGCTGTTAGCTTGGCGAGCGACTTGGTAGCATTATCCGTGGCTTTTACTTCAACGGGGATGAGCGACTGGGCATCACGAATGAAGAAATCCATCTCTAGGGTAGATTTCTCGTTGCGATAGAAGTAAAGATTATAGCCTTGCTTTACCAGCATGTCTCCAACGATGTTTTCGTAGATGGCGCCCTTGTAGGTACCATAGTTCTTGTTCACTCTGATGTCTTCTTGCGATTCCTCATCTAGCGAGGCAACCAGCAAGCCCGTGTCCTTATAATAGAGTTTGTACGATTTCGGGTCGTAGTTGCCTTTCAGAGGTAAGGATACTTGGGCGAGACAATAGCAAACGTTGATGATACCTGCATCACGAAGCCATTCGATGGTGCCAACGTATTCTCTGTTTCTTGCTCCATGGGCAATCTTGCTTATCTGAAATTTCTTGTTGTCTTGTCCCAGGAAGACAGAAATATGGTCGTACACGTTCTTGATTTTTCCTTTGCCGAGTCCTTGCGCATATTTCGTAATGTCTTCCTCATAGTCAAGAAGAAGCTGGCGCTGTATCTTGAGCGTGCCGCTGAAGTTTCCGTTGCTCACGAACATATTGACTACGGCAGGCATTCCTCCGATGGTCATGTATTCACGGAATAGCCTCTCTAAAATATCCATTTCCATATTAGAAAGTGGTGTGATGGAGAACATCTTTTCGTAAAGGCGTTCTATAAAGGCAGAATCATAACCTTTTGCCCATAGGAATTCCTCGAAATCCATTGAGTGCATCGTGTAGTCTTCCTTATATCCCACGCTGTTCGATTCTATCTCGCGATAATTGATACCCATAAGCGAACCAGAGCAGATAACATCGTACCTGCCATCTATCTTGAAGGCTTTCAGACTAGTGGCGCAGGCAGGACAATCCTGCATCTCGTCGAAGAAGATGAGTGTGTTACCTGCTTCTATCTTGAGAGAAGGATTGATGAGGGTGAGGTTCCGGATAATGCTGTCTACCTCGTAACCTTCTTCGAAGATTGCCTTGTATTTTTGTTGCAATACGAAGTTGATGGCAACCACATTTTGATAGTTGTCATGGGCGAATTGTAGGATGGAAGCGGTCTTTCCTACTTGTCGGGCTCCCTTCACGATGAGGGGCATTCTCTCCTTATCGCTTTTCCATTCCTTGAGATAATTATCAATCTTTCTGCGCAAAAGCTTCATAATCAATATGTTTATAGTTCTTATTCGAGTGCAAAGATACAACTTTATCACAAAATTCCAAAGGAATTCGGACTGAAAATCACAAAATTCCTATTGTTTTAAGGCGTTTTATCACAAAATTCCATGCTTTTCTCTCTTCGCTATCACATTATTCCCTATTCGTTATACTTTTTTAATCTCTCTTTTTATCCGATTTCAGAAAAAAGATGTACTTTTGCCGCTCAATTCATGAAAGACAGGAATTTGGTTATACAAAAACATTATTAAGGAAGCAAAGGACTTCTGTTATATTTTATAGTATGGACAAGAATGAGAGAATAAATAACGAGCAAGAGATGCCCACTGAAACGAAAAAGAATCATTCCGCTGATGCGGATAGAGTAAAGGAAGTATATAAGGTGACGATAGCGGGAAGCATCATCAATGTGGTGCTGCTCGTACTGAAGTTTGCTGCAGGTATTCTTGGACATTCGGCAGCCATGATAGCGGATGCCATCCACTCGCTCACCGATTTCGCTACCGATGTGGTGGTACTGGTATTCGTAAAACTGGGCAATAAGCCGATGGATAAGGACCATGATTATGGTCATGGCAAATACGAGACGCTTGCCACAGCCATCATCGGCATTTCGCTCTTCGTGGTGGGTGTGATGATCTGTTATTCTGGTGTTACCAAGACCTATCGTGCCATCTGCGGCGAGACATTGCAGCAGCCGGGCGTTGTAGCCTTGATTGCTGCTATTGTAAGTATCGTGATGAAGGAGTGGGCTTATCAGTTTACGGTTAAAGCCGGAAAGAAATATCATTCCGAGGCTGTAGTGGCGAATGCCTGGCATCATCGCAGCGATGCTTTATCGAGTATCGGAACGATGTTCGGTATTGGTGGCGCCATCATCCTGGGAGAAAAATGGGCGGTGCTCGATCCGCTTGCAGCCATCATCGTGAGTGCCTTTATCATCAAGGCCGCCTGGGGACTGGTGATGCAGTCTGTAAAAGAACTGACGGATGCCAGTCTTCCAGAAACTGAGGAAGATGAAATCCTGAAGATTGCAAATGAAGAAGAGGGAGTGGGAGAGATTCATAACCTGCGTACCCGTCGCATCGGAAACAAGATTGCGATAGAAATGCACGTCCGTATGCCGGGTTCTCTTTCGCTTTATGAGGCGCATGAGCATGCTACTCATATAGAAATAAAACTGAAGCAGCACTTCGGTGCAGATACCCATGTGGGAATCCATCTCGAACCGATAAAAGTGAACGGAAAATATCAGAAACCGGAATAACTGAAATAAAAGGAAATAGCCGGAATAAAAGGAAACGAGCCTTGACGGAAGGAAGAAACCTCCATCAAGGCTCGTTTTTTTATTTGATATCCGAATCGTGTTTCGGATATTTATCATCTTTTGGGATGATTATTGTCAGATTATATTATTGGCCGAGATTTACGCTGGCTCCTGCCATAATCCACAAACCTGGCTGCTTAACAGCTGTGAGGTCGTAGTAGCGGTGGCAAGTGATGTTGTCGGCTTTCACGAAGATATTGTATTTCTTCTCGTCCCACATCAGTTTGCAATCTACCTTGGTATATGGATGATAGCCATTCATTCTCTGCTGCCATCTTACGCTCCAGGAAGCTGAAAGCTTGTTCCAAATCTGATGATCCAGGCCGAATACTGCCTTGTGCTTGAGATACTCCAATGCATAGAGTGATTTCAGGATGTTGGTCTCGGTCTTATGATCCTGATAAATGTAAGCATAACCCAACTTGATGCGGGTGATGAAACTGTTTGGTACCAACTCTCTCATGTAGATAGTAGCATCTACGTTGTAGCCCATGTTGTTGAGCTTTCCGATGTTCATCACGTGATACTTGCTGTCATTCTGCTCGGTCACGGATGTCTGAACCCAGTCAATCATGTTGGTGCCGTGTGCGTAGAATCCGCTTACGGTTGCGGCAAAACCAGTCTGGCGATATTGAGTTCCCACCTTGAGGGTTGAGTTCTTCTCCGGGTTTAGGTTGATGTCGCCCTGCTGCACCGCATTACTCATGTATAAATCGGTGTAGGTAGGCATTCTCAATGCCTTGTTCCAGGAAGCGTAGAACTTCCAGTTGTCGTTAGGACGATAACTCATATCTACACCAGGATAGAAACGGAAGTCGTTGTCAAGACCTGTATTCTTGTTAGCCAAGACACCAGCCGACAAGGTGAAGCCGCCGAAGATGAAGTTGTGCTCCAGCATGATGTTGGTATTGGTGCGCTCGCCCTTTCGGGTATATTGACGGTCAGAACCCGAGATATCCTTATAGTCTTTCTCTGCGAGTTCCTCGCCCAATGCAGTAGAGTAGATGCACTCCTTGCTGATGTCGAAACCCACTGCGGTCTTACCCAAAGCCCAAGCCACGTTGGCATTCAGTCCACCACCATAAACATCTAGGTCGTGATAGTTCTCGCCTGCTGCAGCTCCAGCCTTTCCACGAATCATCTGATAGTGATCCTTGAATTTGTTATAATAGAATTGAGGCGCAATCTCCCAGGTCTTCTCCTGGTTGTGCAGACTCAGATTGAGCGAAGCCAGACCGTGGTCTGTCTTCTCATATTGATTGTTATATTTGGCGCTGTAGAAAGTATTGGCACCATAGCTCTGGCTAGCAATACCCAACTGGGCGATGATGTCGAAACGCTGGTCGTAAGAGAAAGAGAGATTGCCGTAGCCCTGTCCCTTCTCGAAGTCGCTGTTCTCCGTGCCGCCATCCGAGCGCTTGTAGCCTCCGCTTACAGAATAAGCCTGGGTCCACTTGCCCGTTTCAAAAGCCGTCTGCACACGTCCCTGTGCTCCGAAGCTTCCAAAGCTTCCGCCTTCTACACTTGCAGATACCCCCTCACTCTTAGCCTTCTTGGTTACGATGTTGATGGCACCATTGAAGGCTGAAGTTCCGAATAAGCGCGATGCTGCCCCCTCGAGCACTTCGATGTGGTCGATGTCAGCAAGAGCTACAGGAAAATCAGAAGCATTGTGACCAGTCTGAGGATTGGAAATGTTGACACCATTCAGGAGAATGGTAATCTGGTCGAAGGTTCCACCATTGATGGAGATATCCGTCTGAACACCAAAGCCACCACGCTGACGGACATCCACGCCGGTAGCTAATTTCAATACATCGTTGATAGTCTGCGCAGCCGCACGATGAATATCGTCGCGGGTAATGACAGACACAATCTTAGGTGACTGTTCTACAGTCATCGGCGCACGAGATCCGGTAACGCTCACCGCATCCAGCTCGTAAGCCTTTCCGCCCTTGTAGAGGGTAGAATCAACCTTGGCTCCCTCTGTGCTTACGCCTGCTGCCTTAGCATGGCTCAGGGTAGCAACGCTGAGTGCACCAACAAGTACCTCTCGTCCCAAAACTGCGAAGAGTGAGTAGCTCTTGTTAGAGAATCGGTTGAACTTCAAGCTGTTGCGCTTGTTGAAAATTGTTTTGTACATTAAATTAAATGTTTATAAATGAATAAAAAATGGAAGCCTTCCGCCTTCCCGGCTTTCGGCATTCGGGGTGCAAAGGTACTGCCTTTTGGGTAACTGACAAAATAAAATGTGAATATTTTTTCAACTGCCGATGCAAAGTTAATGTAAATCAAGGTCGGTTTCCTACCTCACAAATCGTATTCAATTCAGCCTTCTTGTGGCATAAAAAAGTATTAATTAGGCATAATCCTCAATAGGGTGATGCGATTTTCTTAAAGAAACATTCGCTTTTTCAGATTATTCTTGTATCTTTGCAGTTGATATGGGCAGCATTCTGCAATCAGAATACTGCTGTCGCAATTTTATGGTAATTAGAACTTAAAAAGAAAGGAACAGATAAGATGGAAAAGATCAACGTAAAAGAACTGAATGACAACGTCTTCGAGACTATTGGTAAGGAGTGGATGCTGGTATGTGCCGGCAACAAGGATCATTTCAATATGATGACCGCCTCTTGGGGCTGTTTGGGATGGCTTTGGAACAAGCCGGTGGCTGTGGTCTTTATCCGTCCGGAGCGTTTCACCCACGGCATCATCGAGGAGAATGAGTTCATGACTCTCTCTTTCCTCGGCAACAGCGCGGAGGCTCGGAAGATTTATAACTTCTGCGGCTCTAAGAGCGGACGCGATTTGGATAAGGTGAAGGAAACAGGACTGGTTCCTGTAGAAACTGATAACGGCAGCATCGCCTTCGATCAGTCACGACTCACCCTGGAATGCCGCAAACTTTATAAGGACAGTATGACCGCCGAGAAGTTCCTCGACAAGGACCTGCTCCAATGGTATGGTGCCAAGGGTGGATTCCACGATGTTTATGTTGTGGAGATTACTAATGCTTATAAAAAGTAAGAATTAAAATATGGCTCAAGAACAAACAGCAATTCGTGAACGCCAGAAAACCAGGCTCAAGGAGCCGGGGCGTTACGTGGTAATGATGTTCAACGACGACTTCACACCGATGGACTTCGTGGTAGAAATCCTCGAATCCATCTTCTTCAAGTCGCAGGCTGAGGCTGAAGCAATCATGCTCAAGGTTCATCACGAAGAGAAAGCCGTGGTGGGCACCTACAGCTATGACATCGCCAAGAGTAAAGTGGAGAAAGCGATGGAGAAAGCCCGTACGCAGAAGTTTCCGCTTAAACTCACTTATATGCCGGAATAGGCGTTGATTTCGGGGAAATATCCCCAATATATGCTAAGAAAAAGAAAGGAAAAAATAGAATGGACAGTATGGGATTGACCCGATATATGAGTGTTCTGATGGACGATGCCATGAAGCAAGCCCGGTTCTTCGACCACGAGTTCGTGATGCCCGAGCACATGCTGCTGGCGTTGCTCAGGCAGTATGCATTCTGTCAGGCGCTGCAGGAAGAAGGCGTAGACAGCCTCAAAATGCACGAAGACTTGGTGGAATGGCTCGCCAAGCAGGAGCGTGTGCCTGAAACCATCAAGTATCTGCCAGAGCCGTCATCGCTCTTCAAAACCATGTTTGGAATGGCGTGCGCCCTGGCTGCTGCTGCCGACAGACAGCTGGTGAATGTACCCCATTTTGTGCAGGCGATGTTTGGCTTGCAGAATTCAGAAGCCGCCTTCCTGCTGTGCAAGAATGTGGGCGACCGGCAGGGCGAGTTCCTGGCGAGCGTTGACAGTTATTATCCTATTGGAGAAGATACTGGAGAGGCTGGCATGGGCATGGGAGCAGACTTTGATGATGACGATTATGCCAACGAGTATGACGACGACGAGGAAGAAGGCAGAAGACAGGTTGTACAGGATTGGCATCAGCTGGTTACCTGTATTTCTGACAAGGTAGAAGAGCACAATCCGCTCATCGGAAGAGAACAGGAACTGGACAGAACCATCCAGGTGCTCTGCCGTGCCGAGAAGAACAATCCGCTCCACATCGGAGAAGCCGGAGTCGGCAAAACAGCTCTGGTCTATGGTCTCGCCAAACTCATCAACGAAAACCAGGTTCCTGAACGCCTCAAGGGGGCTCGCATCTACGGCATGGATATGGGACAGATGCTTGCCGGTGCCCAATATCGCGGCGACTTCGAGAAACGCATCAAGATGGTGATGGAGGGAGCCGTGAAGGAAGGCAATACCATTATCTACATCGATGAGATTCATAATATGATAGGTGCCGGTCGTGGCTCAGATGGCGGACCTGATGCATCCAATATGCTGAAGCAATATCTGGAGGCAGGCGATATCCGTTTCATCGGCTCTACCACCTACGAGGAATATAACCGTTACATGGCTCAGAGCAAGGGCATCGTGCGCCGGTTCCAGCAGATTGACATCAAGGAACCTACCGAGGAGGAGGCTATCAAGATATTGGAGGGCTTGCAGTATAAATACAACAAGTTCCACAATGTAACCTATCGCAAGGACGCCCTGGAATATGCCGTCCGTGCCAGCGCCAAATATATCAGCAACCGCTGTCTGCCAGACAAGGCCATCGACCTGATGGATGAGGCGGGTGCTTATCTGGAAGTGCATCCGGTAGAATCTCGCCAGCGCTCTTATGTTACCAAGGCTATCATCCAGCAGATTCTGATTAAAGTCTGCAAGATTGATGCGGCTGCGATGAAAGATGAGAATAACGATGCTTTGGCTACGCTCCGCCAGCGCATACTCGACAAGATTTACGGTCAGGACAAGGCTGTAGACAAGGTGGTTGAGGCTGTGATGATGGCAAAGGCGGGATTGACAGATGATGACAAACCATTGGCTTCGCTCCTCTTCGTGGGACCTACCGGAGTAGGAAAAACCGAGGTGGCACGGCAGTTGGCCAAGGAACTCGGCATCGAACTGGTACGCTTCGATATGAGTGAATATACCGAGAAGCATACCGTGGCAAAACTCATCGGTTCGCCAGCCGGATACGTGGGTTATGAGGATGGAGGACTTCTGACCGATGCCATCCGCAAGACGCCAAACTGTGTACTCCTGCTCGATGAGATAGAGAAGGCGCATAGCGATATCTATAACATCCTGCTCCAGGTAATGGACTATGCCTGTCTGACTGATAACAAGGGCCAGAAGGCTGATTTCCGTAACGTGATTCTCATCATGACCTCAAATGCCGGAGCGCAATATGCTTCACGGGCTAGCGTAGGTTTCAATGGAAACGTAAGTCGTGGCGAAGCGATGCTGGCACAGGTGAAGAAGACTTTCAAGCCTGAGTTTATCAACCGACTTTCCGACACGGTGGTGTTCAACGATATGGATAAGCACATGGCAGAGCTGATTCTGGTCAAGAAACTTCGTCAACTCGATGCGAAACTGGCAGCAAAGGGAGTTACCGTAACGTTAACCGATGCTGCGCGTGAACAGTTGCTGAAATGGGGCTTTACCAAGGAATATGGTGCCCGCGAGATGGACCGTGTCATCGGTAACCGCCTGAAACCGATCCTGATGAAGGCGCTGCTCTTCGGCAAACTCAAGAAGGGTGGCAAGGCGCATGTCGACTTTGACGGGAAGGAACTGGTGATTAATTATTAGAATGAAAGTCTAGTCAAGAATATTCTTGATAAAAGATAAGCGTATGATATTACTGATAGATGATACTGCGGACGAGATTTACTTTCCCGATCCGCATTATGGCGATGAGGATGGATGCTTTGCGATTGGTGGCGATTTGAGTATCGACCGCCTGTTGCTGGCTTATAGCAATGGCATTTTTCCCTGGTATAGTTTCCGTGACCAGCCTAAAATACTCTGGTTCTGTCCGATGAAGCGTTTCGTCATCTTCCCTGATGAAATCCACATCAGTCATTCCATGCGTACCCTGATGAGAAAGAACCGATACAGCGTAGGAATCAACGAAGATTTCGATGGCGTGATACGGGGATGCAGCAAGACCAACGGACGGTATTGGGAAGATGGCGCATGGCTGGGCGAGAACATCATCCAGGCATTTACTGCCCTCCATAAGCAGGGCTTTGCGGCGAGCGTAGAGGTATGGGATAATGAAACCGATGAACTGGTGGGTGGACTTTATGGTGTCACCATCGGCAAGGTTTTTATAGGAGAAAGCATGTTCTCCAGGGTTCCGTCAGCTTCTAAGATTGCCCTCATCTTCCTTGCCAGATACTTGCAGGAGCACGGTGGCAAGATGATAGATTGTCAGTTGGAGACTCCTCATCTCAAATCGATGGGTGGCAGATATATTTCTTACGAGGAATATATGAAGATTATGAACGAAGAATAAGAGATGTTCTTCTCGGAATAGAAGAACATCTTCTTTTGAATAAAAAAAAATAAAGGCTAGGTTTCCAGAATCGTGAACCTAGCCTTTGTTATTATCTGGCTTTTTGCTTTTTATTAGAATATCGGTGTGCCGATGCAGCCGTTAGGTGCCTGAATATGCAGCATCGCACAAACGGTAGCGGCAATATCTGTCATATAGTGAGGCTGGGCACTCTCGCCGTGCTGGATGCCCCAACCCATAAACAGGCAAGGAATATGGATATCGTATGGATTCCATGCTCCGTGGGTAGTTCCCTTGCTGCTGTAATAATCGTAGTGACCTGGTTTCAGTACAATCTGAACACCTCCGCTGCGCTCGCGGTTATAACCGTTAATGGCGCGGAACTTCAGCTCTTCAGGGATGCTCTCGATAGAGGTCTTCTCCATGTCGAAGGCATAGTGCACATCCTTGTCTTTCTTCAATCTATCTACCACTGCCTGCTTGATGGCTGCGTAATCCAAACCGAGTTCTTCGATGATATCTGTGTTGAAGAATACCTGATAGTTCATAATGGTCTTTACTAGGTCCTTGTTGGTGTTGAACTTTGTCTTCAGACTCTTGTTCAATTCATCTACCAGTCCCTTCTTGTTCCAGATGCCAGCAGGGATTCGTTGATCCTGCAGGAAGGTAGCGTTGTTCACGCCTCCATGGTCGGCGGTGAGGAAGGTGAGATAATTTCCCTTGCCCACGGTCTGGTCGAGATAAGCGAAGAAATCTGCCAATGCCTTATCTAATCTGAGATAGCAATCTTCTGTTTCGATGGCGTTCACGCCCACCTGATGTCCGATGTAATCGGTGCTGGAGCAGCTGATGGTCAGCAGGTCAGTATCTGTGTTTCTACCCAGGTTCTCGCCCTCGATGGCAGCCTTGGCAATATCGAAAGTCAGATTGCAGCCGAATGGGGTGTTGCGGAGAATCTTATAACCATGCTTTTTATATAAGGTAGGCAGATCGAGTGGCAATACTGCCTTTTCGCCTTCAACAATTCCATTCTCGTAGTTGTTGTCATCGCTGGTGCTCTCCTTGTAGGAATCGATAGGGTAGAGCGTCTCCCATTTCTTAGATAGATACTTGTTCGGGAGTTTCTGCTTGTTGAACTTGTTCACCCATTCAGGCAACTTATCCATATAGAAAGTACTGGTGATGAACTTGCCCGACTTGTCATCAAACCAGAAAGCGCCATTGGCGTGATGGCCTGCAGGGAGGATGGATGCTCTGTCTTTCAAGGCTACACCAATCACCTTAGAGCGGTTGTTGGTAGCCAGACGGAGTTCATCGCCGATGGTGGTTACCCACAGATTGCGAGGCGACATCTTGCCAGCCTTGCTGTCAGAACCTACAGGGTTGACGGTATCGTCGGCAGTACAATTCACTACCTTTCCATCCTTCACGAAGTTATTTCCTGCAATTCCGTGGATGGAAGGAACGGAACCGGTCCAGATAGAAGAGTGGCCGATGGCTGTAACCGAAGGGATGTAAGGAATCTTGCAGTTTTCTACGCTGAATCCTTCTCCGAGCATTCTCTTGAATCCGCCTTCGCCGTAGCGGGCGTAGTAGCGATAGAGATAATCCCATCGCATCTGGTCGATAACTATGCCTACAACGAGCTTAGGACGTTGAGGCTGAGCCTGTGCAATGCCGCAGAAGCAGCAGAGCACGAAGATGAGTTTGATAATCTTATTCATAGTCAAAATGTCTTTTTTATACATAACCATTCAGTATTGTATATTAAAATTCGGTTGCAAAGATACAACTTATTTTGGTATTTAACGATAAAAAAGACGATTTTTACCCAAACTTCTCATGGCGTTCAATACAGCCAGTACCGTAACACCTACATCGGCAAAGACAGCCATCCACATGGTGCCGAGACCAATGGTGGCGAGAATCAGTACGGCAACCTTCACTCCGATGGCAAATACCACGTTCTCGTGAGCGATATGAATGGTTCTCCTGGCTATCTTCACGGCAAGAGCAATCTTTCTAGGGTCATCATCCATCAGTACTACATCGGCAGCTTCGATGGCTGCATCGCTACCCAGTCCACCCATGGCAATGCCCACATCGGCACGCTTCAATACAGGGGCATCGTTGATGCCATCGCCTACATAAGCGAGTGTCTTGCCTGCCGGTTTTGTCTTCAGCAGTTGTTCTACATGCAAAACCTTGTCGGTTGGCAGCAGTTCGGTACGGCACTCGTCCAGTCCCAATTTGTGGGCAACATCTTCTCCTACTTCTCTGCGGTCACCCGTCAGCATTACCGTTTTCTCTACTCCAAGTTCTTTCAGCTCTCTGATGGCATGGGCGCTTCCTCCCTTAAGGGTGTCGTTGATCACAATATGTCCCGCATACTTGCCATCAATGGCGACGTGGATGATGGTTCCCACCTGGTTGCAGTCGTGCCATTGGGCACCGATGCTTTCCATCATCTTCTTGTTGCCCACGCAAACCACCTTGCCGTTCACTTTTGCACGGATACCCTGTCCTGCAATCTCCTCTACATCGGTCACCTCGCAGCCATCCGTTGCTTCTTGCGGGAAGGTAGTACGCAGGGCTGCGCCGATAGGATGAGTGGTGAAATGCTCGGCATGAGCTGCCAGATGAAGCAGGATTTTCTCCTTGTCAGAATATTCGCCAATATGTACATTATCTGCATCGTGGGATGAATGGTCTGGGCAGGAAGCATCTGCATGAACAGCTGCCACGGCAAACTCTCCGTGGGTCAGAGTTCCGGTTTTGTCGAACACAACGGTTCCCACCTTGGCTAAAGCATCCATATAGTTACTGCCCTTGATGAGAATACCGTTCCGGGATGCTCCGCCGATGCCGCCAAAGAAGGTGAGGGGCACGCTGATGACCAGGGCGCAAGGACAGGAAACTACCAGGAATATCAAGGCGCGGTTGAGCCATAATGGGAAGTTCTCGCCAAAGGTTCCTTCACCTACGATTCCTGTAGCTGCCAGGAATGGAGGAATAACCGCCAGGGCAATGGCTGCGAAAACAACGATAGGAGTATAGACTCGGGCGAAACGGGTGATGAAAGCCTCGCTCTTCGACTTGTTCTTGTCTGCACTCTCTACCAGAGAGATAATCTTGGATACGGTACTTTCGCCAAAACTCTTGGTGGTGCGTACACGAACTACTCCTGAAAGGTTGATGCAACCGGACATGATAGTATCGCCTTCATTCAAATCCCGTGGCATACTCTCACCTGTCAGGGCAATGGTATTCAAGGCTGAGCTTCCCTCAACAACAATACCATCCAATGGAACTTTCTCTCCCGGACGGATTACGATAGTTTCTCCTATCTTGACGTCTTCCGGCGAAACCGACTCTACTTTTCCGTTTCTTTCAACATTCGCTACATCCGGTCGGATATTCATCAGATGCGAAATACTGTCGCGGCTCTTTCCTTCCGCATATCCTTCGAAGAGTTCGCCCACCTGAAAGAAGAGCATCACAAAGACTGCCTCCGGGAATTCTGTATCTGATCCTGGGAAGAATCCGATGCAAAGTGCTCCGATGGTTGCAATAGCCATCAGAAAGTTTTCGTTAAACATATCGCCCTTGGCAATACCTTCTGCAGCTTCGCCCAGCGTCTCATGTCCTATCAATAAATAAGGAATGAGATAGACGAGGAGTAACTGCCAGGTAGCCAGACTGTATTCCTTTTCGATGAAAACAGCGATAATCAGGAGGATGATGGTTGCTCCTATCAGAAAGAGTTTGGATTTCAAACCGCCTTCTTCATGGTGATGATGGTGGTGGCAACCGCACCCCTGGTGCTCATGTCCTTCTGTGCCGCATGAGCGGTCATGATGATGTTCATGATGATGTTCGTGAGAATGTTTCATTTCTTCCATAATTTTGCAATACTTTTAGTTCTATATAACCAGGAACATTCAGTTCCTTTTTCTATTTCGGTTGCAAAATTACGAAAAGGTTTCTGCAACTTGGTTGCAAAAGCTCCAGTTGCCCTCTTTTTCTTGCCGGATAAGTTCTGTGCAAAAAGAAAAACAGCGGCCCACGATTGCTCGTAAGTCGCTGTAATAGAAGCGTGGACCAGCTAGGGCTTGAACCTAGGACCTCCAGATTATGAGTCTGTTGCTCTAACCAACTGAGCTACAAGTCCGTTGAATTTTTATCAAATTCGAGTGCAAAGATACTAGATTTTGGGCAAATAACCAAATAAAATCTTAAAAATTTTCTTAGAATCAGAAAAATAGCGTATCTTTGCACCAAATTATGTGCGCACACGTGCGTATGTACTTATTAATCGTACACAAAAAAGAAAAGTATATCTATTCTGAAATGGACATAGACAAAAACAAAAGAATCGGTCTTACCGACGAACAAGTAAAACAGAGTAGGGAACAGCATGGCAAAAACGTGCTCACCCCTCCTCAACGTACTTCATTATGGAAACTGTATTTGGATAAATATCGCGACCCGATTATCCAGATACTTCTTGTGGCGGCTTTCGTATCTCTCATCCTTGCTTTTATCGAAAAGAATTTCATGGAGACCATCGGTATCTTCGTGGCAGTTTTCCTTGCTACTACCGTTGGCTTCTACTTTGAGCGCGATGCAGCCAAGAAGTTTAATCTGCTTACGGCGCTCAGCGAAGAGCAGCCGGTTAAGGTGCGTCGCAATGGTAAGGTGATGGAGATTCCACGCCACGATGTGGTGGTGGGAGATGTAGTGCTCGTGGAAGTGGGCGACGAGGTGCCTGCCGATGGAGAACTCATCGTCTGCAACGACCTGCAGATTAATGAATCTACCCTTACGGGCGAACCCGTTACCGAGAAATCTCTGGAAGGCGGTGGCGATGGTGCCTATCCTCGCAACATCATCCTCCGTTCTACCATGGTGATGAATGGCAGGGGTGAGTTCGTGGTTACTGCCGTGGGCGATGCTACCGAGATTGGTAAGGTGGCGAAGAAATCTACCGAGCAGACTTCGGTAGAGACACCGCTTCACATGCAGCTCGACAAGTTGGCTAAGATGATTTCCAAGGTAGGCTCTGTAGTATCTGTGGCAGCCTTCTTCATCTTCCTGATTCACGATATCCTCACCAATCCGGCATGGGGTGGCAAGGATTATTTCTATATGGCAGAAATCGTGCTGAAATACTTCATGATGGCTGTTACCCTGATTGTGATGGCGGTGCCGGAGGGATTGCCGATGGCGATTACCCTTTCTCTGGCGCTCAACATGCGAAGAATGCTGAAGTCGAACAATCTGGTGCGCAAGCTCCATGCCTGCGAAACCATGGGTGCGGTTACCGTAATCTGTACCGATAAAACCGGTACGCTTACCCAGAACAAAATGCAGGTGAGTGCCCTGGAACTCAAGCTGGGCGATGAGGCGCTGCTTGATACTGCCATTGCCCTCAATTCTACAGCCGAGTTGAATGATGGCAAACCTATCGGAAATCCTACCGAATCGGCTCTCCTGCTCTGGCTCGATGCCCAGGGCAAGGATTATGAAGAACTCCGCAAGCAGGTGAACGTGCTCAAGCAGTTGCCTTTCTCTACTGAGAGAAAGATGATGGCAACCTTGGCAGAAGTTGATGGCGAGACCTATCTCTTCGTAAAGGGTGCGCCTGAAATCGTGATGAAGAAATGCATCATCGAAGATAGAATGCAGAGACAGTCAGTCGAAGAATTCGATGAGTGGCAGCATAAGGCTATGAGAACCCTGGCGTTCGCCTATAAGAAGATAGAAGCTTCTATCATGAGAACTTCCAGAACCTCTACTGCCGAAGTGGTAGCACTTCTCGATGCCAACGACCTTCAGTTGCAGGCCATTGCAGCCATTGCCGATCCTATTCGTCCGGATGTTCCTGCTGCCGTGCAGGAGTGCCGCCATGCGGGTATCGAGGTGAAGGTGGTTACGGGTGATACGGCTGCCACCGCCTTGGAGATAGGCAAGCAGATAGGTGTCTTCGAAGATGAACCTGAGAATATCGGAGCAGATGGCTCTCTGACCTCGCTCGACCAGCAGATGATTACGGGCGAACAGTGGGAGGCACTTTCTGACGAAGAGGCTTACGAACGGGCAAAGGATATCCGTGTGATGAGCCGTGCCCGTCCTACCGATAAGCAGCGACTGGTGGCGATGCTCCAGAAGCGTGGCGAGGTGGTTGCCGTAACAGGCGACGGTACCAACGATGCTCCGGCGCTTCACTATGCTCACGTGGGCTTGTCGCTGGGTTCGGGAACTTCCGTAGCTAAGGAGGCTTCGGATATGACCCTGCTCGATGATTCCTTCAAGTCTATCGCCAACGCCGTGATGTGGGGACGCTCGCTCTATCGCAACCTGCAGCGCTTCCTCTTCTTCCAGTTGGTAGTAAACGTGGTAGCCCTCCTGCTGGTGCTTGGCGGCTCAGTCATCGGAACCGAGATGCCTCTGACGGTTACTCAGATTCTCTGGGTGAACCTTATCATGGACACCTTCGCAGCCTTGGCACTTGCCTCATTGCCTCCATCTCACGAGGTGATGAAGGATAAACCACGCAAGGCATCCGATTTCATCATCAACAAGAGCATCGGTTTCGGCATTCTGTTCTGCGGCATCGTCTTCTTCCTCGTTATGTTTGCCCTGCTGGTTTACTGTGAGCGCAGAGGCAAGGGTGGAGTAGATGTGCATGAGCTGACCATGTTCTTCACCACCTTCGTGATGATTCAGTTCTGGAACCTCTTCAATGCCAAGGCTCTGATGAGCCATCACACCGCCTTCCGCCATTTCCTGAAGGATAAGGGAATGATTCTGGTGCTTGTACTGGTATTGGTGGGTCAGTGGATCATCGTAACCTTTGGTGGCGAAATGTTCCGCACCACACCATTGTCGCTCCATGAGTGGCTGCTCATCATCGGCTCAACCTCCGTTGTACTTTGGGCGGGCGAGCTGTGGAGAACTTTTAAGAGAATGATAGCAAAGAGAAGATAATCCATCGGAGTTCTTCTTCTGATATGAATGTTAAAGACAGTCCTTATGAATACAATACATTATAATGATATCGTGCAGTTGCCGCCTTGTGTGGCAACCATCGGTTTCTTCGATGGGGTGCATCGGGGACATCAGTTCCTGATTCATCATCTCGTAGAGACGGCACGAAAGGATGGCTTGCAATCTACCGTCATCACCTTTGATGCGCATCCCCGCAAGGTATTGCAGGCAGATTATCAGCCAGAGATGCTGAGTACGCTCGACTCCAAGCTGCTGCTGCTTTCGAAGACGGAAGTGGATAATGCTGTGGTGCTGCATTTCGACAAGGCGATGGCTGCCATGTCGGCAAGAGAGTTTATGCAGCAGGTGCTCCACGACCATCTCAATGTAAGAAAACTCTTCATCGGCTACGACCATCGCTTCGGTCACAACCGTGAGGAGACTTTCGAAGATTACGTGCGCTACGGCAGGGAGATGGGCATCAAGGTAATCAGGAACGAAGCTTTCCAGATAGACGGCATCAATATCTCTTCTTCCGTCATCCGCTCTTTCCTGAAAGAGGGAGAAGTGGAGATGGCAGCCCGGTGCCTCGGTTTCCCTTATACCCTCATCGGAAAGGTGGTGAACGGATATCACGAAGGCAGAAAGCTCGGCTTCCCTACAGCCAATCTCGACATCTCTCACTTCGGACAGCTGATTCCTGCCCCTGGTGTCTATGCCGTAAGGGTAAGACTGGAGAATACGGTGGTATGGAAACGGGGAATGATGAATGTGGGCAATCGCCCAACCTTCAATGGCAGACAACTGACGCTAGAGACGCACATCTTCAATTTCGACGGGGATATTTATGACCAGCTCTTGCTCGTAAGCTTCGTGAAGCGAATAAGGGGCGAACAGAAGTTTGACAGTCCCGAGGAGTTGGCGGCGCAGCTGAAAGAGGATGAGCAGACCGTGCTGGATCTCTTTGAAAAGGAAGCGGAATGATAGCGAGAATGCTATTAACTATAAACGATTAATTATAAACAGTAAAAGCAATGGCAAAGATTAATTTAAAGAGAGGTTTGACGGATATCGTCCTCTACCTGATTATATTTATAGTAGTACAGATTATCGTGATGTATGCTGGCGTAGGAATCTGGGCGGGCATTAAGGGCGAAGGTTACCAGGCAACGCTCCTGGCTATCAGTTCGGGCAGCAATCCTATCCTGACGGCGCTTACCTCAGCGTTCAGCAACGTTATCACCCTCGTCATCTTCCTGAAGACGAAGTGGACACCGCTGACCCGCGATTATCTGCTTTCCAAGCCTTGGGCAACGCTTCTCTGGGTGGCATTGTTCACCCTGGGAACCATCATTCCTCTGGAGTTCATATATGAGCAGATAGGCATCGAGATGGACGAGAATACCGAGCAGATATTCGCATCGCTCATGAAGGAGCCTTGGGGCTATGTGGCTATCGGCGTTCTGGCGCCTTTTGCAGAGGAGGTTGTGTTCCGTGGAGCCGTTCTCCGCACCCTGCTGGGTCTTATGAGCAAGAAGAACCATTGGGTAGCCATCATGATTTCGGCTGCCATCTTCGGTCTGGCTCACGCCAACGTAGCGCAGTTTGTCAATGCCCTCCTGCTGGGCTTACTCCTGGGTTGGATGTATTATCGCACCAAGAGTCTTGTTCCGGGCATCCTGCTCCATTGGGTGAACAATACGATGGCGTATGTCCTGTCCAATATCATGCCTCAGAGCGATGGCAAGCTCATCGACCTCTTCCATGGCGATGAGAAAACCATGTATTATGCCGTAGGCTTCTCTCTCTGCATCATGATTCCAAGTTTCATACAGCTGATTATCAGGTTAAAGAAGGTGAAGGCTTAAGAGATAAATAAACGAGTAAAAAGGTTACCTGGATGGGTAACCTTTTTTCAGATATATAACCGGATAGATAAGTAGATTTTATGAAGATTATAGAAAGCAGTATCATAGGAAAGAAGAGCCCTGAGGCTTGTGAGGATGGAATGGTAGTTACCGATGATTTCATCGCTGTGATTGATGGCAGTACGAGCAAGACGCCGAAGCATCTCAATCCTGATATGAAGAACGGAAGATATGCCATGATGCTTATCTCGGAGTATATCTGGGAGGAACTGAAGGCGGATGCCTCGGTAGATGATTTCTGTCAGGGCGTAACGGCGTATATATATAATAAGGTGTATGAAAAGCTTGGGGTGGAAGAGCGGTTGAAGGAGCATCCGGAAGAGCGGCTTACCGCCTCGGCTATCCTTTATAGCCGAACAAGGAATGAAGTATGGATGGTGGGCGATTGTCAGGCAATCATCGATGGCAAGCTTTATGAGAACGGCAAGCCTTATGAGCAGGAGATTGCCAGAAAGAGGGTAGAACTGATAGAGCAGGGCCTTTCGCCTGCTGAGGCTAGAAAGCAGATAGAGCCATTGCTTATCAAGGCGATGCTTTCGGGGCAGAACCAGACCTATACGGTTATTGATGGATTTCCTATCTATCGGGAGGGAGTGAAGGTTGTCTCTGTTTCAGATTCTAGTTCTGTTCAGGATTCTGTTCCAGCATCAGATTCAGTCCCTTGCTCTGACTCCGCTTCTGCATCAGATACAATTCCATCTTCTTCCTCCGAGATTGTATTGGCGAGCGATGGATATCCGTTCCTGAAGCCAACCTTGGCAGCGAGCGAGGCGGCATTGGCAGAGCAGATAGCCAACGACCCTCAGAACATCCGTTCTTTTATCGCCACCAAGGGCATCGTAGAGGGCAATAAGAGCTTTGATGATAGAACTTATATTCGATTTGTTTATTGCCAGTAAATAAAAAACCGCAGATTTATTTATTGGCAATAAACAAAAATGGCTGATTTCGCCAGAAAAAAATAACAATTAATGGCAAGGATTTCTATCCGGCAAGCGATGTATTCCCAAAAAGAAAACGATGACTTCTGCACCGAGAAACGGTGAGTTCTGGAGGAGAAAACTATGTTAACAAAAGGGGCAAAGGGTTAACAGGTTAACAGTTAACAGCTGTTTTTTGCATCCTCCCCCTCTCCCATACCTTATATTATATATAAATATATATACTTATTATTATATGTGAGTGGGGGGAAGTATACATTCTGGGCTGTTAACTGTTAACTCTGTTAACCCCCATCTGGAAAAATAACCTCTCAAACGCTCCTTCTTAAACAGGTTAAGTGTCTTATATTGAGGTAAGTAAGAGTCATCAATGATGACCGGAAGGAGGCTTAAATGAAGCTTCGCAGTAGCAATAAATTGAGCCACTTATGTATCCTTTATCATACGCTTGTGTGCAAAATATATTAAATAAGTAAGGGCTGCCAGTACATCCTGGCAGCCCTATTACGTTAGTATGTTATGAAAAATTTGAGAGAATTGAAACTTCACAGCTTCAGAATTGTTTTACTAAACATGATTTTTTATAGAGAAAGCATAGAAATAATCTACTTTAATAACGTTGGAGACGTTGTTGGAGTGCTTACCTTATCGATGCCTGTGCGTTGCATAGAATCAACCGAAGCAGAATCTCCCATGGCTACGGACACGCCCTTGCCACTCTTGATGTATCCTACGTTTTCAACAGAATCAATGTCATTGCTCTGGAAAGGTACCTGAGCAGCATTGCCCAATGTCAGGATGATAGCTACCACGGCAGCAGCCTTGAAGAGAGGCTTCAGGCGCTCTGTCAAAGAAATCACCTTTGCCTTGTTAGGCTTCTTGGTATATTCATCTTCAATCATCGCCATCATCTTCTGGTCGAAGTCATCACCCAGCGCCTCTTGCTTAGCCTCGCCCATCTCGTAAGAGAAGAGCGCTTGGTATGGCTTCAGCTCGGCAGGCAACTCGTCCTGGCTGAAGAATGCACGGAGAATCTCCTCTTCTTCGAGAGAAGTCTCGCCCTTCCAGTAGCGATCCAAAAGTTGGTTGATGTACTTATAATCCATATCTGTCGAATTGTTGAAATCTTTGTTTGACTGTTTGACGAGCCCTGAAGATGTTCACCTTTACTTGGTCTTCCGTGATGCAGAGGATGTCTGCTATTTCCTTGTAGGACTTTCCTTCGATGTCTCGAAGCTGCAGACAGCTGCGCTGCTTTTCAGGCAACTCGTCGATAATATTCCTTACGATGTCCAGTTTGTCTTTCTGAATCATCCTTTCTGAGGGGGTAGAAGTGTTTTCGTCCAACCTTTCTGTATTCTGCTCTTCCAGCGAATCATTCTGATTTTCCATCTTCTTGATGCGGTCGAGCGAGAGGTTGCGAGCGATGGTGAGGCTGTATGCCTCGATGGAGTCAAGCTCCAGCCATCTGTCGCGGGCGTTCCAGACTTTAATCAGCGTATCCTGCACAACGTCTTCCGCTTCCTCCCGGTTGAGAGTAATGCGAAGGGCCAGCCTGAAGAGTTTGTTCTTCAGCGGCAAAACATCGTTCTGGAAACTGATTTCTTTCATCCCTCTATAATTAATGACGACTATGTTATAAGAAAGTTACAACCAATCTTAATTTATTTCTGTTTTTAACTCTTGTTAAGAAAAAAGGTGATGAATTCTTCACTCTTCACTCTTCGTTCTTCACTTAATCACCGTTCCGTGCTTTCCGTCGATGGCGGTAGCAAGGGTGATAATCACCTCTTTCACACCAGCATCGATGGCTGCAAGCGCATTCTCCAACTTAGGAATCATGCCGCCTGCCACGGTACCATCTGCTTTATATCTCTCAAAATCGGCATGGGTAATCACTGGAATCACGCTGTCCTCATCCTCAGGATTACTGAGCACGCCTTTCTTTTCAAAACTATATATCAATGTCACATCGTAGTAAGGAGCCAGAGCCTTGGCAGTCTCGCTGGCTATGGTGTCGGCATTGGTATTGAGGATATTGCCCTTGCCGTCATGGGTCAATGGGGCCATCACTGGAGTAATGCCTTCATTGATCAGGGTCTGGAGCATCTTGCCGTTGGCGCGCTCTACATCGCCCACGAATCCGAAGTCAATACCGTCCTTCAACGGACGCTTGTGACTGTGGATTACGTCCATATCAGCACCGGTCAGACCGAGAGCATTCACGCCGTTAGCCTGGAGCTTGGCAACCAGGTTCTTGTTGACCAGACCGCCATAAACCATTGTTACCACTTCCAGCATGTCTGTATCAGTGATGCGGCGGCCGTTCACCATCTTGCTCTCGATGCCGAGGGCTGAGGCTACCTTAGTGGCACGGCGGCCACCGCCATGTACCAATACTTTCTTGCCAGGAATGGCTGCGAAATCCTTCAAGAGCTGTGCCAGCTGCTCGCTGTCTTCAACGATGGCACCGCCTACCTTTACTACTGTTACTTTTTCCATCTTTAAGTTTAGTTTATAGTTTATAGATAATAGTTTATAGGGCAATCTTGCTGTAAACTATTAACTATCAACTGTTAATTCTTACTGAAGATATGTGTATCCGAAGAGACCATTTCTATAGGTGCCCAGGAATTCCTTGCCCTCATCGAGCGAAATCTTACCTTCCTTCACACTCTTGGTTACCCACTGCTCCAACTGGCGGACGAGTTTCTTCGGATTGTACTGTACGTAATCCAAAACCTCTTCTACGGTCTCGCCATCGAATATCTGGTCGATGCTATATTTGCCGTCCTTTACAGAGATGTGGGCAGCATTGGTGTCGCCGAAGAGATTGTGCATGTCGCCCAGAATCTCCTGATAGGCACCAACGAGGAATACACCGAGATAATATGGTTCGTTCTTCTTCAATGGATGAAGAGGAAGAACGTTGCCGATATGTCCGTCGGTAACGAAGTTGGCAATCTTTCCATCGCTGTCGCAGGTGATGTCCTGTAAGGTAGCGTTGCGGGTAGGACGCTCGTTCAGACGCTGGATAGGCATGATAGGGAAGAGCTGGTCGATAGCCCAACTGTCTGGCAGGCTCTGGAACAGAGAGAAGTTGCAGAAATACTTGTCGGCAAGAATCTTATCCAATCCTCTGAGCTCCTCAGGTACATGCTTCATGTGCTTGGCAAGATTGTTGATCTCGTGGCACACGCTCCAGTACATTGCCTCAATCTCTGCACGGGTCTTCAGATCTACGATGCCGTGAGAGAAGAGCTGCAAGGCCTCTTCGCGAATCTGCTCGGCATCATGCCAGTCTTCCAGCATGTTGCGAGGATTCAGGTTGTCCCATAT
>OGRO01001275.1_pt1 | contig 22049 bp, 19 predicted proteins | sample 1553451 | NCBI WGS metagenome assembly OGRO01 (sample SAMEA2580021, study PRJEB22360) | human gut metagenome
GTTTCATCAATTATCTTCTGTATTTTTTTTCTATTTTTTTCGCTAACATATCCATTATTTAAATATCTAGATATTGTTGTTCTAGATACACCTGCTAACTCTGCTATTTTATTTATATTCATATATATTTATCATCCTAATATCAATTTATATATATATTGATTCATATTATATAACTACTGAGAAATTATTTAATACATTTTACTTTTATCTATTAATTTTTTATAAACATTTTTCATATACTCTTCATTAGTTAAGTCTAATACCTTATCTATATCAACCCACTTAACACCACTATTTTCATCTTCTTTAACAACTAACTCTTCATTTTCATCTGCTTCTAAAATATATGCTACTGATAAATGAAGATGACTTGCTACATACTTTCCTCTTTTTATATGAGCATTTACTGGTAGTATATCAATTGAGCATATATCATTTGTTATAGGTCTAGCTTCTTTTATACCTGTTTCTTCTTTAGCTTCCTTTATAGATACTTTAATTAAATCACTATCACCATCAGCATGTCCACCAGTCCATCCCCATGAGTTATATATATTATGATGTATCATTAAAACCTTAGTTCTTAACTTATTTACTAACTTGTTATATGTGCTATTTCATTATCTCTAACTAAAACATCATCATTTTTGTTTATAAAGTCTAATATAATTTCTTTATCTTTTTTCTCTTGTTCATCAACAGGATTATATTTTTCTATTTGTTTTATCCATTCCATATTTTGCCCCCTACATATTAAGGGACTATAACTTTTAAACTTTTAGTCATAATCCCTAATTTATTTAAATATTAAAGTTTTACACTTTAGTTTACATAATTTTATTATGGTATATTAATTGCTTTTTTATTTATTGTACAACTATATATTGCATAATAAATAAAAAAGCACCCAGATCTATCAAAAGATAAATCCAGATACTTTTTAAAAAACTATATACTCTCTTGTCTTATATTATCTATAATATTTTCTTTGCTCATTTTCTTAAGTGGTATATATGAAGCTATAAAAGTTATAATAAATATAGCCACTACACATATAAGTATCGCTTTATATGGTATTAGTGTTTGAACAGTAATTACACCTTCTAATATTTTATTCATAAGCACATTCATACAGATTCCTATTGGAATACCATAAAGCAGTGAAAGTATTCCATATAATATACTTTCCATATAAATCATCTTTTTAAATCCTTGAGGCGTTACACCTATAGATTTAATTACTGCAAATTCTCTTTTTCTAAGATTTATATTAGTACTTATTGTATTTATTATGTTGGTTACACTAACTAGAGATATAACTACTATAAATCCATATACGAATATTTTCATAACATTCATAGTTTGCTCAAGTTTTTGAGCTTCATCTATTGAATCTATTACGCTTAAGTTGTTTTCTTCTGCTACTTTTTTGACCTCGTCTCTAGTAGACTTTTCCCTATTTGTAGCTACGTAATATATTGAGCTTGATTTATCATCTGTTATACCAAGTGAAGGTATTAAATCATCATATGCTACTACTCCAAATGATGTTTCTGGGTATTGATTATTTCCTGTTAAGATTTCATCTGTTATAGCTAGTATTTTTAATTTTACTTCTTTTGCACTTTCCTTTCCATCAGAATCATATGAAGTTATTGTACAGTTTAAAGTATCTCCAACTTTATAATTTGAAAGAACTACTTTACCTTTTTTAGCTAGTGATTCTTGATAACTATATCTTACTAAAATCACACCATTTTCAGCTTTAGCAGTTTTTCTATCAAATTTACCTTCTGATAATTTTATATTTGATATACTAAAATATCCAGGAATGTATAATCTACTATTTATAAAATTATAAGTAGAATTATCCATATCTACATAATCGCTTTGTTTTAAACTTTCTCTTAAATCTTTATTTATATTTTTTTCATCAACATGAACATTTAAATTATAGCCTTTATCAATTGCTACATCTTTTAGACCATTTATTTTTTTAAGTTCATCTATAGTTTTTTGAACTTCTTCTTTGGTAAGCAAGTTATTTTCATATAATGTCAAATCATTTGTAATACTTCCGTAGTTAATTTGATTAGCTTCTATAAACATATCTACAAACCCATTAAATGATATAAAGATTACTATACTTATAACAAGAGAAAATAAAGTAATTCTAAATTTACCTTTATTTCTTCTTAAGTTTTTATATGCAAGTTCGCCTTCTGTTTTAAATATTTTTTTGACAAGTTTAGAACTTTTGATTTTTCCAACCTTTAAATTAGAGCTATTTTTTATAGCTTCAAGTGGTGATATCTTAGCTGCATTTATCGCCGGTATTATAGCAGATATAAATATTGTAAGTAGTATTACAAGAGTGCTTATAATTAATACGATTGGGCTAAACACTACTCTTAATCCTAATTCACCAAACATAGAAGTTTTAAAGAATGTTTTTATAACTTTAAATACTATATCGATAGCTACTGTACCACTTAAAAGTCCAATAGGTATTCCAACTATACTTACTAAAAATCCTTCTAAAAATACAAGCTTCATAATTTGAGATTTTGTAGCACCTATAGAATTTAATATACCGAACTGTTTTTTACGTTCACTTATAGCTATACTGAATGAATTGTATATAGTAGCTATAGTAGCAATTATAACTAGTGAAGCTACTAGACCTACTATAAGTATTAATGTTATATTTATATTATCGTATGAACTTGCACCCAATAATCTAAGTAATCCTTCATTAAATTCTATATCTTTATAGTACATATAAGTTTGATCATCATAATTATAACTTTCATCTTGTGGATCATCTTTTTGAACTAATCCTATATTTTCTCCTATTGATATAGCTGTCTTATATATATCTTTAGGATTTTTTGTACATATAGAAACATCAAATTTTTCATTTTTATTTACAGTGTTTATATCAAATCCTGTTATTGCGAATAATTTTGAATTATATGGAGCTTTATCTAGTGTCCCTACAATTTTAAAAGTAGTTTTTTGAGAATTTTTTAATTTACTTATCATCCCCATATCATCATAAATTAATTCACCTAAGTTTAAAGTTATTTTATCTCCTATTTTTTTGTTCCATTTGTTTAATAAATCTTGTGTAACAATTAGCTCACTTTCATTTTTAGGATAACTTCCTTTTTTTAAGGTGATTTGGAAGCTATTTATTGTATTTTTATCAAAAACATTTATATCTAGTGAGGTTGAATTTTTTTTGTCTAATATAACACTTCCCAAATTCTTTTTATAACCATATTCACTAACTCCTGATGATTTTGTTATAATATCTGCTTTTTCTTTGTCTATATCAGTGAATGTAGCATAAAAACTTCCGCTACTTTGTATTTTATACCTCATTTGATAATCCATAAAGCTTGTATATATATTGCCTATACCGCATATAAGTGCAGTTGCAAGTATTATACCGATTATTGTTACTAATGTTCTTCTTTTATTTTGTTTTAAATATCTTAGTGTAAGTGAAGTGTATAAATTCATCTATATCACCTCGTCGCTTTTTATTATTCCATCTTCAATAGTTATAACTCTGTCAGCTTGTAATGCTATATTTGTATCGTGAGTTATCATTATTAAAGTTTGGTTGTATTTTTTAACAGATACTTTCAGAAGCTCAACTATTTCTTTTGAGTTTTTGCTATCTAAGTTACCTGTTGGTTCATCAGCAAGTACTATAGATGGTCTGTTTATTAATGCCCTTCCTATTGATGTTCTTTGTTGTTGTCCGCCTGAAAGCTCACTTGGAAGGTGATTTTCTCTTTCTTTTAAATCTAGTGTTTTTAATAAATCTTCTAGATATTCTTTATCTATTTTTCTATTGTCTAATTCTGCTGGAAGAAGTATATTTTCTTTTACTGTAAGAACTGGTATTAAGTTGTAAAATTGATATATAAGTCCTACATTTCTTCTTCTGAATATAGCTAAGTCTTTTTCTTTTAAGTCGTATATATTTATATCGTTTATAAATACATTTCCGCTAGTCGGTTTGTCTACACCACCTAGTAAGTGAAGTAGTGTACTTTTACCACTTCCACTTGGGCCGACTATAGCGATAAATTCTCCTTTTTTAATACTTAAATTTATATTTTTAAGCGCATCTACTTTAGCCTCGCCTTTTCCATAACTTTTTGATAGATTTTCTACTCTTAGTAATTCCATTTTATCCTCCCTGAAGTATAATCATAAAGAAATAACATAAAAACTGTTAAGTAATGATTTCTTTATGTATTAATTATTATACTTATATTCTATATTTATTATCTTACAGTCAAGTGAATTTGAAAATTACAATTTAGTCACTTAGGTTGGAAATTATAAATTAGCCACAAACCAGATAATATATAATTTCCTTTCAATTAAAAAATCCAGTAGGCTTAAGATATCTACTGGATTATTATTTTTAATTAATTGTATCTTTTATGAAATGTAATATGAAACTCAGAACCCCTATTTTTTTTACTTTTTACATATATATCTCCGTTTTGGCTTTCTATAATCGATTTTGCCATAGCAAGACCTATTCCAACACTGTCACTTTTGCTATTTTTACCTTTATAAAAACGTTTAAATATATTTTGTATATCGTCTTTATCTATACCCTCCCCATTGTCTTTTATTATTATTTCTGAGTATATAGGGTTTTCTTCATAAGTTATATCTAAGGTTCCACCTTCTTTTGTATGTTCTATACAGTTTTTGATTATATTACTTAAAGCTTCTGATGACCATTCTATATCACCTATATAAGAAGCTTCTTTATTTCCATTTATATTTAAACTTATATTTTTAAGCTCCATAGGTACAGACAAAGGACTTATAGATCTTCTTATAAGTTCATTTATATTTACTTTTTCTGTTTTAAAATCTATAACTTTAGCTTCTAGTTTTGAAAGCTTCAACATACTTTTGATTAGCCAGTCCATACGAGATAGTTGTGCATTTGTTCTGTCTAAAAACTCAATTTTCTTTTCTTTATCTAAATCATTATACATAAGGTCAGTCAGTAACATAAGTGATGTCATCGGTGTTTTTAGCTGGTGCGATATATCTGATATAGTATCATTTAAAAATATTTTTTCGCTGTGTAAAAGGGCCACCTTTTCTTTTAATACAGTTGTCATTTTCATAAGCTCTGTTTTTAAAAGTCCCATTTGACCTTCTTGGTTTTTGTTTTTCATTTGATATTCTCGACCTTCTGAACTATGATATACATAATCAGTCATATCCTTAATATCATTATAGAAATTTTTAAAATAAACCATAACCACTAATATAATTACAAGAAAAATATACAAACTTATATTCAATCACCCTTCTTAGACAAACTCAGAATTCAGAAAAATTTTGAACTCAGAAATAAGCCATAAATTTAGACTTTATACAAATTAATTTTATACATTTGCGTGGTACTTTATTAATTATGAAGTAAACGTCAATCTATACAAACTTTATAAACACCCTAATTATGATGAAACTATCGCATTTCTTTTTCCTGATATTAATACCGGTTCTGTATTCTTGCTCATCCGATGAACATTATCTTGATTTCACCATTGAAAAACAAGATATAAAAATAGCAAAAGCATTTTGGGGAAGAATAAAAATATTAAGCGGTAATATGGATTATAGTATAAATAACTTGAACTCTGATATAGCTGAAGCATATATCTATGAAGACGGGGAATATGGCAACATAGTCATAAAACCGATTCAGAAAGGTAAAGCAACTATTGAAATAACAGATAACATTTGCCACACCAGTATTATTATAAAAGCAGAAGTTGTAGACAATGAAATCGGAACCATCATACGTGAAAGCAATCACCCTTTATTGAAAGAAGGCGGCTTTTTATGGTTCAAAGAGGATGAAAAGCGCTCATTTCGCATAACCGTTCAAGATGTGGACATTGCAAAAGGGCTATATTCAATATACAAATCCGAGAAGAAATACTACCTCTCACTCGCCTATAAGAAGGATGATGGCAATGAGGCTACGGAGGTTTATGATATAGGAGAAAGCGACTATGTAGCGTTGTATATGTTGGACGCTGTTTTAAACTTAGGTTTATTCGAAACAACAAGATCGGCTCCTCCTCCTAAGGCTCACTGGCTGAGAATGAAAGGGATTAACAACGAATATAACATCAATTGCATAGCTTCTAACGATGAAGGATATGACATAGAAGGGGAAACTCGATGAAGCACCCAATTTATCGCTTTTTATCACTGTCAATATAAAAATTAAAATATGAGACTGAACTACACTTTATTTGGGGTACTGTTACTGCTTTGGAGTGGATGTGATTTTTCGGAACCGGAACCGGAACCAGAAATCGAACCGCCGACTGTAGTAGAGAAAGATCCTGTTGATATAAAAGTATTTATAGAAACAGTAACGAACGATAAAACCTATGATTACATAGACTTATTGGGCAGAGGATTTGACTGTAAAAAGAGTACCATAAAGGGATATATAAATGTAAAAGGCAAAGTTATTGATGTAGAACGTCTGTTAGCAGGTGACGGATATGATTATGTAAAGCAGGAACCAATTAAACTATACCCTTATTCTACAGTAGAAATATTTTTGCTTTACAATGGGGGAGGTTGGGTTATAAGTGAAAATCGAGACTTGAATAAATATATAGATAATATCTATTTAAATAGCCAAGTGGAAACAAAGATAGGGGATGATGTTCTTAGGCTATTTACCGAAGATATAGGAAATATAGAGGAAAACTTGCAAGGCAACTATTTTCACAAAGCGGAATGTTTTCACCCTACCAGCAGATATACCCTTCCCCATGTTTGGCCACATTATTTGTGTTTTTTCTTGTCTAAAGAGTTCCTGAATGATTTAGAGAAGAGTAACGGGGATGAGATAGTGAAAAAATATGGTACCCATGTTCTTACCGATGTACTCTTGGGGGGATATACCTCTCTTTCTTATGTTGCTCAATATAGCTATATGCTATCTGATGTGGATTTTAGGAAGCGGGTTCAAGCTTACACCAACTATTTTAATGCATCTCGTTATCCTCTGGATGTAAACCCAATTTTTGAGGAATGCAGTAAAGTAAATATTCATTTTAAAGCAAATGGAGGAAACCCGTCACATTTTGTTGCCGAAGGCGATAAAATCATGGGCTTTGACAAGTGGATTAAAGAAATTAATAATCAGGTGGGAACTTTAATCGGAATCGGACAATCTACCACTCATATATTTTTAATAAGTGATTTTGTGAAAGATGAAAAGAAGAAAACCGAAATAGAAAAAGCGATTCTACGGTATTGCAATCAATAACCGACACACAATTTCTGAATCTTTTTGAATACATCATTGGACATTTCATTGTCTTCTCTTTTTCTTTGAGTGGAAAACCGTTATCTTTGCACACCAAAATGCGCTCATAACAAAAGAGATACATATATCACAATGGAAAAGAAATTCAAACGCACTACCGTTACGTCGGCATTGCCCTACGCTAACGGCCCGGTTCATATCGGACATCTGGCAGGAGTTTATGTACCCGCTGATATCTACGTCCGCTATCTGAGACTGAAAAAAGAAGATGTAATCTTTATCGGAGGTTCGGACGAACACGGAGTACCCATCACAATACGCGCCAAGAAAGAAGGCGTAACACCGCAAGATATAGTAGACCGTTATCATACGCTTATCAAAGAGTCTTTTAAAGAGTTCGGCATCTCATTTGATGTATACAGCCGCACAAGTTCAAAAACTCATCACGACACCGCTTCGGAATTCTTCCGTAAGCTGTACGATAAAGGCGATTTTATCGAAAAAACCAGCATGCAGTATTACGACGAGGAAGCCAAGACTTTCCTTGCCGACCGCTATATCACAGGCGAATGTCCCCACTGCCATGCAGAAGGTGCCTACGGTGACCAATGCGAAAAGTGCGGTACGAGCCTCAGCCCCACAGACCTGATTAATCCGAAAAGCGCCATCAGCGGAAGTAAGCCCGTAATGCGCGAAACGAAGCATTGGTATTTGCCGCTTGACCAACATGAAAGCTGGTTGCGCCAATGGATTCTGGAAGATCATAAAGAATGGCGTCCCAATGTATACGGTCAGTGCAAAAGCTGGCTTGACATGGGCCTGCAACCCCGTGCGGTAAGCCGTGACCTTGATTGGGGTATTCCTGTACCCGTAGAAGGAGCAGAAGGAAAGGTACTGTATGTATGGTTTGATGCCCCTATCGGCTACATCAGCAACACAAAAGAGTTGCTGCCTGACACTTGGGAAACCTGGTGGAAAGATCCCGAAACCCGTCTGATTCACTTCATCGGTAAAGATAATATCGTATTCCACTGCATCGTATTCCCTGCCATGCTGAAAGCAGAAGGAAGCTTTATTCTGCCTGATAACGTACCGAGCAATGAATTCCTGAATCTGGAAGGCGACAAGATTTCGACTTCACGCAATTGGGCCGTATGGTTGCACGAATACCTGGTAGACTTCCCCGGCAAGCAGGATGTGCTTCGCTATGTGCTGACAGCCAATGCGCCTGAAACTAAAGACAATGATTTCACCTGGAAAGATTTCCAGGCACGCAATAACAATGAATTGGTAGCCGTTTACGGTAATTTTGTGAACCGTGCCCTGCAACTCACCAAGAAGTATTTCGATGGTGTAGTACCCGCTGCCGGTGAATTGACAGAGTACGACCGCGAAACACTGAAAGAATTCTCTGATGTAAAAGCAGAAGTAGAAAAGTTACTGGATGTATTCAAGTTCCGTGATGCACAGAAGGAAGCCATGAACCTGGCCCGTATCGGAAACAAATATCTGGCAGATACCGAACCCTGGAAGATTGCCAAAACGGATATGGATCGTGTAGCCACTATCCTGAACATCTCCCTGCAACTGGTTGCCAATCTTGCCATTGCATTCGAACCATTCCTACCGTTCAGCAGCGAAAAACTACGCAATATGCTGAACATGGACAGCTTCGACTGGGCTACTTTGGGCAGCACTAATTTATTGCCGGCCGGACACCAGTTGGCTACTCCTGAATTGCTTTTCGAAAAGATAGAAGACAGCGTTATTGAAGCACAGGTACAGAAGTTGCTCGATACGAAAAAGGCTAATGAGGAAGCCAACCACAAAGCCAATCCTATCCGCCCGAATATCGAATTCGACGACTTCATGAAGCTGGATATTCGTGTGGGCACCGTATTGGAATGTCAGAAAGTTCCCAAAGCCGATAAATTACTGCAATTCAAGATTGCCGACGGACTGGAAAACCGTACTATCGTCAGTGGTATCGCACAGCACTACAATCCGGAAGAATTGGTAGGCAAACAAGTATGTTTCATTGCCAATCTTGCTCCGCGTAAGCTGAAAGGCATCGTCAGCGAAGGTATGATCCTCTCTGCCGAGAACTTTGACGGTTCACTCTCCGTAGTTACAACCATGAAGGAGGTGAAGCCGGGTAGCGAAGTGAAGTAAAAATAATCTTAATGCCGAATGACAACTCAAGAACTCATATCTGCACGTAGCAACGAAGCCAATCTTGGCCAGGAAGAATTTGCGTGGTTGTTATTCGGCATTCATGATAAGACTCACGCTGTTTTAGGCAGCTCATATAAACCGACACGTCCCTCGCTTGACGCCCTAAAAAGAGAAATAGCCGAAGGGACCAACTGTGGCATTACTTTTACGGAAATACATGAAATCATGTATCAAGGGAAAAGAGTTATCATGTTTCAAATTCCGGCAGCCCCTAAAGGAATCCCGACTTCTTATAAAGGACACTATTATGGGCGCGATGGCGAATCATTATCAAAAGCTTATTGAAGGAAGAAAGCCGAACCTATTTATAGCAAAACCGGTTGCTCAGCAATTAGATCAGAAAACAGCCTATTCCAACAATAAAGGATTTGAGGACAGTTATTATTGTGATTTAATTTTAAAAGCACTCACTGAACACGGTACGCTTACAAAAAAGGAAATAACAGAATTACTTTGGAATAAGTTGCCAGATGTATTGAGCGAAAGCCAAAAACACTCAAAAGTCAGAAACCTACTTACCAAACTGAGGAAGCAGGATAAGATTAGAAATGTATCCAAAGGCATACACTCGGATTGGTTTCTTAATGCGGATAATTTAAACGCAATTAAATGATATCTTAATCATAAATCGAACAAGGAATGACAGAAGCATCACTCAAAGAGAAAACTGCAAAAGGATTATTCTGGGGCGGAATAGGCAACGGCGCCATGCAACTGCTAAACCTCGTCTTCGGCATATTCCTTGCTCGGTTGTTATCCACAACAGACTATGGCATGGTGGCCGTATTGACCATCTTCTCCGCCATGGCCGGAATTTTCTCGGAGAGTGGCTTCATCCTGGCACTTGTCAATAAGAAAGAGGTAAAGCATGAGGAATATAATTCCGTATTCTGGTTCAACATCAGTATCGGCGCATCACTTTACCTCATACTTTTTCTTTGTGCTCCTTTCATCGCCGATTTCTACCATACACCCGAGCTTACCCGGCTGGCCCGTTTCCAATTTCTGAGTTTCTTCATCGGAAGTTTCGGTACTGCCCCTACGGCCTATTTTTTCCGTAATCTCATGGTGAAAGAGCGTAGTCAGATACAGATAGCCGCCATTCTCATTTCGGGTATTACAGGTGTCAGTTGTGCCTACCATGGCTGGGGATACTGGGGAATTGCCGTACAGACCGTTGTGTATGTCAGCACCAACACTATCCTGCTTTGGATATTCTCTCCCTGGCGGCCTACTTTTTCGTTCCGCTTTCACCCATTGCTGGAATTATTGCCTTTCAGCAGTAAATTACTCTTTACCTCGCTCTTCACTCATATCAATAACAACATCTTCTCCGCATTGCTGGGACGTTTCTACACCATCCAGCAAGCCGGTTACTACTCACAGGGAAGCAAGTGGACGACGATGGGATATTCCACCATTTTCGGAATGATAAACAGTGTAGGGCAACCTGTGTTCAGGGAAGCCTCGGAGGACAGGCAACGATTGCAAAACATATTCCGCAAGCTGATGCGCTTCACCGCCTTTGTCAGTTTCCCCGCTATGTTGGGGCTCGCCATTGTTTCTCAGGAACTGATCGTAATAAGCATTACAGAGAAATGGCTACCCTGTGTCCCCGTCATGCAGATACTGTGCGTATGGGGAGCCTTCATGCCTATTTCAACTCTTTACTCCAACCTGATGAATAGCATCGGCCGGCCGAACGTATATATGTGGAACACCATCGCACTGGGCATCTTCCAGCTATTATGCGTGTGGGGTAGTTACCCGTACGGTCTGAATATCATGCTGATAGTCTATACAGCAGCCAATATCTTCTGGCTACTCATCTGGCATTATTTTGCCCATAAACATATCGGAATTTCCCTGCTTAATACACTGAAGGATATAGCTCCCTATCTCATTATATCTGTAGCCGTAATGACTTTTACTTACTGGGTGGCAGGTTATGTGAAGAACATCTATCTTTCCTTACTGGTGAAAATCGCTTTAGCTGCCTCACTCTACATATTCCTGATGTGGAGCCTGAAGTCGACCGTATTCAGGGAAAGTCTTCAATATCTATTTAAAAAGAAAACCATACAATAATGACACTGCAAAATGTAACTGTAATCATCCCTGCGCACAACCGTCCCGAGCGCTTGCGCAGATTGCTCGACTACTATAGCCGCACAGATATCAAGGTTCTTGTTCCCGACTCATCCGACCATCCGTTTGCCGATGCGGAGAAGTACCCGGACATCACTTATCTGCACCGTCCTAAACTACATTTCCTGTTGAAGCTGAAAGAAGTGCTTCCGATGATTAGTACACCCTATGTACTTTATTGCGCTGATGATGATTTCGCTGTTCCCTCCGGCATTGCGCAGATGACCGCCTTTCTAGACGAACACCCAGATTACAGCACTGCACAGGGACATTACCTGACCTTCACTCCCCATAAAGGGAAAATATCATTCTACCCTCGCTATATCCGCTACTTCGATAAACAAGTAACGGGTGATACTCCCCGGGAAAGACTTTTACAAGAGAAGAACATGTATGCCTCATTACTCTACTCCGTCATCCGGACACAAGCTTTTCAGAGGATGTATGCAGCTTGTTTCAACCCGGACGGAAGCCTGCGTTTCCGCAACCTTTTCCTGGCTGAAGAGTTCTTTAACCATGCTGCGCTTATCTTCGGCAAATATGCTACACTACCCTATTTCTACAGTGCCCGCGAGCGTATCAGAGGTTCCGCCACGGAAACCACCGTACCTGTTTCAGTTATCAAAACCTCTCATAAATATCGGGAGGAATATCAAGGTTTCCTTCTGGCGTTATCAGAATTACTGGCAGCCCGGGAAGGTGATACGCTTGAAGATGCTTTCTCCTTTATTTGCAGCATCAGCGATATGCCTAAAGACACTGCCGAAATCTCTGGCAAAAGGAAGATTATGGAATTCACTCATAAGCATCCCCTGTTACGTTGGGTAAACAGGCTGGCTGACTGGAGATATACTCAGAAAGGATTGAAAGCGGTACAAGGTATGCAAAGCTACCCCTGTACATTCTCCACACCGGAAAAAGAAGAAATTATCAAAGCTATTGAACAATCTTAGAGACACGCAAAAATGACAAATAAAACTGTTTCCATTATAATAGGTACTTATACGACACCTACCTCTTTCCGGGAAATCAAGGTCTACAAAGTAGGGAAAAAACCTCAGGATAGAAACTGCTGAAGCACTCCTTCAAGCATCCCATTATCAGAAAGCAGTTTCTCCACAAACTCACGAAAGGCACCAAAGCCCCCATGTTGTGCAGTGACGTAATCGACCTCACGTTTCACATAATCCGGTGTATTACTGGGGGAAGCGCTGAATCCAACCTTACGGAGCAGAGCCAAGTCGTTCACATCATCACCGATGAAGGCAACATCCTGCAACGTAATGCCCAACTCACGACATAATTCTTCCGCCTGTGCCACTTTATCTTTCACCCCCAGGTAGCAGTAATCTATCTTCAGTTTATCAGCACGCTTCTGAACAATCTGCGTATTCTCACCCGTCATAATGGCTACAGGTATATTCAGCTTGCGAAGGAAAATAACTCCCCAGCCGTCTTTCACGGAGAAGCATTTCATCACATCGCCCTGTTCGGTATAGTACATTCCACCATCAGTCCACACACCATCAATATCAGTAATCACTAACTTTGGTAACATAGTTTTTTCTTTTTATTCAGATGATACAATCATTTATTTCCACTTCCCACTCTTTCCCCTCAGCCCATCGCGATAGCCACACAGCAATGCCCACAACTTACTGAACTTCTGCCGCTCATACAGTATGATAAAAACCACACGCTTATAAAAATGATAGCGCAAATGCGACTTCAAATTCAACGCCTCTGGATACAGACGATGCAGGAGAATACCATTGCGCACATTATAGTAGGAACGGGCCGGACCGTATTCATTAGGAAATACTTCTTTTCCCAGCAAACGCCTTTTCTTCTTCTGATAACCCAAATCGTGTGTCAACAGAATATTCTTGAAACATAAAACGGGAATATCTTTCCTTTTAGCCCTCCAACAAAACTCACAATCCACTCCCCAGACAAAGAGGGATTCCATAAAGTCGCCCAAAGTATCGAACAGGCTAACCGGATATATACTTCCCGAAGTCATTGCCGAATACACTTCATCCACAGAGTCCGTTGGCGGATACATGGTGGTTTGCTGGGATTTAATGAAATAATTGGTAGAGAAAATGGCAGCCTTGTCCTCACCATAGCTACGGATTGCCCGAAGGTAGCTTTCGAAGTTTCGCTCACCGAAACAGCTATCCTGATCCAAGGTCAGCAGATGCGTAAATCCATTTGCACGGGCATACGCCACCGCCTTATTCAGCGCAGAACCAATGCCCAGATTTTCACCGCAACCATCCAGAATGATTTTCCCTCTCCCGTCTCCCAAAGAATCCAAATCCAGATCCCTGCGATCTGTTGCCGGAGTATTATCCCACAACATCAATTCATCCAGTTGAGCAAGATAGGTAGCGATATTCTTTACTACCGCATCATCCGGATAATATAAGATGACTATGCCTAAGAGTTTCATAAATTATCGGATGACATCCGGATAGATAATCTCATTCCGGGGAATTTCTTTCAGTACTTTATGCCCTACCACTTTCGCACGCTCCACCCACTTAAAGCCGTCACCGGGACTCAACAGATGGATATCTTGTTCGGTAATGATATCTCCGGGATGCAGCGTCTTATTCGTTGCAATGGAACGCTCCAGTTTCACCTTTGCTGAGGTAACGGAAGAGTCGATATACAGTTCTTCTTTTCCCAGCCAACGTTCGGCAATACGGATATCACGTATCATGCGGTTCACACCGTCGGGGCCAAGAGAACCTTGCTGATCGGTTCCCTTCATACGGCGGTCGATGGTGACATGCTTCTCTATGATTTCCGCACCCATACCCACGGCAACGATAGGAGCGGCAATACCGATGGTATGGTCGGAGAAGCCGATGCAATACTGCCCGTAGTGCTGTTTCAGATAGGTGATAGTCTTCAGATTCAGATTATCAGGCTGGGTAGGATACTGGGATACGCAATGCAAGATAGATATGTTGTTATGATAACGGGTAATCACCTCCAAAGCATCATCCAGTTCTTTTCTGCCTGCCATGCCGGTAGACAGAATAATGGGTATCTTGGTTTCAGCCATCACTTCCAGCAACGGCAGGTTGGTAAGATCGCGGCTTGCCACTTTCAGACGGTCAGGCGTGAAGAGTTTCAGCAAAGAGAGGCAGCCTTTGGAGCAAAGTGTTTCCACGAAATCAAGCCCTAAAGACTTGGCGTGCCTATACACTTCGAAGTGTTCCTCGTCCGTCAGCTCCAGAAAAGCACGATGTTCGCCATAGGTACGTCCGAAAGAATGGGGAGAATCATACGGACGGTTCATCTGTGAGTCCGTCAGTTCTTCATTCAAATCCCGTTTAGTCAATTTCACCGCATCCATCGGACGAAGTTCTATATTGAACACTTCTTCACGAACAGGGCGGGACACCAGGTCTACGATCAGTTTGGCTATATCGACGGAACCGTTATGGTTCTGTCCGATTTCTCCTATTATATAAGTACTATTCATTTACGAATTATAAATTACGAATTACACTTGGCTGCACGACGGTAGAAGGTATACATGGGCTATTTTTCATTTCTTGCAATATTCTCCAACATTCTGGCACGATAGTCGGGATGCGATTGCACCAGTTGCAACAGGGCATGCACACTACGGTCGGTCTTCTCATGGAAGGTGGCATAAAGTTCCTGTAGCAAGGTGAAGTCTTCCATCGTATCGAGAGTGAAACGAAGATCGAAACGCCCTTCCAACTCAGCCGGCAACGGAAGCAGACGCACCTTGAATTTTTCGGGATGCGTATAGAGATAGATAGTGACATGCTCGATGTAAAGTTTCTCTTGCGTAGAAACGGCGGCACGACGCAGAGCGTCAATCGTTGTCAACTCGGAATATAAGCCCAAATGGGATTTGATGGTAGGACGCCCATCAGCAAAGCCATAGGCAATATAATCTGCCGGACAGAAATTGTGTTCGGCAAAGAAGGTATTGAAAGTTTCGGGACGAAGGAACGGATTATCCGAACAAACACGGATAAAGCGGTTGATACCGAAAACTTCGGCAGCACGGATAAAGCGGTCGAGTACATTGTCCTCGTCGCCACGAAAACTAAGGATACCCGCCTGACGGGCGGTTTCGGCAAGCACATCGTCCTGCGGGCGATTGGTGGTGGCAAGTACAATACATTTGTCCGGACAAGCCTGTTTGATATTGGCTATCAGAATGTCGATGATGCGCTGTTCGCCATAGAAGGGGAGCAGAATCTTGTTGTGCAGCCGGGTAGAACCGGTGCGTGCCTGAATGATTATTCCATCTTTCATAATTTCATCCGTTTAAAAGCGTCGATATAAGAGCCGGGAGTGACATTGATAATTTCCTTACCCAGCCGGCGTGCGTAGGCTTCGAGTATAAAATAGGACTTGAAGGCTACGTGCATGTGATAGAGAATAATGTGGAGCCGGGCACTGTTCAAGTTTTCCTGTTTCACGGTTTCGGCCTGCGATTTATTCTGGTCGTAGAAGTGCTTTTGGTGCATCAGTACTACGTTGTCGTCCGTTACGGTGATCTCCGGCAACCAGGAATGGTCAGCACCTGCCAAATAGATTTTCTTGAAAGGCAGGCGCAATCCCATAGCGATAGAAGGTATCAGCACGTTATGCGGACGGGGAACGCCCCAGCCTTTGCGGAATATCCAGTTGCAGAAACCCTGGAAGCCTTCGATAGGCGTTGTATTATAAACATAGAGTTGGATGTGGGGTTTCCCCGCCAATAAGGGTTGCCATTCTTTATTCTTCAGGGCACGGGCAGGGACAAAGAAGTTCATATCCCAGGTAGTCTTCTCGGCCATTGTCTTGAAAAGCTGTATACGCTTCTCGGGAACGATCCAGAACAGCGGGTCTGCAATCAGATAAAGTTCGGGGCGGAGACGCTCGAACATAGGAGAACTTACACAGAAGTTCACTGCCAACAAGGTTTTTCCCTTGATGAAATCCGTCGAATCTTCTACCGTGCGGTTCAGCGAAGGGCCGTTAGCCAATATCAGCAATTCATCCGGATTACTGAAAGAAGACGGCAAGCGCGTGCGCCACTTGGACTGCAACAGGATTTTCACTATACTGAGGAAGCACTGCCAAAGCTGTTCCAACCATTTCAAACCTTTTTCTCCCATATTGTTATAAAAGTTACGAGCTATAGTTTATGAACTATAAATACCAAGTACTTTCAGACTACCTGCGAACAATTATTCGCCCTACCATGTGGCATCATTTAAACGGCAGATTCACAACGCTTATTCGGTTCATTTGCAACACTTGCAATACATTTACGTAACACCTGCAATACATTTCCACAACACTTGCACGGTACAAATCAAACACTTGTGTCCCGTAATCATCCTCTTGAACACTTATAAACAGAATCTTTCCCCTCCAATCACAACGCAGTCACTCGTAGCTCGTAGCCTGTAACTTGTAGCTAATTTATTCTCCTGCAAAGATAGATACTTTAGCGGTTACTGGCTAAAAAAACCGCGAATTTGTGGATAGAAAGCGGTAAAAGCTGTACTTTTGCCAAAACATTCCGCAACATGAGAGTACTTATAATCAATACGTCCGAGAAAACAGGCGGAGCCGCCATTGCCGCCAGACGCCTGATGGAATCGCTCCATACAGCGGGAACAGACGTGAAGATGCTCGTCCTGCACAAGGAAAGCCAATCGAAACAGGTGATCCCTGTAGGCAAAGACTGGCAAAAGAAATGCACTTTCCTCTGGGAAAGACTGGTTATCTGGACGAATAATCTCTTCAGCCGGAAGAATCTCTTTACCGTCTCCATAGCCAATACAGGCTTCAACGTCACCAAACTGCCTGCCTTCCGGGAAGCCGACATCATACACCTCCACTGGATAAACCAGGGAATGCTTTCACTGAACAATATACAGGAAATCTTCGAATCGGGCAAGCCCGTTGTCTGGACCCTGCACGATATGTGGGAATGTACCGCCATCTGCCACCATGCCCATACCTGCACCCTCTTCAAAAGCGAATGCAGAAACTGCCGCTTCCTGCGCTTCCCAGGCAACAACGATCTGGCGCACCGGGTATTCAAGAAGAAACAAAAACTATTCGGTCATGCCAGCCCCCTGAATATCGTCGCAGTCAGCACATGGCTTTCCTCACAAATACAGCAAAGCACCCTACTTAAAGAGAAACCTGTATCTGTGATCCCTAATACACTCTCGCCCACCGACTTCCGAATGATGGACAAAGAACTGTCCCGAAAGGAACTGTCCCTGCCCGATAAACATATCATTCTGTTCGGAGCCGCCCGCATCGACGATCCGATCAAGGGAGTGGAATATCTGCTCCAGGCCATCCGGTTATTGATTGAAAAGAAGCAATTCCCGCAGGAAAAACTTCATCTGGCACTATTCGGCAAGATCAAATATCCGGAGAAACTTCTCAACTCCATCCCCGTCAGCTACACCTATCTGGGACGAATAGGCGATACAAACAAACTCTCGCAACTATATTCCGCCGCAGACGTCACCGTATCCGCCTCTTTCTATGAGACATTCGGCCAGACTCTGATCGAGGCCCAAGCCTGTGGTTGCATTCCGGTTTCTTTCGGCAACAGCGGACAGGCCGACATTATCCGCCACAAAGAGAACGGCTTCCTGGCCGACTACCTCTCTGCCGACAGCCTGGCAGAAGGCATCCGATGGGGAATATCCGAAGCCCGGACAGCCATCTCCAAAGAAAATATGCGAAGCGAAGTATTCAGGAAATACTCCGGTGAAGTCGTTGCAAAGCAATATCTCAATCTCTACCAAAACTTAATCAGAAGAAAGGTAACACAATGAGAATACTACTTATCAATACAACAGAAAAGATAGGCGGCCCCGCCGTAGCCGCAAGCCGCCTCATGGAAGCCCTCAAGAATAACGGCATCAAAGCCAAGCTATTGGTGCGCGACAAACAGACCGAACAGATCACCGTAGTGGAGTTGCCCCACAACCTGCGCATGGTATGGAAGTTCGTATGGGAGCGAATCGTTATCTGGAAAGCCAACCATTTCAACAGAAACCACCTCTTCGCCGTAGACATTGCCAACGCCGGCACGGACATCACCAACTTGCCGGAGTTTCAGCAAGCGGACATCATACATCTCCACTGGATCAACCAGGGGATGCTTTCTTTAAAGAACATCGAGAAAATTCTGGCTTCGGGCAAGCCCGTAGTCTGGACCATGCACGATATGTGGCCCTGTACCGGCATCTGCCACTACTCCGGCGGATGTACGCATTACGAAGAGGAGTGTCATCATTGCCCCTTCATCCACAACGGAAGCCGGAAGAAAGACCTCTCCCACCGCATCTTTCTCAAAAAGCAAAAGTTATATGAGGGCCGTCATATCAACTTTGTAGCCTGTAGCCACTGGCTGGAAGAACGCGCCCGGAAGAGTGCCCTTTTCAGCGGACATGCCATTACCAGTATCCCCAATCCTATCAACACCAATCTCTTCAAGCCGCACAGCAAAAAAGCCGCACGGGAGAAATGCAGGCTTCCGCAGGACAGCAAACTGGTTCTGTTCGGTTCAGTGAAGATAATGGATACCCGGAAGGGAGTGGAATACATGATTAAAGCCTGCAAACTCTTGGCAGAGAAGCATCCGGAACTGAAAGACCAACTGGGTGTAGTGGCCTTTGGCAACCAGTCGCAACAGTTACAGAATATGTTGCCTTTTAAGGTTTATCCGCTCGACTTCGTCAGCAATGAACATCAGTTGGTAGATATCTACAACGCCGTCGACCTCTTCGTCACCTCATCGCTGGAAGAGAACCTGCCGAACACCATTATGGAAGCCATGTCCTGCGGTATCCCTTGCGTAGGATTCAACGTAGGCGGCATACCGGAGATGATAGACCATCTGCACAACGGCTACGTGGCACAATACAAATCAGCCGAGGATTTTGCCAACGGCATCTACTGGATACTGACCGAGCCCGAATATACCACCCTCTCCGAGCAAGCCTGCCGGAAAGCCGTTTCTAATTATTCGGAAAGTGCCATTGCCAAAAGATACATCGACGTTTATAACAAAATAACCGGAAGACATGCATAACCGTCCCACACCCACGTTCAGCATCATCACCGTGACCTACAATGCCGAGGCCGTATTGGAAGACACGATACAGAGCGTTATCTCACAAACCTACCACCATGTAGAGTACATCATCATAGACGGTGCATCCAAAGACCGCACCCTCGCCATTGCCGAAAGGTATCGCGACCGTATCACCCTGCTTGTCAGCGAACCGGACAAAGGACTGTATGATGCCATGAACAAAGGCATCCACCTGGCAACGGGCGACTACCTCTGTTTCCTGAATGCCGGAGACAGTTTCCATGAAGACGACACCCTGCAACAAATGGTGCATACTTTAGGAATCGGCGAACTGCCGGACGTACTATATGGCGAAACCGCTTTAGTAGATAAAGAAAGGCATTTCCTACGTATGCGCCGCCTCTCCGCCCCCGAAGTGCTGACATGGAAGAGTTTCAGGCAAGGTATGCTCGTTTGCCATCAGGCATTCTTCGCCAAACGGAGCCTGGCGGTACCATACGATATGCAATACCGCTTCTCCGCCGACTTCGACTGGTGCATCCGCATCATGAAAAAAGCGCGGACACTGCAGAACACGCATCTCACGCTTATCGATTATCTGGAAGAAGGTATGACGACGCAGAACCAAAAGGCTTCCCTGCGGGAACGCTTCCGCATCATGGCGAAGCACTATGGACTGATAAGTACCGTGGCGCACCATGCATGGTTTGTATTCCGTCTGCTGCTGAAGAAATAGTACCTGGCTTTCAACACCTTACGGCAAGTAATCCGCAACCCCGCATTCAAGTCTTAGTTTCATGCCGTGAAACTCACAGTTTCAAGGCATGAAACTGTTGGTTTCACCTATTGAAACAGGAAGTTTCACGGCATGAAACTTACAGTTCCAAACGGAGAAACTGATAGCATCAAACAGACAATAGTTTCTTCAGCTCCTTCACTCCTTCCGAAGCACCCTTCTGAATGATATGTATCTGCCTCATTGAGTGCGTATCCACCGGTTTCGGATCAATCAGATATACTTCTGCCGTTCGAGGCACATAGTTCAGCAGTCCCGCTGCCGGATATACATTCATCGAAGTACCTATAATCACAAAGATATCCGCTTTCTCTACATAGTCGACAGCCGTTTCTATCTCCGGCACCGCCTCACCAAACCAAACAATAAACGGACGCAACTGCGAACCGTCGCCCGCCTTGTCACCCATCTTCACCTCATATTCTTCCGGTTTCAATTCCTTTACGTAGCGAGGATTGTAAGGGTCACGACTGGAACACACCTTCGTCAGTTCACCATGCAGATGAATGATGCGCGTGCTCCCGGCACGCTCGTGCAGATTATCCACATTCTGCGTAACCACCGTCACGTTGAAGTCCTTCTCCAGCTCGGCAAGTCCGATGTGCCCTGCATTGGGCTCCACATCAAGCAACTGCTTACGGCGCTCGTTATAAAAGTTTATCACCAGCTCCGGATCGCGCACATATCCTTCGGCACTGGCTACCTGCATCACCGGATATTTGTCCCACAATCCGCCTGCGTCCCGAAACGTACTGATACCACTCTCGGCACTCATACCGGCACCGGATAAAATCACTAAATTCTTCTTCATACCAAAATCTCCTTTCTATTATAGCAGTTTCTTTTCTACAAAAATACAGAAGATTGCCGAAGTTGCCACAGATATAAGAAAATTTAAAACCTAAAAGCATAAATCATTCAAATAAAACACTTACTTTTGCGACTTGTAATTTTGCAACTGATTGAAAGAGATAATACTTTCAGTCTCAACCCCAAAGATATATGGATAAATTCAGTTACGCTATCGGCCTCGGAATAGGTCAAAATTTATTAAGTATGGGTGCAAAAGGCATCGAAGTAGATGACTTTGCACAAGCTATCAAAGACATACTGGAAGGAAACAAAACCGCCATCTCACACGCAGAGGCACGCGATATAGTAAACAAATACTTCGCAGAACTGGAAGAGAAAATGAATGCAGCCAGCATAGAGCAAGGCGTACAGTTCCTGGAAGAAAACAAGAAACGCCCGAATGTGGTTACTTTGCCAAGCGGCCTGCAATACGAAGTCATCAACGAAGGCAAGGTAGGCACTTATGCAAAAGCCACCGACCAAGTGAAATGCCACTACGAAGGCACACTGATTGACGGAACCCTGTTCGACAGCTCTATCAAACGCGG
>OGRO01001277.1_pt1 | contig 22024 bp, 17 predicted proteins | sample 1553451 | NCBI WGS metagenome assembly OGRO01 (sample SAMEA2580021, study PRJEB22360) | human gut metagenome
GCCACAAGAAGTTTACCGCTCAGGTATACGTTCTGACCAAGGACGAGGGTGGCCGTCATACTCCATTCTTCAACAACTACAGACCGCAGTTCTACTTCAGAACAACTGACGTTACTGGTGTTTGTGAGCTTCCGGCTGGTACCGAGATGTGTATGCCAGGTGATAACGTAGAGATGACCATCGAGCTGATTCACCCAGTAGCTATGGAGCAGGGTCTTCGTTTCGCTATCCGTGAGGGTGGACGTACCGTTGGTTCTGGTAGAGTAGTTTCTATCGTAGAATAATTTACGTTTGAGTAATTAAATAAGCGTGTGAAAGCGCGTGAGAGACAGTCATTGCAGGCTTGCCTGCAAGTGGCTGTCTTTTTTTTATATCTTTTGGTCTAAATCATGCTGACATGCAAAAGAAATAGCAATAAAATATTGTGGCTTTTTACCACACTAAACTGCTGAATAAAAAATCAGAATTAAACTAATATAGAAGAACTGTATAGAATGAATTTCTAATATCTTGCAAAATCAAGCAAAATGACTGCTACAATCATAAAACTAACATTTGAAAAGTATTAAAAATAATAAAATACACAAAATTTCAATGGTTCATATAAAAATTTTCTATATGATTATGCGCTTGTGAATAATATAATAAGGACAGTTAATAAAGCACATACTTCAAAGGAGGAGTAAAACATGAAAAAGAGCAGAATCTTTCCATTACTTGTAGGAGCAGCACTTTCCAGTTCATTGGTAGCCTGCAGTTCAGGATCGGGATCAGGAAACAAGACGAGTGTTGACAATAGCAAGAAGCCATTAGTATGGTTCAACCGTCAGCCATCTAACAGTTCTACAGGAGAGCTTGACAAGGATGCTTTGAACTTTAACGATAAGACATATTATGTTGGTTTTGATGCAAATCAGGGTGCTGAACTTCAGGGTCAGATGGTACTTGATTATATTAAGGAAAATGCAGCATCTATGGACCGTAATGGTGACGGCGTAATCGGTTATATCTTAGCAATTGGTGATATCGGACATAACGATTCCATCGCACGAACACGTGGTGTTCGTTCTGCACTGGGAACTGGCGTTGAGACTGATGGAGTAGTTGATGCATCTCCTATCGGAACAAATGCAGATGGTTCTTCTAAGATCGTTCAGGATTCTACTATCGAGGTAGATGGAAAAGAATATACCATCCGTGAGCTGGCAGCACAGGAAATGAAGAACTCAGCAGGTGCTACATGGGATGCAGCTACTGCTGGTAATGCAATCGGAACTTGGGCAGCATCTTTTGGTGATGAGATCGATGTTGTTGTATCTAACAATGATGGTATGGGAATGTCAATGTTCAATGCATGGGCAAAGGAGAACGAAGTACCTACATTTGGTTATGATGCAAACAGTGACGCAGTTGCAGCAATTGCAGAAGGCTACGGCGGAACAATTTCCCAGCATGCAGACGTTCAGGCTTACCTGACACTGAGAGTTTTAAGAAATGCACTGGACGGTGTAGATATCGATACTGGTATTGGTACTGCAGATGCAGCAGGCAACAAGCTGGAAGAAGGCGTTGATTATAGATATAGTGCAGATGAGAGATCCTACTATGCATTAAATATTGCGATCACAGCAGATAACTATAAGGATTTCACCGATTCTACCAAGGTATACAGCAAGGTTTCAAATCAGCTGGATGCTTCTAAGAGCCCAGAGAAGAAGGTATGGTTAAATATCTACAATGCTTCTGATAACTTCTTAAGCTCAACTTATCAGCCACTTCTTCAGAACTATGATGATCTGCTGAACTTAAAGGTTGAATACATTGGTGGTGATGGTCAGACAGAGTCTAACATTACAAACCGTCTTGGTAATCCAGGCGAGTATGATGCATTCGCAATCAATATGGTTAAGACAGACAATGCAGCATCTTATACATCTCTCCTTAAGCAGTAATTGATAGAGATTTTTTGCTAGCAAAAGGTCCGAGGGTGTTAGAACTTCTGACACCCTCTTTTTCTGAAAGGAGTAAGGATATGGCAGAAGGTAAGAAAGATATCGTCTTGTCGATCCGCGGCATGAGCAAATCATTCGGAAGGAACAAGGTTCTAAAGCATATCGACATGGATGTGCCGAGAGGATCAATCATGGGTTTGATGGGTGAGAATGGTGCAGGTAAATCGACAATGATGAAATGTCTTTTTGGTACGTATCAAAAAGATGAAGGAACAATAATTTTAGACGGGAAAGAGATTAGCTTTACAGGTCCAAAGGATGCTTTGGAAAATGGTGTGGCAATGGTTCATCAGGAGTTGAATCAGTGTCTGGAAAGAAATGTAATTGACAATCTATTCCTGGGTCGCTACCCGAAAACATCCCTCGGAGTAATTGATGAGGGAAGAATGAAAAAAGAGGCTTCTGATTTATTCCGTAAGCTTGGCATTACGGTAGATCTTTCACAGCCGATGAAAAAAATGTCTGTTTCAAAGAGACAGATGTGTGAAATTGCAAAGGCAATTTCTTATAATTCAAAGGTGATTGTTTTGGATGAGCCAACCTCATCTCTGACAGCACCAGAAGTTGAAAAATTATTTAAGATGATGAGACAGCTTCGTGAACAGGGAATTTCACTGATCTATATCTCTCACAAGATGGATGAGATCTTTGAGATCTGTGACCAGGTTTCTGTTCTTCGAGATGGTGCTCTTGTAATGACTAAAAACTGTAGTGATACCAACATGAATGAGTTGATTTCTGCTATGGTAGGAAGATCATTAGATAATCGTTTCCCGCCTGTTGATAATACACCGGGTGATGTGGTTTTAAGAGTAGAGCATTTATCTACGAAATATGCACCGAAGCTTCAAGATATAACCTTTGATGTAAAAAAGGGAGAAATATTTGGTTTATATGGTCTGGTTGGTGCGGGTCGTACAGAGCTTCTTGAGACGATATTTGGTATTCGTACAAGAGCAGCCGGACGTGTCTACTATGATGATAAGCTGATGAATTTCCATTCATCAAAAGATGCAATGGATCATGGATTTGCGTTAATTACTGAGGAACGTAAGGCTGATGGATTATTCTTAAAAGCAGATATCACCTTTAATACAACAATTGCTAATATGAATCAGTATAAATCTGGCATTGCATTATCTAAGGATGAAATGTTAAGAGCAACTGCAGAAGAAATTCGTATTATGCATACAAAGTGCATGGGACCAGATGATATGATTGCAAACCTTTCTGGTGGAAATCAGCAGAAGGCAATCTTTGGAAGATGGTTGGAGCGTTCACCAAAGATTTTCATGATGGATGATCCGACACGAGGCATTGATGTTGGTGCTAAGTACGAGATTTATGAGCTGATTATTGATATGGCTAAGCAGGGAAAGACAATCATTGTTGTTTCATCTGAGATGCCGGAGATTCTTGGAATTACAAACCGAATCGGTGTAATGTCAAATGGTCATCTGGCAGGAATTGTAAACACCAAGGAAACAAATCAGGAAGAACTGCTTAGACTTAGTGCAAAGTATTTGTAATAGAGAGGAGTACGAGAGCTATGGCAAATGATATGAGATATCTTTCGGCAGAAGAGGAAGCAAAGCTTTTAAAGCCGATTGATGAATATGTTGGTAAAATACAGGCACAGATAGATGCCCTGCGTGTAGATGGTTCTGATAAGGTGCAGGCATTAAAGACACATATCTCTTTAACAAAGGAAGATAAGAATTATACAAAAGAGGAGCAGAATGCAATTATCCGAAAGGATCAGGAGCTTCTTGTAAAGGCAAGAGAGGTAGAAACTGCAAATAAAGATAAAGTTTCCAAGCTGATTGCAGATGCAGAATCTTATTTGAAGACTCATTTTAAGAAAGATTATTACGATAAGGTTGCAGCAAGTTGTGCAGCTCAAAAGGAAGCTGAGAATGCAGAATATGAAAAGATTCGCGCAAATCTCAAAGCAGAGCACGAGCGCACAATTTCCGGCATGACAGATAAGCGGGAGCTTAAAGACGAGAAGTATGTATATAAGAATCGTCTTTATGACGCACAGATGGTGCATGAGTCAAAGCTTCAGGAAATCAAGGACAGAAAGCATGAGGCATTTGTGCATCAGTATCATCTGATTGATTTGCTTCGTATGTCAAAGTTTACTTATGGACAGAAGAAGCTTCAGAAACTGGAAAATTACAAGTATACATTTAACACACCGCAGTTCCTTTATAAGAACGGACTTTATATTGTAATTATCCTGATTTTTATCGCACTTTGCTTTATAACACCAGTTGTAAAGGATACGCAGCTTCTGACAACAGCTAATATTTTGAATATTCTTCAGCAGGCATCACCTCGTATCTTCCTGGCTCTTGGTGTAGCAGGATTGATTCTGTTAACCGGTACTGATCTTTCTGTAGGCCGAATGGTTGGTATGGGTATGGTAACAGCAACCATTATTATGCACAATGGTATTAATACGGGCGGTGTATTTGGCCATATCTTTGACTTCACCGGAATCCCTGCACCAGCTCGTGCAATATTTGCACTGCTTGTATGTGTGATTCTGACAACTGGATTTGCATCAATTGCAGGTTTCTTTATGGCAAGATTTAAGATGCATCCATTTATCTCTACTATGGCAAACATGCTTATTATCTTTGGTCTTGTAACATATGCAACAAAGGGCGTATCCTTTGGAGCAATTGATTCTTCCATCCCGGCAATGTTTATTCCAAAAATTGGAAATTTCCCAACCATTATTCTGTGGGCAGTTGTTGCAGTTGCAGTTGTATGGTTTATCTGGAATAAGACAACGTTTGGTAAGAATCTGTATGCAGTTGGTGGTAATCCAGAAGCAGCTGCTGTATCTGGTATTTCTGTATTTGCAGTAACAATGGGCGCATTCGTTCTTGCAGGTATCCTGTATGGATTTGGTGCTTGGCTGGAATGTAATCGTATGATCGGTTCTGGTAGTGCAGCTTATGGACAAGGATGGGATATGGATGCTATCGCTGCCTGCGTTGTTGGTGGTGTATCCTTTACTGGTGGTATTGGTAAGATTTCTGGCGTTGTAACTGGTGTATTGATCTTTACTGCACTGACGTATTCCCTTACTATTCTTGGTATTGATACAAACCTTCAGTTTATCTTTGAAGGTATTATCATTCTCGTAGCAGTTACACTCGACTGTCTCAAGTACGTAAAGAAGAAGTAATGCACAAAAAATGTAAAAAAAAATAATATTACTAGTGGAAAATTGGTAAAAAAAGAGTATAATGAAGATGGCACGAATCTATTTATAAAGAAGTTCGTGCCATTTTTTGTAAATGCAGAAAGATTTCTTAGTAAACATGGAGGAATATAGATGACTACATATAAAGTACTTCTTGTAGATGATGAGGAAGAAGTCAGAAATGCAATTGAACAAAGAATTAATTGGGAAGAATTGGGATTTGAGGTAATCGGAAAAGCACAGAATGGTGTAAAAGCTATGGAAATAGCAGAAAAACTGCAGCCAGATGTGGTCATTACCGATATCAAAATGCCATATATGAATGGATTGGAACTGGCACGTAATTTAAAGGAAGAGAATCCAGGCGTGCGAATTTTAATTCTGACTGGATTTGACGAGTTTGAATATGCCAAAGAAGCAGTTCATCTTGAAATTGAAGAGTATATATTAAAACCGATCAATGCCAATGAGCTTTCTGAATGTCTCAAACGATTAAAAAACGTACTCGATAAAGAGAGAGAAGAAAAATTAAATGTCAGAAAGCTAGAGCAGTACTACACAGATTCCCTTCCTGTACTTCAAACAAATTTCTTTTGTTCTCTTGTGGAGGGACGCATTTCGGACAGTGAAATAAATAAATATTTAAATGATTATCAGATTTCTTTGCCAGGTTCATATTTTTGCTGCGCTGTTTTCCATACATCAGAAAATCATGTTCCTGACGGGATGACACCACTTCTGCTTTCGATATCTGTACAAAGAGAAGTAAAGGAAAAATTCCGCGGCAAATGGGACTGCAGATATTTTTCTTATCTGGGAAATATTGTTATGGTAGCAAATTTAGGCAAAGAAGATGAAATCACGAGACTGACGGATGACTGTGACCGCTTCTGCAAATGGGCAGACCGCTTTTTTGGTGCAGTTGTTACCGTTGGAATAGGTAAGGTGTGCAATGAAGTATCAAATCTTCGTTTTTCCTATGAAGGGGCATGGGAAGCACTTTCGTATCGTGTTATTTACGGATCAGGCTGCTCTATCAATATTGCAGATATTGCACCGAAGGGGCAGGGACTTTCCATGCAGCCAGATGATATTAATATGAATGATGTGTTCAAGGCAGTTCATATTGGGGTACGTGAAGATATTGAACATGCAGTTTTTTCTTTAGTGAAGGAACTAAAAGATAATGCAAAAACAATTATGCAGTATAATTTTACTGTGCTGGAAATTGTAGGGCATCTATATCGTTTCTGTGGAAATAATCATATGAAATTTGAAGATCATGCCGGAGAAATCAAAAATGCGTATGAAGAAATTACAAAGATGGATGAAAGTGCATTAATGGCCTGGCTTGTCAGAGTAGCACTATCGATCAGTGATGAACTAAAAAATGCCAGAAATTCTTCACTGCGTTACCTTATTTCAGAAGCAAAAAATATTGTTCGTGATGAGTATGCAGATGCAGATCTGTCACTTGATACCGTATGTTCAAAGCTTGGTGTATCAAATTCCTATTTTTCTTCTATTTTTAAGAAAGAAGTGGGTATTTCATTTATTACATATTTGACAGATTACAGAATGCAGCAGGCTGTTCATCTGATGCTTGAAACAAATGAAAAAAATTATGAAATTGCAGAACATGTTGGCTATGAGGACGCAAACTATTTTGGATATGTTTTTAAACGCAAATATGGAATGTCGCCTTCAAAATATCGCACAGAGCATATGGGAAAATGAGTATGAAAAAAAGAAAAGTGTCAGATATTCAGTCTGTCATTATGACGGTTCTTTCTTTGATGACGGTAATTACGTCTATATCTATGGGGTTATTGCTTTACAATCGATATGAAATGGCTATGCGTCAGAATGAAGTTCGCAACACACAAAACCTGATGGAAAGCACAGTCAATTCCATGGAGCAGTATCTGAAAAATATGAGACAGATTTCAGATACTGTCACATATAATATTATACAGGCATTTGATGTGTCTAGTCCGGAGTTTAATCAGCAGCTGAGTTTTCTATATGATTTTAATAAGGACAAAATACAGAGTATTGCGCTTTATGATATGGAAGGAAATCTTATTGTGGCAGAGCCAGTTACGCTGCAGAAGGATGGCATAGATGTGCTTTGGCAGTCTTGGTTTGAAAATGCAGCAGAGGAAATTGAAAATATGCACTTTTCAACGCCTCATATGCAGAATTTATTTCAGGATGATGCGAAGAGCTATCATTGGGTGATTTCCCTAAGTCGTGCGGTAGACGGTATTGATGGAGACAGACCTGAAAATGGTATTTTGCTTGTTGATATGAAATATTCCTTTATTGAGGAAATGATGAATCAGGTGAATGATCAAAACAGGGGGCGATATTATTATGTCTGTGATGGGGAAGGAAATCTGATTTATCATCCTTATGCAAATGAAATCAGCAATGGATTGTTTGAGGAAGATTTCAGTATTGTATGCAGCAATGAAGATGGTGTATATAAAAATTTGCGCAGCCCAAGTGGAGATAAGCAGACTGCAATTGTAAGCACTATATCATATACGGGATGGAAGATGGTAGGCATTGTAAAGCAGGATATTAGGACAGACAGCCGAGAGCAGTTTCGTATTTATATGGTAATTGTTGTAATTATGCTGATCATGATGCTTCTTTTAGTCAATCGCATTGTGTCGAAAAGGATTTCAAGTCCAATTCTTAAACTGGATGCATCTGTAAGGGCATATGAGGCTGGGGAAAAGCCTGATATCTATATTGGAGGCTCATATGAGATTCGTCATCTTGGAAAATCTGTCCAGCATTCGTATGAAGAAATTGAGCGGTTAATGAAAGAAATTGTGAAGCAGCAGAATGAGAGAAGAAAGAGTGAACTGGCAGCACTGCAAAGTCAGATCAACCCGCATTTTCTTTATAATACTTTGGAATCTATCACTTGGATGGTTGAGGCCAATAAAAATCAGGATGCAGTTTTTATGATATCTGAGCTGGCCAAGCTGTTTAGAATCAGTTTGTCAAGAGGAAAGACGATTATTAGTATTGAGGATGAGCTAAAGCACTGCAAAAATTATATGAATATTCAAAAGTATCGCTACAAGGAGCGTTTTGTGACAGAATATGATGTTTCAGAAGAAATTTATCCGTTTTGTACGGTAAAGCTTATTTTGCAGCCGATTCTTGAAAATGCTATATATTATGGTGTAGGAAATATGGATGAGGATGATCAGCCTAAAATTATTGTCAAAGGTTGGAAAGATGATGCAGAAATCTATCTTTCAGTTACGGATAATGGAATGGGAATGCGTCATGAAGATGTAGAAAATATTTTAAAAGATAATCAGAAAGGACCCAAACATGGTTCTGGTGTAGGACTCATTAATGTGCACACGCGTATTCAGCTGATGTTTGGAAATAAATATGGCCTTATTGTGGAGAGTGAACCAGATGAGGGAACAACGGTCACGATTCATTTGCCTGCTGTGTCATATACTAAGGAAAATTGTGAAGTGCTTGAGACTCCGGGGAAGCCAGTCAGAAAAGAGGGTGAATCATGAAAAAAACAAAAACTACTTTTTTGTTAGCAGAAATTTGTCTTGGCATATTGCTGCTGTTTTGTGTGCATCTGATTTTTGAAGATGAAAAGCCTCAGAAGCGTGTAGCAGTTATTGTTGAAAAATCAGGTGATGAAAAATGGAACTCCTTTATGAATGGTCTAAAGCAGGCAGCTGGAATCGCAAATATACATTTGATTATTTGCAATACAGATGAAATTGAAAATGCAGATGAGGAGAAGAACTTGATTTATGATCAGCTGGATAATCAGGTTGATGCATTTATTGTTCAGGCGGCGCCGGGCAGGGATACTATTGATATGCTTAGAGAAATTCGCGTACAAAAGCCAATGCTTCTTGTAGCAAATGATGCGTTGCGTGAAAAAGAGGAAGACCATACATCAAAATATTCTGATTTGCCTGTTATTACGCCGGACTATTACCGTATGGGATATACATTGGCACAGGACTTATTAAGCCGCAATCAAAATAATATTCAAGGCAAAACTGTTGGAATTATAAGCGGATTTAAGAAAACAGACTGTACTGATAAATGTATGCAGGGTGTATTAGATGTGCTTTCTGATACGGGATGTGAGATTCAGTTTGATATGAATATCACATATGATATGGAAATTACACAGAGGTTAAAAGAGCAGCAGCCAGTTGACTATTTGATTGTATTTGACACAAGTGCCTTAGAGCAGGTAGCAGGGATGTATGCACAGAAAAAAGAGAGTGACACGAAAATCTATGGGATTGGAAATAGTATAAAGTGTGTATATTATCTTGATGATTCTGTGATTGACGGATTGATTGCGATAGATGGATATGGAATGGGATATCATAGCGCTATAGAAATTTCAAAAGTGCTGAAAAATCATCTGTATACGATTAACAACCAGACGATTGAGTATCATCTGCTGCATAAAGAAGATATTTTCAGAGAAGAGGTACAGCATTTTCTTCATACGTATGATTGAGAATTTGCATATAGTCAGCCAAAAAGGAATGGAGATTTCAATGAAACAGTATCAGATAAGAAGTATTCTGATCGGATGCATGTTGTTGTGTCTGACAGGATGTACGGCGAATAGTGAGAAAAAAAGAGATGTTCTTCGTGTTGGTGTTGTGCTATACACGCAGGACGACCCCTTTATTAATGCGCTTACAGATTGTCTGAAGGAAGATCTGGCGGGATATGAGTCAGATTCTCTAAAGGTGATTATGACTGTAAGGGATGGAAAAAATGATCAGAAGATTCAAAATGAAGTTGTGAAGGAAATGCTTGATGCTGGCTGTGAGATACTTGCTGTTGATCTCGTTGACAGGACAGAGCCGTCAAATATAATAAAGATGGCAAAAAAGGAAAATATACCTGTTATTTTCTTTAATAGAGAGCCAGTGAGAGAGGATTTGATGCAGTGGGATAAGCTGTATTATGTAGGCGGAGATGCCAGACAGTCTGGTATGATGCAGGGTGAGATTGCAGCAGATATGATACGAGACAATGACGCAGTAGATCGAAATCAGGACGGAAAGATTCAATATGTACTTCTTGAGGGTGAGACAGGTCATCAGGATGCAATCATTCGAACAGACAGTGTGGTAAAAACAATTAAAGAACAGGGCATTATATTAGAAAGACTTAGTTTACAGTTTGCAAACTGGAATCGTGGACAAGCTGAAAATAAGATGACACAGCTGATTAATCAATATGGAGACGAGATTGAACTAGTGCTTTCTAATAATGATGAGATGGCTCTTGGTGCAGTTGCTGCGTATGATGCACTTGATTATGATAAAGACAGACGTCCGATGATTTTTGGAATAGATGGTTTGGAAGGTGCATTGGATGCTGTCCAAAAAGGCACCATTCAGGGGACTGTGTATAATGACAGGCATGGACAAGCTGAGCAGATTTCGCGTCTTGCGATGACACTGTTTCAAGGTCAGACACCGCCAAAGGAGGATCTGGAAAATGAACGATATATCTTTTTGCCGTATCAAAAGGTGACGGCAGAAAATGTGGAATCATTTATGGAACAATAAAAAGGTTCATTTTCGGAAAGGAAAGATTGAAAATGGAAGATTGGCTGATAAACTATTATGAACAGACAGATCCGCTTAAAAGACAGCAGATGCTTCTGGAAAATAAAAATGAAACCATGAGTGAAGAAGATAAACTTCGAATGAAGCTCTGGGAGACCAGATATGGAAAAGGTAAGCCAAGGAAGGATATGTTTGTTGGTTATCTTATGAATTTAAAATATATTGTAGAAAGTGGAAGCATGGATTTGGGAGGCAGAAAGAAAAAGCTTGCGATAGAAGCTATTCTTGGTCTGAATTTATATGAATTTGAAAGAAAGCCAAAGACTCAGCAGGAAATAATTTTTTTAGAGTTAAAAAACACATGCAGAAAATATATTGAGATTAGTACAGGAGGACGTGGCTTTACTTCTGTTATTTTTGGAATGGGACAGCTGTCAGATGAAAGCATTGCAGGAAAGATCGCTGAACAAATAAGCAGAATTGTGTTTGATGCACCTCATAGTCTGCGAATGGAAAAAGAATTTGAGCCGCTTCAAAGAGCTGCTTTAGAGGTGTTTAGGGAAATTTATCCTAATCGCGAACATTTTCTGAAAAAAAGATAAGGAATGATAAACGGTGCATTTTCTCTTTAACGCTACTTGTATTTGCAAAGCAAAAAAGATATACTGTAACTGTTTTAATGCTTTAATTATAAGGAGGAGATGAGTATGGCAGAATATTGCATCAGCTGCTGTTCTACAGCTGATTTGACGAAGGAATATTTTGATAAGCGTGGAATCCGCTATGTGTGCTTTCACTATGAACTGGGAGGAACGGACTATCTGGATGATCTTGGTCAGACGATGCCTCCGGCAGAATTATATCGCAGAATGCTTGCAGGTGAGGATGTAAAGACATCACAGGTTAGTATCGGTGAGTATGCAGATTTTTTTAGAAAAATATTTGATGAGGGAAAGGATATCCTTCATTTAACGCTTTCAAGCGGAATTTCAGGCAGCTACAATTCAGCATGTATTGCAGCAGAACAGGTAAGAGAAGAATATCCAAACAGAAAAATTTATGTAGTGGATTCATTGGCAGCTTCCTCAGGTTATGGTTTGTTAGTAGATACTCTGGCAGACAGAAGAGATGCAGGAGAGAGCATAGATGAATTGTATGCATGGGTGTGTGAAAATAAAAAGAAACTGCAGCACTGGTTTTTTACTTCTGATCTTACTTTTTTTATCAGAGGCGGAAGAGTATCAAAGGCAGCTGGATTTTTTGGAGGTATGCTTGGAATCTGTCCTTTGTTAAATGTGGACTATGAGGGACATTTGACAGCAAGAGAGAAGGTGCGCACGAAGAAAAAAGTGATTCAGCGCATCGTTCAGAAGATGGAAGAAAATGCCGAGGGAGGTTTGGCATATTCGGGCAAATGCTATATCTGTCAGTCAGAGTGTATGGATGACGCAAAAGCTGTTGCAATGCTTGTTGAGAGCCGCTTTCCTAATTTAAATGGAAAAGTTGAAATTTATCCGATTGGTGCTACAATTGGCAGTCATACCGGCCCGGGAACAGTAGCATTATTTTTCTGGGGAAAGGAACGCGTGGATTGACGCAGTTTTGTAAAAGAAATGTAATGTTTTTGGATATTTGAAACATTGAAATAAACTCATACTTATGGTATGATACGAAAGGTTAAAGGCGTTATCGTTTACGTTACACGCAGACGATAACTTAAAAAAAGCCGCAAAAATGCGGCAGAACGGAGAAGCATATGATTTGCCCGAAATGTGGTGCCAGACTAGCGCAGGGAAGCACGATTTGTCCAATTTGCGGAACAAAGATACGCCCCTCTAAAGTCAAGGTACAAGACAATTATGAAGAGCAGCCAGATCAAGGCTACGATTCAGATTCAGATGATGATTATGAAGAAAATCTGAATGATGATTACGATTATGACGAAGAGGATGACAGTTACGGTAATGATGATTACGACAATGATGATTATGAACCGGCTCGTCCAAAAACAAATCGTATTCTTGTTGTTATTATTGTCACAGTAATTGCATTGATTGCTGCGATGATCGTATTGATTGTTCTTCTTTTCAGCAGTGGAAAAAAGAGCAATAAGCAGATTCCGTATACAGTAGATAAAATACAGGATACGGATACGAAGAAAGAAACACAGAAAGAAACTCAAAAGGAGACAGAAACTGAAGTAGTTGAAATCAAAGACAACAAGGTTACTTCCGGAAGAAATGTCTATGAGCTTTCAAATGATGAGTTAAAGCTTGTTGAGTACAATGATCAAGGACAAGTTGTTCGTATTCCGGCAGAAATCGGCGGATATCCGGTAACTTCAATTGGTTCACATGCATTTAAGAACAATACGTCAGTTCAGTATTTAAAGCTTCCTGAAGGAATGAAGGAGCTTGATGATTCTGCACTGTCTGATATTGAGCTTTTAAAGGAAGTAGTAATTCCAGAATCAATTGAGAAAATTGGAAAGCTTGCATTTTCAAAGGTTCAGAAGGCAATTTGTGTAAAGGGAAGTTATGCATGGAGCTATATGCGTCAAGGAAATGCTGAGGAAGTAGTGGAAGGCACATCACTTTCACTTGACAATAATGCGTCCACGCCATCAAGCTCTGCACAGCAGACAGTTCCAACACAGCCGACGACTGCACAGCAGGCAGCGTCACAGCAGCAGCCGACGCAGACCAGCCCCAGCCCCGTCCCCAGAGCAGACACCGGCCACAGCCCCGTCTTCAGAGAAGCAGCCAGCCACAAATCCATCACCGGATCAGACACCAGCCCCGGCTCCATCTTCGGAGCAGCAGCCAGCCACAAATCCATCACCGGATCAGACACCAGCCCCAGCTCCATCTTCGGAGCAGCAGCCAGCGACAAATCCATCACCAGATGAGACACCAGCGCCAGCACCGTCACCAGATGAGACACCAGCACCAGCACCGTCACCAGATGAGACGCCAGCAACAGATCCATCACCAGATGAGACGCCGGAAGCACCAACGGAGCGAAATGCAGAAAATATTCTTGCAAAGATTTCTGCAGATTCTGGTGGAAGTGTTGTAGGAAACAGCTATATGTTCTACGATTTTAATGGAAATGGTGTTCAGGAAGCATTTGCACTTGTTGATGTAGGCGGACGAAAGGAAATCTGGTACAATGGAGAGGATTCTACTTCCAATGCAGTTGAGATTTTCCCAATCACTGATGTTGCATCATGCAGTGTTAATGCTATTGCAAACGGCACAACACAGTTTGTTTTGAGTGTCACCACTTCAACAGGAGAATCATATTCCTGCATTTATGGAGCAGATGGTGCAAATGGCTATATGGTAGCAGATTTGCTTCCAGGTGTATTTGTATCAGATGGCGTAAGCTTACAGTTAGACAATGGAATGAATGGAGTTGCATATCTGCTTGCTTCTGACGGAGGCTATAGTGAGTATGCAGCACAGGAACTGGCAAAGAGTCAGTTTGATGCGATGCCGGGTGCACAGGATATCTGGTCACAGGTAAGCGCACTGATTGGTGCAGAACCAACAGACCTTCATTTCTGGAATCGTTCAAGTGCAGTTGATAATTTGATTCAGATTGCATTTACAGATGCAGCAGGAACACCAAGTTACATCAATGTGTCATGGACTCAGGATGGAATGCAGTTTGAAGATGGTGCACTTAATGTTCATAATGGTGTGGTAAAATCTTCTTATACAGGATTAAATCAGATTCAGCCGCAGGAAGTTCCGCAGGTAGAGACAGAGCCAGCTGATCCAGCTACAGAGATTTCATTTTCAGATGGAACAGCAGTTACACTTTCAGCAGAAGGAACTAATTATACGGCAGATCTTAATGGAGATGGTGCAGCAGACTTCTTCAAATATCGTACTGAGGTAGCAGAGGATGGAAGTACAACCAGCCTTATCGTCAATGTGAATGGTACCGATTATACAGTTGGTACAGGAATCAGTGCAGCATATAAGGTAGAGGTATGTGATTTAAATACATCCGATAATCAGCTTAATATTGTAGTTGTTGGAACAGGTGCAGACAACTCTGTTACCAGTTTCCGCGTATTAAGCGGAACCGATCTTTCTACACCGCTTATGCAGGATGGAACATTTACCGTGCTTAACGGATATGGAAATGCAGCGCGCCTGTATAATACGTCCCATGTACTTACACCTTCTTCTGCAAATGGAACATTTGATGAAAATGGTGGATTTACGTTAGCAGTGACAAGCCCAATTTCTATTGACAGTCTTGGACGTTATGTTTGCAAGATTCCATATGAATTAAAAGATGGTGTGATTGCAGAGGATGCATTAAGTGAGACAACTGGAAACTACGAATATGAGCTTGTTGATCTGACATCACAGGAACAGTTTAATTATATTCTGGCAGCAGATACGAATTTGTTAAGTTCGGCAGCAGCAGATGCTGCGTTAGCGGCAACACTTGGCACGGGAACACAGGTATTCCCAAGAAAGCTGATTCAGGCGGCAAATGAACCAGGTGCATTTTATCTTTACGTAGAGGATGCATCAGGAAACGCTGGATATCTTCCACTTGGTGATGGACAGACATTGTTCCAGAGCGTACCACAATAATTTATAAGTAGACAAAAAAAACTGGTCTCCCACGGGAGACCAGTTTTTTTGGAGGTGTTTCTTCTATACTATATAATGTGATACCTACGAATTGCTCCGTTGCGATGCAACTCTCGCAATTCTAAAAACATTCGGATTCGCTGATTTTCTTCGAAAATCGCTGCATTCTCATATTTTAGCGGGTCCCAAGCTACAAATCCTTGTCGTGCAAGCATGATCGGATTTGTAGCTTTTGACCCTGGCATCCTATGTAGGGGGTATCTCAACTGAGATATCCCTTCATTGTTTTTAAGGCACTTTTTTCAAGGCGAGAGACCTGTGCCTGGGAAATGTGTATTTCCTGTGCAATCTCCATCTGAGTCTTTCCCTCATAAAAGCGCATTTTGATGATGCGCTGCTCCCGCTTAGGGAGCTTTTTTAATGCCTCACAAAGTGCAATCTCCTGAACCCAGTTATCCTCTTTATTTTTCTTATCACTGATTTGATCCATGACATAGAGCGTGTCACCGCCGTCACTGTAAACGGGCTCATAAAGACTGAGCGGACTTTGAATCGCATCAAGCGACTGAATAATTTCCTCGCGGTTGATGCTTGTACGCTCAGCAATCTCGTCAAGAGTTGGCTCACGGTCAAGCTCCCTTGTCAGAGCTTCCCTTGCGGAAACAGTTTTATAAGCGATATCGCGAAGGGAACGAGAGACACGTATACTGTTATTGTCCCGCAAAAAGCGTCTTACCTCACCGATGATCATCGGAACTGCGTAGGTTGAAAATTTAACCTGATGACTAAGATCAAAATTGTCAATTGCCTTCATTAAGCCAATGCAGCCGATCTGAAACAAATCATCAATATTTTCACCGCTTGAAGAAAAGCGGCCAATCACACTTAAAACGAGACGTAAATTTCCAGTAATGTAAAGCTCACGTGCCTGTTGATCTCCATTTTTGATTCGGTGGAACAAAGTTTCCTTCTCACTGCTGTCAAGCAGAGGCAACGTTGCCGTGTTGACTCCGCAGATTTCCACTTTGTAGCCTGCCATCTGTATCCTTCCTTTCCGCAGCAGTCGCTGCCGCCATAAATTATGCATTAAAAGGATGCACAGAAAGAAGGGGCTTTATACGCGCGTTTATTTTATAGTTCACGGTGCTATGTTACGAAAGACCTTCGGTGCAGGAAAATACCTTGCAATTAAAAATAAAATTCTGTATGATTATAGTGTGGGGCAGCAAAACGTCCCGTGCTGCAAAGGAGAAAACTATGGATACTGTCTTTTTTGACATGGATGGAACACTGATTGACACAGAAAAATATTACAATGTGTGTTGGTGTGAAGCAATTGCAAAATTTGGTTATACCATTACAAAAGAAGAGGCACTTGACCTTAGAAGTCTTGGCCGGCCGCATGTGTACCGCTTTTTTGAAGAAAAATATGGAAAAGGCTTTCCGTATGATGAAATGCGTGCATATAGAAAAAAGATCATGGAAGAAATGCTTAAACGAGATGGCATTACTGTAAAGCCCGGTGCAAAAGAAATTCTTTTATGGCTAAAAAGCCGTCAGATACGCTGCATGATCGCAACGGCAACTGATCTTGAGCGCACAAACCGTTACCTTGAAATGGCAGGATTGTCATCTTATTTTGACGAAATAATAAGTGCTGTTATGGTAAAAAACGGAAAGCCGTCACCAGATATTTATCAGCTTGCATGTGAAAAAGCAGGCCGTATACCGTCAGATTGTATTGCAATCGAGGATTCGCCAAATGGTGTACGTGCTGCGGCCGCAGCAGGATGCCGTGTTTTCATGATTCCTGACTTAGATGAGCCAGATGAGGCAACGCGCGCGCTGTGCGAAGGAGTTTTTCCTAGTTTGTCAGAGCTTCGCACGCACTTTGTAAAAATTTTGTAAGTTGCAAGTAACCGCTTTCTGCGGTATGATAGAATAATGTAAGGGCGAAAAGCTCTAAAATTTTTTGAAGGGAAGCATATATGGAAGTAAAAGATAGAAAAGATATTGATGTAAAAGATACATGGAACCTTGAAAGCATTTATGCAAACAATGAATTGTGGGAAGAGGATTACGCCGCTCTTGAAAAGGACGCAGCAGAATTTGCAAAGTTAAAGGGGGCAATTGAAGCAGACGTTAGTAAGATCCCGGCAGTTCTCGATGCTTACTATGGACTGCATCGCCGTTTAAGCAAATTGAGTGTTTACGCAAGAATGCGCTTTGATCAGGACACGACAGACAGCACCTACCAGACAATGTCAGCAAAGATCGGCAGCCTTGGCGTAAAGATTGGCGCAGCTAGTGCCTTTGTAGAGCCGGAGATTCTTTCTTACAGCAAGGAGCAGTTAGAAGCTGCAGAAAAAGAAAATGAGCGCACTGCTTATTATGGAAGAAAGATTGAAGAGATGCTTCGCGGACAGGAGCACACATTAGATGCAGAAAAGGAAGAGCTTTTAGCTGCAGCAGGAGACATGGCAGAGGCACCAGATGATATTTTCAGCGTGTTAATGAATGCTGATATGAAGTATCCTGATATCGTGCTTGAGGACGGCACACATCTGCCGCTGACAAACAGCACATATATTTCCTACATGGAGTCACCAGACCGTGCAGTAAGAGAAGGTGCATTTAAGACACTTTACGGTCAGATTGCAAGCTTAAAGAATACATTTGCAGCAATATACCGCGGCAACTTAAAGCAGGCAAAATTTTATGCACAGTCAAGAAAATATTCATCAGCACGTGCTATGTATTTGGCAGATTCGAATGTGTCAGAGAGCGTTTATGACAACTTATTAAGTGCTGTTCACGAGGCACTTCCTATGATGTACCGCTACGTTGCTGTTAGAAAGAAAGTGCTTGGCGTAGACAAGCTTCACATGTATGATGTTTACACACCAATCGTTGCCGCACAGAATCAGACATACGAGTTTGAGCAGGCAAAGCAGATGGTGCTTGAGGCATTAAAGCCGATGGGAGAGGATTATCTTTCTCATGCGCGTGAAGGTCTTGAAAACCGTTGGATTGATATTTATCCAAACAAGGGAAAGAAAGGCGGCGCATACTCTTGGGGCTGCTACGACTCACAGCCATTCATACTGCTAAACTACACAAAAAATCTTGACAGCGTATTTACACTGATTCATGAGATGGGTCATTCCATTCATTCCTACTATTCAATAACTGCACAGGATTATGCATACTCTGATTACAAGATCTTTGTAGCAGAGGTCGCTTCTACATGCAATGAGTGCTTATTGATGCATGATCTTTTGAAAAAGACAACAGATAAGGAGCAGAGAAAATATCTGTTAAATCATTATCTGGACAGCTTTAAGGGAACATTGTTCCGTCAGACGATGTTTGCTGAGTTTGAGAAGACTGCACATGATTACTGTGCACAGGGAAAGCCTCTGACAGCAGAAGCATTAAGTCAGATGTATCTGGAATTAAATCAGAAGTATTTTGGACCAGATATGGAAAAGGATGAGGAGATTGCATACGAGTGGATGCGTATTCCTCATTTCTACACACCATTCTACGTATATCAGTATGCAACAGGATACTCCGCAGCAGTTGCGTTGTCTGCAAAGATCTTAAAGGAAGGAAAGCCGGCAGTAGATGCCTACATGAGCTTCTTAAAGGGCGGTGAGAGCAAAGATCCGATTGATCTTTTAAAGATGGCTGGTGTAGATATGACAACAGAAAAGCCGGTAGCCGATGCACTGGCATTATTTGGAGAGTTAGTAGCAGAGTTGGAAGCACTTGTCTGAAAGGCTGGTGAAACATGACACAATACGAAGCAATAGGCAGACGCCATTCCGTCAGGCGTTTTCAGATGACGGCAATTGATCCGCATATTATGAAGCAGATTAATTGCTTTATTCAGACACTTGCACCGCTGCATCCGCAGGCAGCGTACAGGATCGCCGTTGTGGAGGCATACAATACACAAAAGCATGTTTTTAAGGGCATGTTTTTGGCACAGGCACCATATTATCTGGTGCTTTCAGCAAAGGATCATCCATTTGCGGCAGTCAATGCCGGATATGTGATGGAGCAGCTGGTTTTATATCTGGTATCAAAGGGCTTTGCTACATGTTATCTTGGAGATGCAAAGTCAAAGCCAGATCTTGACCAGTATCAGCCGATGATTGTTGTGGCATTTGGAAAGGCGGCGGCCACGGCAGTAAAAAAGCCGGCTAGCCGCAAGAAGTTAACAGAGCTTGTGAATCAGCCGCCGGTAGCGCAGCAAAATGCCCGAAAGATTATCGAGGCAGCAAGGATTGCGCCATCTGCATTCAATCTCCAGCCTTGGCGTTTTATGCCGCAGGATGGAAAAATTCATGTCTTTATGAAAAAAGAAAGTCTTATGCAGACAAAGCGAATGAAAGAGCTGACGCTTCTTGACATGGGTATTGCTATGTGTCATATGGCGCTTGCGGCAGAAGAACTTTGGCTTGATTGGCGTCTGTCAAGAGAAGATACGTCAAAGGAGCCGATATGGAAGGGCTGCCAATATGTGGCAACACTTTACTATGAGATAAAAAGCTTTTGATTTTGTTTGTTCATAAAATTTTCGCGCCGCGCATAAAGTATGTTAGAAAATGCAAAGCGGTGGGTGAATCCTATAAACACAAGTAATAAAGCAAAGAAAATAAGACGAAGCATGATGGCAGGACTGGCAACATTTGCTGTGGCAATCCTGCTGTTTGCACAGATCGTGTTGTCTGCGGATGAAGCAAAAATGCCAGCGCAGGAATCACTCTATGCCAGATCAGCTGCATTAATTGATGGAGATACTGGCAGACTGCTTTACGGTAAGGAGGAAGATGTGATCCTGCCTATGGCAAGCACGACAAAGATTATGACATGTATTCTTGTGCTTGAGATGATGGAGCCAGAAGAAATATGCACAGCATCTGCCTATGCTGCCTCACAGCCGCAGGTGCATCTTGGCGTGCAAAAAGGCTGGTCATTTCGCTGCGAGGATCTCTTATATTCATTGATGTTAGAAAGCCATAACGATACGGCTGTTATCTTAGCAGAGGCAGCTGCAGGAAGTGTAGAGGGCTTTGCTACATGGATGAATAAAAAGGCAAAAGAGATCGGGCTTAGCCAGACACATTTTGTAACACCAAACGGGTTAGATAATGAGGCACATTATACAACGGCAAGAGAGCTTGCGCTTCTTCTTCGTTATTGCATTCGTACATCGCCAAAAAGCAAAGAATTTTTAAAGATCACGCGTACAGCGCAGTATGAATTTACCGATACGACAGGTGCTTATTCATTTTCAGTGTATAATCATAACGCATTTTTGCAGATGATGGACGGTGCACTGACAGGAAAGACAGGATTTACAGGAAAAGCAGGGTATTGTTATGTCGGTGCCCTAGAAAGAGATGGGCGTCTTTATATAGTATCGCTTCTTGCATGCGGTTGGCCGGGAAATAAAAGCTATAAATGGGCTGATACAAAAAAGCTTATGAACTATGGGCTGTCAGCTTATGAAACAAAAAAGCTTGAGACACCGGCAGTACCCAAAATGAGCGCATCAGTTATTGATGGTGTATATGACTGGACTAAGCAGACAAAGTCACAGGTAAAGTTAATCTGTCCCGATGCACCAGATAAATATCAGGTGCTTGCAAAAGAGGGAGAGAAAATTGCAATTCAAATCAGAGCCAGAAAAGAGCTTGCATCGCCCGTATTAGAAGATGAAGTTTGCGGTGAAGTCTCCTTTTGGCTTAGTGAGGTATGTTTAGGTACATATCCAATTTATCCGGAACAGGCAGTAGACAGACGCGCATTTGTCTGGTATATTATGCGTGTACTTTCTTTGCTGCTGTAATTTGTAGAAAAATCAGGCGGTATAAGGTGAGTAGATTAGACAGAGAAAAAAAGTTGATGGTTGTATTTCCTACAACGACAGATGCCATGCATATGCAGCAGGCAGCCACAAAGTATAAGCTTCCAGGTCGCATGATACCGCTTCCGGGCGGACTAGAGGCTGGATGTGGGCTTGCATGGTGCACATTGCCAGAACAAAAAAATATGCTTGAGGCATTGACAGAAGAGCTTGGAATTAACACACAAGGTTTTTTTGAAAAGGAATGGTGAAAGGAACAATGATGAGAAATTGGAAATTGAGAAGCAGTGTAATTGTACTTGCAGCAGTAATGATGGCTTCGTCAGGCTGCGGCAAAAAAAATAATGATACAGCAAGTCTTCCGCAGCTGCCAAGCCAGACACAAACACAAGAGCAAGAACAAACAATTGAGCAGACTATACCTGTAACGACAGAGGAAGAGGCAATTCCAGTTCCGGTAGCGCCAGGAGAAGTGAATGTATCGTCATCTTCGTCAGCAAGCGCGTCAAGTTTGGCAACTGCATCGTCACAGGCTGTACAGGCAGAAGATAGCTACGAGCCGCGAGATGAAGAAGTTTATGCGACACAAAAGGTTAATATTCGCGAGGCAGCTTCAACAGACGCAGCAAAGGCAGGCTCTCTTGAGGCGGGCGCCTCCCTTCACACAAAAGGGGAAACATACTTTCCAT
>OGRO01001278.1_pt1 | contig 22020 bp, 27 predicted proteins | sample 1553451 | NCBI WGS metagenome assembly OGRO01 (sample SAMEA2580021, study PRJEB22360) | human gut metagenome
CATAAGCATGAACAACTGCACTCGCCATTAACAATCCCGTTGCATACTTATAACAATAGTAATCCCAACGATATAATTGTCCTTTACGAGCCCATTCCGTAAATGTATTCTCATCATATAAAATTTGAGAGCCATAATACTCTTTTGTTAATTTCTCATATTCTATAGATAAAGATTCCGCATCAAAATCAGGATGAGACTCCATATATAATTCCAACTCTGTGTATAAAGTTTGTTTAAAAATAGAAGAAAAATAATTTTCAATTGATTTATTTAAATAGAAACATTTTTCATCTTTTGTTTCTGCATTGTGATATAAATAACGGTTCAATAAAATTTCATTGACAATCGATGCGGTTTCTCCTACAAAGACAGTACTATCTTCATATAAGTAAGGCTGTTCTTGGTGTGATAAATAATAGTTCACAATATGTCCTAACTCATGAATTAAATTTTTTAAATCTATATAAGATCCTCTAAAATTCATGAATGAATACATATGCCATGAGAAAACAATCGATTGATGTTTCTTTTCATCAACTGTTGCATCAATATGTCCATCTAGTAAAAGATCTACTACATTTAAATACTTCTCCCCTAATGGTTTTAGTGCTTCTCTAACAATTTGTATTGCTTCTTCCATTGTGTATTTTTTAGAAATAGAATCATCTAAAGGAACAGACAAATCGTATAAATGAGGATCCGGAATTCCTAATGTTTGTGCTTTTAAACCAAAATATTTTTGAATAACAGGTAAATTCTCATGAACTAACTGAATCAAAGTATCTATCATATTGGGTTTTAAATTTTCCACAAATAATTCTTTCTCTAAAAGTGTTTGATACCCTTCTAAATGTGCGTTTTCTAATCGTAATGATTTAATCTCATTTAAAATCTCCGCATACTTCTCTGCTTTTTCTTGATATGCCTCACTTACACAGAAGAAAGCTTTTTTTCTTGTTTCACGATCTCTTGCAGAAAAATATTTCTGACAATTTGCTGGTGTTAATGTAATCTCTTTTCCATCTACTTCTAACGTAGGAAATTCCATCTCACGAAGTAATTGATTATATTCTGTTAGTAACTGATTGATTCTCTTTTGATTCTCCTTGAACTGATCCTGATCTTTTGCATTTACTAAATGTTCTTGCATACGAAATAAACAACTAGTACTAAAGTAATACTTTTGATAAGCTTTCTCCTTTTTCATCTCTTCTAATACTGTTTCTTTTCCTAAAGAAAGAATCATTCCATCTATTTTTTTCGTTGCTAGATCTACTTCTGTTTGTAAAGATTCTACCAATTCACGTTCTTGAATTCTTGTTTCATTCTTAACATCTCGGTAATAACATAAAGATCCATATACAAGTAAAGTATTCGCTCTTTCTTTTAAATTCCACTTTCTATCTAACCAATACAATAAAGTCTTCTGATCAGTGATCTGAATATCTTCTTGTTGTAATTTTTCTACTTCTTTTTTCACTTGATCTATTTCTTGAGAAAAGGCTTTCTCTGATGAAAATAAGCCCTCTAAATTCCAATGTAATTCTTCCATAACAACCTCCCTATTCATAGTATAACAAAAAATCCTAGTTTTGACTAGGAATCGATACTTCCAAATGTTTGAAATGGGAAAAGAGAAAATGAAGTAACTCCTAAGATTTGATCTTTAGAGAATGCTCCAAAAACACGACTATCTAAAGAATCATCACGATTATCTCCCATGACAAAATAATGATTTTCCGGAATTTTTCCTTCGTAAGTAAAATCGTCTGTTTCATCATGTTCAAATTCTTCTTTTACATATTTCCCATTAATATATAATTTTTGATCTTTGACTTTAATTGTTTCACCGGGAAGACCAATAATTCGTTTAATGAGACGTTCACTTCCATCATCAATCACAACAATATCAAAACGTTTATAATTTTTTTGATATTTTTTTAATAATAAAATCTGATTATCTTGCAGTGTTGGATCCATAGAACTTCCATCTACTTGTACTGGTGTAATAATAAATGTTCTAATCAATAAAACAATGACTATAATGACTAAATATGGAATTATCTCTTTTACTATTTTCACTTAAGACCACCCCTATTTAAGAAAAAAAGGCGATATTCGCCTATTTGTTGCTTTCTTTGATTTTTGGTTCTTTTACCATGTCACGTAAATAGTGTAATTTATTTCTTCTTACTCTACCTTTTCTTGTAACTTCAATATAAGCAATTGCTGGTGAATTTACAGGGAATGTTCTTTCAACGGCAACACCACCTGATTTCTTACGTACAACGATATTTTTAGAAATACCTCCACCTTGTACTGCAACAACTAAACCATCAAAGTTTTGAATTCTTGTTTTTTCACCCTCACGAATCGTTACTCCAACACGTACATTATATCCTGTACGAATTTCTGGAATATCTTTACGAATTTGACTCTGAGTAATCTTATCAACAATATTCACAATGTCACACTCCTTTTCTTTTACCGTGATCATAATTATTCTTTTTTTTTATTTCCATTAGCGGATCACAAGACGTCTTTGATTATAACACAAATCAAAATACTTTGCAAGACTTATCTGCCACCTCTACGAGCAACTTCTGCCATTTGTTGCATCCAACGAATCTGATAGATCTCTTGTTCTCTTTGTTTCGCACAAAATTTAATATAGGCAATCTCTTTTTCTAATTCACTGACATATTGCTCTCCTAAATATTTTTGGTAACAATTCTTTACCATTTGTTGATAACGGGCAAGATCATCTAATACCATATCTGTTGCTCCCGGTTCCCCATCTGTTTCATTCAACAGATAGAAAAGATACTGTAAATAGACTTCTAATTTCTTCTTTACTTTCTTTTTTAATAATCGTTCAATGATCTCACGGTCAATCGCTTTAAATTTTGTGACAGTAATCCCTGGATACTTTATTTTATTCTTCGGTTTAAAAACATATCCATCCACTGTTTTCAAATTCGTTGTTTTAATTTTCTTTTTCTTTTTGTCTTTTGTTAAATGATAAGTCTTTTTCAAATGGCACCAACTCTTTTCTGATTATTTTTCTAATAAGTCTGGGCGTCTTTGCTTTGTCCTTGTTATTTGTTGTTCTAAACGCCATTTTCGAATGTTCTCATGATGTCCAGATAGTAAGACATCTGGTACTTTCATTTCTCTAAAATCAACTGGTTTTGTATATACTGGATAATCTAATAAATTGTCTTCAAATGATTCACTTTCTAAAGACTCTTTTGTAATGACTTGATCTAATAGACGAATCACACTATCGCTAATCACCATACTGGCAAGTTCTCCTCCAGTCAAAATATAATCACCAATACTGATTTCCATATCCGCAAGTAAACGAATTCTTTCATCAAATCCTTCGTAATGCCCACAAATGAGTAAGAGATGTTTTTTGAAAGATAATTCATGAGCAAGTTTCTGATGATACGGAACTCCTTGAGGAGTAACTAATATCACAAAGGTTTCTTCTGTTTTTAAATCCTCTACAGCATCAAAAATCGGTTGTGGCATTAAAACCATACCACTTCCTCCACCAAACTGATAATCATCTACTTTCTTATGTGGATCCTTGGAATAGTCGCGAATATTATGAATACGCACTTCTACCAATTCTTTTTCTATCGCACGTTTGATAATCGATTCATTCAAAAAACCATCAAACATATCTGGAAATAGAGTTAAAATATCAATCTTCATAGAAAAAACCTTCTACATTCTTTAAAATCATTTTATGATTTTGTAAATCCACTTTTTCAATAAACTCATCAACAATTGGTATCATATATTTTTTCTGATCTTGATATATAATTAACACATCTTGCATATCTCTTAATAACAGATCTTTTACTGTTCCAACCTTTTGACCCTGAAAATAGACATCTAATCCAACATATTCTTCTTCTAAAGGAGAAGATAATTCAATATCTTTTCGTTTCATATATACTTTTAAGAAACGGAAATCTATCACCTCATTGATATCATCAATTCCTTCAAAAGTTAACATATCATACTTCTTATGATGACGATAAGTACGAATCGTATATTCTTTTCGATCTGTTCCAATATATACTTTCTTTCCTTTTAAAAAGGCATACTCTTTTTCACGAAACTCACTAATTAAACGTACCTCTCCTTTAATTCCATGTGTTCCTACAATTTCACCAATACAAATTTCATCCATTTTTTTCACTATCCTTTAAAGCATATAACAAAATACTTGTCGCAACTCCTACATTTAAACTCTCACATCGTTGATTCATCGGAATGTAAAGAGATAAAGTTGCATAACTTTTTATTTCTTCTCGAACCCCTTTTCCTTCATTTCCCATGACTAGTATATATTTTTCTGCAGGTTTTATTTGATAACTGCTTTCTCCTCCTGTCACATCTGTAACATATATCGTATATTCTTTTTCTTTTAGCCGCTTTAATTCTTCTTGTAAATCACAAACCATAATCGGAATAGAAAATAACAAGCCCTGTGTTGCCCTCACAACTTTCTCATTATAAATATCTACAGAATCTTTACTTACTAAAATCATATCCACCTCAAATGCCACTGCACTACGGATAATCGTCCCCATGTTTCCAGGGTCTTGAATTTGATCAAGTGCTAGAATATGATTTCCCGTAATCTTAGAAAGCTCTGGTTGTTTACAAATTCCTAAAATAGGTTGTGGTGTTTCTAACATGCTAATGTCATTTAAAACGGTTTGTGTGACATAATTCGTTTCTACCGGAAGAGAAAATTCTGTTCCCTCTAACAACAGCAATTCTTGTAAATAACCTGTGCGATAAGCCTCTAAAACCAGATGTTCTCCTTCTATAAGAAACAACTTTTTTTCTTTACGATATTTTGAAACATGTAATTTTTTTATTTCTTTCATTTTCGGATTTGAACAAGACTGGTACAACATTGAATATCACCACCTCCATTTTATCAAATTCTGACAGTGAAATAAAGTCTAATCACTCTTTTTGCCTTGATTTTGAAAAGAAAATTTGACAAATTACTAAAATCAAGTAAAATAGAAAACGTTTTGAAAGGGGTTATACAATGAACTTAGATGATCAACATCCAAACTATAAGAAATTAGAAAAAAAACACCATGATCAATCTTTAATTATATATAAAAAGAATGAACAATGTGAAGAAAAAGAAAGAGAAATTCACTTATTAGAAAAAAGAAGAAATCAATATCAGCGAATATCTCAAACAAAGAGAGAGAAAAAGAAAAAACTGATTTTATTTTTGATTCTAAGTATTCTAGCAATTCCACTTATAAGTGCCTTATTTTTTCTTCTTATTAGTCATATTGTGATTGCTAGTATGATTTCATTTCTACTTTCTTTTACAACAATTCTCTTTTATTATTTATACAATATTTATCCTGATCATGTTTTCTTAAAAGAACAAGATATGGAAGAAATCAATCACCATATCGAAATATTAAGAGATGAAATAAATCAAAATAGAAATGAATTAGAACAATTATATCAAAATCAACATGAACTAATCCAGGAAATGAATCAAATTAGATATCAAGAAAGAAGTGAGGAGTACAATTTATATGATGACGCAAGAAGAATTACAGAAACAACTACAGGAAAGTTGCGAAAAATTGCAACAAAAAAAGAACAAAAGTCTCTTAGAGATGAGAAATAATTTATTTGATTACATGGAAACCAAGAAACAATTATTAGAAAATAGAATTCCAAAGGGAATTAACCGTTTTCAAAAAATTACACTTATCATGCTTATTTTACAAGCAGTGTTTATGTTTCAAGGACTTCCTGCCGCATTGGTTGTCATATGGCCATTTTTCTATACAATTTTAATAGATACCAATCAATCAAAAAAATATCCCTATGACAACTTATTAGAACAACATAAAATGGCTGCTAAAAATTTCATAATAGAAACAAATAAATCTAAGTGTTATGCTATGGCAATTGATAGATTGGAAAATATTTCACTGGACTTAGAAAATAATCAGAATGGCAATATACAAGGGATTGAAATGAAAAAGCCACATCTCAAGCAAACAGAAAACGAACTCATAAAAAGTGTTGACACATTTGTAAAATATATCTATCAAGGTAAAAAAACAACCTTCCCTATCATTCTTCCAAATTTACTTTATCTATGTTTATTTCTATTTACTCTCATTGTCCAACAAAGTTCTATTACCCCTTTATCCGTTCTCTTACCAGCTGGAATTTGTATTTCCATTCTAGTTGAAAGTACCATTTACTTAAAAAGATTACTCAAAAAAGAAAAAGAAGAGTTGCGTGGAACAGAACCAATTGATTTATCTGATACGAAAGTGAAAGAAAATATTTCTATCAACTCAAAAAATTACGTAGATCAAATTGTAAACCAAGAGCTCTTCGAAATACAAGAAAGAGAAGAAAATTGGCAAAGAATCAAAAGAAGTTCTCATTCTTACCAAAATCAACTAGATGCTTATATTACAGATTTACAAACAAAAACATATGTGAAAAAAAAAGATAATCGCCAGTGATTATCTTTTAAAATGCACATTGATCTTGAATATATGGAATGACTTCTTCTATTTTTAATGTCACTTGTTCCATCGTATCACGATTTCTTAGCGTAACTGTTCCATGATTTAATGTTTCATCATCTACTGTGACTGCAAATGGTGTTCCAATCGCATCTTGTCTACGATAACGTTTTCCAATCGAAGCAGTTTCATCATAACTTGTCATAAAGTGTTTTGAGAGTAATTCATAAATTTCTTCTGCTTTTTGTTTGTGATATTTTTTATTTAATGGTAGTACTGCCACTTTATATGGAGCAATTGCTGGACTAAATTTCATCACTTCTCTTGTTTCTCCATTTTCTAATGTTTCTTCTTCATAACACTGATCTAATAAAGCAAGTACTAAACGATCACAACCTACTGTAGATTCTATGATATATGGAATAAATTTTTGATTTGTTTCCGGATCTAAATACTCTTGTGATACTCCAGAATATTCTTGATGACGCGATAAATCATAATCTGTACGATTATGAGTACCATTGATTTCTCCCCATCCAAAGTTAAATTTATATTCGATATCACAAGCTTCTTTGGCATAGTGAGCTAACTTCTCATGATCGTGAAATCTTAATTTTTCTTCTGGTAATCCTAAGTCTGTGAAATATTTTTTCGCATATTCTTTAAAATATTGATATAATTCACTATCCATTCCTTCTTTACAGAACGTTTGATATTCCATTTGTTCAAATTCTATTGTACGAAATGTAAAGTTACCTGGAGTAATTTCATTACGAAATGCTTTTCCAATTTGACCAATACTAAAAGGTAGTTTTGCTCTCATAGTACGTTGTACATTTAAGAAGTTTACATACTCTCCTTGGGCATTTTCTGGGCGTAAATAGATGGTATTTTTCGCATCTTCAGTAACCCCTCTTTTGGTTTCAAACATTAAATTAAATTGACGAATATCAGTAAAGTTACTTTTTCCACACTTTGGACATGGTACATGATGTTCTTTGATATAATTCATCATCTCTTCTTGTGTCATACCATCTGCATGAGCAGTTTCATCAAAATCATCAATTAAATTATCTGCTCTATGACGTGTTTTACACTCTTTACAATCGACTAATGGGTCAGAGAAACTAGATACATGACCACTTGCTTCCCACACTCTAGGATGCATTAAAATGGCTGCATCTACTTCATAAGCATTCTTTCTCTCTTGAATAAAACGTTTTCTCCAAGTATCTTTGACATTATTTTTCAAACGTGACCCTAATGGTCCATAATCCCATGTATTCGCAAGTCCTCCATAAATTTCACTTCCTTGAAAAATAAATCCATACTGTTTACAGTAGTTTACTAATTTTTCCATCGTTAACTTTTCCATAAATAACCTCCTATAAAAAAACTCTAAAGAGATATGTAAGGACGAGTATACCCGCGGTTCCACCTTACTTATCCTCTTTAGAGAATCAGCTTTCTTTACATCACTCAGAAGCTCCATATCAATGATTCTTTTCTAGGTTCTCACTATCCCTATTCACTGTAAAAAAGAAATGCATTCATACCTCTTCGTCATTGTGTTCTTTGATTAAATTGTATTTTTTTTGTCTTTGGAGACTCTTCTGGATGAAAAATTCTTGCAAGATCATTTTCTATAGGGAAAGAAGAAGCAAATTTCTGCATTTTCTCATCAATACGTTTCTTCATCACACACTCTTCAAATGTTTTTACTCTCCATTCAGCAAACTGTAATGGTACCTTCAGATAAAGGTTATAAGCTTTTTGATCCGAAGAAATTCTCACATCATTACGTCTCGTAATTTCACTCATTGCCCGATGAAATAATTCTTTCTTATCTTCTAAATCAGATAACTGAAAGAAAGATAACATTTGTTGATACTCTTCTTTTCCAAACATCTTGACAATCGTGTCATGATAATCCAAATAATAAACAGGAATTTTTACAAAAGAATAAGTCTCTTTCATTCCATCAGAATCTTTTGTAAATCCTTTCTGACTATTTGGTGATAAAGCAAGATAACTTACCAGTACTTCCAAAAAACTTTCAATATTGTCTGACATACGTCCCTCCTTATAAAATACAACACACATCAAACAACATACTGCAAGAAAATTTTAACACTATTTTTTCTCATCGTCAATACTTACTAACTCATTTAAGTCTTTTAAAAAGCCTCTACTCTTTAAATAGAGTCCAGTATAACGATCATAATACTCATTCAAAAATTGGTTGACTCCTTTCTTTACTTTTTCAGAAAGATCTAATTTCTCAATCTTTGAAATATCAACATAATAATACATTCTAATTAATTTAATAACTTTCTCATCGACTAATGGTTCCTGTTTTCGACAGTAATTGCACACATAACCACCCAAATAACTCGATAATGTCGCAATCGAGTCCGTTCTTCCACAAACGCAACAACGATCGATGACAGGCATTACTCCAAGATATTCTAAGTATTTTAATTCTAAAATATTTGTAATCACTAATGGATCAAATCCCTCTTCTATCTTTTGAATTCCACTGATAAAAAGAGGATAGATGTTCTCAGACTGATTTTGTTTCACTAATTGTTCTGTTAATTCTAATAAATAGCTTGCATAACTAATTTTCTCTAAATCTGTTTTTATCTTTTTTAATGGATCGATGACATCAACACTCATCAAATTAGATAACTTTCCCTCTTTATAATAGATGTGAAACTTTCCATAGGTCAGTTTATCACTCACACTTCGCAAATCACTTTTCACACGATTTGCCCCTTTTGCCATCATACCAATCAAGCCATGTTCTTTTGTAAATACATTTAATATTTTACTAGATTCTCGATATGGAATCGCGCTGACAATCATACCTTCTACAGTTTCAATCATGTTGTTTCTTTTCAAGTTCTTTATACTTCATATAGTACTCAATCTTACCAGTATTTCTAAATAAATCCCATAATAACTCTTTCATATGATCACCTATTTCTATACTGTGTATTATATGCAGAACTATACAAAATAATTACAGATCTTGGTATCCAAACTCCTTTAAATATTTATCTTTATCACGCCAGTTTTTAACAACCTTCACTAGTAAATTTAAATATACTTTTTTGCCTAACATTTCTTCCATATCTTCTCTTGCATAAGTACCAATTTTTTTGATCATCTGTCCGTTCGCACCGACAATAATTTTCTTAATCGATTCACGATCCGTAATAATATCCGCATAAATCGTAACAGAGTTCTTTTTTGTTTCTATAGATTCAATGGTACAAGCAACAGAGTGAGGAATCTCTTCTTCAGTTAATCGAAATACTTTTTCCCGAATTAATTCTGATAATAAAAATCTCGTAGACTGATTGGTAATATCTCCTTCTTCGTAGTAACAAGCCCCCTCTTTTAAATAAGACTTCATTACTTTTAATAGGGTTTTTAAATTATCTTCTTTTAAAGCAGAAATTGGAATAATTTCTTGAAACGGATATAAATCCATATACTCTTTAATCTTTTCCATAATCTGTTCTTTTTTTAATTTATCAATTTTATTTAAGACTAAAAAAACAGGGACATGATTTTGTTTCAACGATTCAATAATATATTGATCTCCAGGTCCTAATTTTAAAGAAGCATCTACTAAAAACAAAATCAAATCTACATCTTCCATGTGATAATATGCTTCTTTATTTAAATAAGTCCCCAATTTATGGGTAGGTTTATGAATTCCTGGTGTATCTACAAATACAATTTGTGCTTCTTCATCTTGATAAACACCTTGAATCGCATTTCTAGTTGTCTGTGGTTTATTTGACGTAATCGCAAGATGTCTTTTTAAAAGATGATTCATAAGTGTTGATTTTCCTACATTAGGTCTCCCAACAAGACTGACAATTCCACTTTTCATTTTAAATCATCCTCATCAAACGGATATGGACAGAGTTCTTTCTTAGTAAATGTTTTTTCTTCTTTCTTTCCAAAACACGTAATTTTCGCATCATCTTCAAAAAATTCACTAATGACTTGACGACAAGCAAAGCAACAAGTACTCATCTGATCACGATCTACCATGACATAAAGATGAAGAAAATCTCCTTTGCGATATCCATGACTTACCGCACTTAAAATCGCACTTCTCTCTGCACAAATTCCAGCACCATAACTCGCATTTTCAACATTTACACCACAAAATTCTGTTCCATCTTTCATCACTACAATCGCAGATACAGGAAAGTGAGAATAAGGACAATAAGCATTTTTTAATAATTGTTCTAATTTTTCACGCATAAAACACCCTCCTATAATAATTCTAATAAATTCGGTATAAAAATCAATAATCCACAGATCACTGCAGTAATCGCAAAAACAAAAACTGCAGCAGAAGCGGTATCTTTCGCTGTTTTCGCAAGAGGATGTATTTTTGGACAAGCAAGATCAACAACTGCTTCAATCGCCGTATTAATCAACTCCGTTGCGATAACTAGTCCAATTAAAATAATACAAAGTAGCCATTCTTGCGTATTCAGTTTTACTATAATCCCACATATAATGACAAGAATTGTCACCAATACATGAACAAACATACTCTGTTCATAATGGAATGCATATTTTAATCCATCCCATGAGTAACGAAAACTATTAATAAAACGCTTAATTCCTATTTTTTTCTGTTCTTTTCTTTGTTCTTCATTCATATCATTCACCACCTAAAACAAGCTAAGAATCAAAGTCACAAGCCTTGGTCCAAATAAGATCACCCAAAATAAGAAAGCAATACAAGATAAGAAAGCAACTGCAGCAGAAGCGGTATCTTTCCCTACTTTTGCCAAAGGATGTATTTTTGGGCTAATCAAATCAATCACTGCTTCTAAAGAAGTATTAATTAGCTCCATTCCAGCAATTAATCCCAATAGTAGAATAGAAACAGCCCATTCCAGAACGGATGCTTTTAAAACAATACAAAGTATTACAACAAGTACCGTAGTCATAAAGTGAATCGTCATACTCTGTTCATTCTTGTAAGCGGAAACAAGTCCGTCTTTCGCATAAGTAAATCCCTTGAGATACCCTTTTAAACTTACTCTATATTTTTCTTTTGACTCCATATTCTTCTAACACTTCCTTCTGCTTTTGAAACATCACTTTCTCTTCTTCCTCAGTCATATGATCATACCCAAGTAAGTGATAAATCCCATGTGTAACTAAAAAGAATAATTCTCTTTTCCTAGAGTGTCCATATAACTTGGCTTGTTCTACTACTTTATCCACAGATACATAAATATCACCTAAAACACGAACTTCTGGAGTCTCTATCTCTTTATGATCCTCTAGTGCAAAAGTAATCACATCCGTTGGACGATCTACATTTCGATAAAGACGATTGATCTCATGAATTCTTTCATTACTCACAAAAATCACATTAAACAATACATGCTTTAAATTCTCATGTTCTAATACAAACTCTATATAAGTAGGAAGCTCTTTTAACTCTTCAAAATGACAACCTACTTCATCAATGATCTCTACTTCATTCATATAGCTCCCCCTATGTTAATAATCTGATACAACTGCCAAAACAAAAATAACAGTAAAATCAACATTATTATATTATAAATCATATCTTTTTTCAAGAAAGCAGGAAGATGCTCTTTTAAAATAGAAAATAACTTGTAAACCGCAAACCCAATAACTCCTCCAACAACATTTAAAATAATATCATCGACATCAAACACTCTTCCAATTAATAACTGTGTTGTCTCAATCGTACTAGAAATCAATAAACTTAGTAGTAAAATAGAATATGGCTCTTTTAACTTTAAAAAATAAGAAACAAAAAAGCCAAAAGGAATAAACATCAACATATTTCCTAACACATTACGGAAAAATAAAGAAGAAGCAAAACGATATCGTAACATTTCTTTAAATGGTATAAAATTAGAACTTGACCAAGTCACATCTTGAAAAGTAACCACATGGAATAAACATAAAATATAAACAATAAACAGAAGACCTAATATCTCTTTATAAAAAACAACTTTCCGATCATTCTTAACAATATCTGTAATCCGCATGGAAATCACAATCATCGAAAAAATAAAGATCATTGGCCAACTATTTTCAAATATATTCAATATCGTTTCTTGTAACATATACGCTCACTTCCTATTCTTGGGCGTTTTCTTTTTCTTCTATTTTCGCATAAGCGGTAATGTCTTCATATACAGTAAAAAACATATCTACTACCATTTTACTCTTTTTTTGCGTTGTTTTCAAAGTTTTTACGTCAATTATCTTCTCTTTTTCATCTAGCTTTTCTTTCATCCTTTGAATTCCAAGCTCTACCGCCTTTTTTATCGCATCATTTTTCGATAATTTTTCATCCGTTCGTTCTACTTCTTCTTGTTTTTCTTTTTGAAAACGAATTGGCAAAAGAAGATGTTCCCAAATTTTTGTCACTTCACTTTCTTTTTCTTGAAATGGCATTTGATTCAACAACTCAAAACGATGATTCAAAAATTCAAACACATAAACCGTATTTTTTCTACCTGTTCGTTCTACTTGATAATACTGAAAGGGAATTTCCACTTCTACTTCATACCAAACTTCTCCATAAACAGTTCCCGTCGCACTCACTTGATTTTTAACTTCTTCATTCAAATGAATTTCCCCACTAATAATAATATCCCCAGCTTTTACATAATCATTATTTCTTTTTACAATTTCTCCCTTCGTCGCCTCTACTGTTCTTACAATCGCATCTTTTGAAGCAACGATATTTCTCACCTCTGTTTCTTTTGATTCTTCTGTATGTTTTCTCATTTCAACACGAACAACATATTTTGTTCCAACTGTTTCTATCTCCATCCATTCAATCTCATCTTGATACTTCTTTAAAATTGATTTTTTTACTTGTTCTAATTCGTTATAACTCTTTTTCCACTGAATGGGTGAAACTCCTTCTTCTTTTAGTGCAGTTGTTAAAAAATCACGAACTTTCTTATCTAAATCAATCACTTCGATTTGATAAATAAGATGTGAGAGAATGAATAAAACAACACCAGCAACAGCAAGAGAAAATAAATAAAACCAGTGTTTTTTTACACGTTTTTTTAAAGCAACTATACCATATGTTTTTACAATCGTAATCCGATAGATCGTCTTCAATCTATTTACCTTTTCATAATCATCGAAATAAATCAGTATTCTAATTTTTTTATAATTTAACTGTGTAATTTTTAAAAGAGGAATTTTCTCTTTTATCAGTCGCTTTATAAAACGTTCTATATTCCTTCCTTCAACTTCCAGTTGTATTTTATTTCGCATCACAATCACCTAAATTCTATCTTAGAAACTTTCCCCTTTAATAAAAATTCATCCTCCAATAGTCTTGTAATTGTTAAATTGCTTCCGGTAATGACAATCTGGTTCGTAGGACTTTTTAATACAATTTCTGTGTCACTGATATGACAAATCTCTTTATAATTCACGATATCGATTTGATCTTCATAATAATGCATCGAAAATTCTGTCTCTAATAAGTAAGATTGAATTCTTGAAATCATTTGCTATCACCTATCACATTTTATGTTTTTCCTAAACGGTTATGTATTTTTGTTGTGGGAAAAAAAGACATATGATATAATGAAATCACGGGGGATGATGTTAGATGAAAACAAAACTATTGATCGCTTTTGGCAAAGTACTTTGCTTTTTTGGAAAACTACTTGGTAGAGGAAGTTCACTACCAGGAAAAATTCTTTTAAAATTCGACCCACAATTTTTAAGTAAACTAACAATTCCAGGAGATGTCATTGCAGTAACAGGTTCTAGTGGAAAAGGAAGTACTACAAAAATGATTGCATCTATTTTAAGAAAAAATGGATATACTGTTGCTCACAATGAATCTGGTTCTAATTTAGATGCTGGTATTTTAAGTATGTTATTACAATATGCGAACTTCAAAGGAATTGTCAAAGCAGATTACTTTGTATTAGAAATCGATGAACGATATACCAAATATGTCTTTCCACAAATACACCCTAAGTATGTAGTCATTACCAATATCACGAGAGATCAGCCACCGAGACAAGGTCATTTTGATCAAGTGTTTCGTGAAATTGAAAAAGCTTTGGACTCTAACATGCATCTCATTCTAAATGCCGATGATCCATACTTACAAAAATTTGAAAATCATGGTTGTCAGATTACTTATTATGGAATTGGAAAAAACAAGTATGAGACAAAAGAACCAAAATTTGAAAACTTAAATATAACCCATTGTCCAGTTTGTCATAAAAAATTACACTATCAATCTTATTTGTTTGAAACATTAGGACATTATGATTGTTATTGTAAACAATTTTCTAGACCAAAACCAACTTATGAAGTAACAAAATTAAACTTTGAAAAAGAAAAAATGACAATTAATCAAAAATATGATCTCATTGTTAAACCTGGTCTTCTTTATCAAACATATAACTTACTTGCTGCTTTTTCTATTCTATCCATGTTATTACACCAAGAGAAAAAAATAACAGAACAAATGAATGAGATCGCACAGCAAACAAAAGTAGAAAATATCTTTTCTTTAGAAAAAAGAACAGTTCACATATTAAGTAATAAAAACGAAAACAGTACGACATTTAATCAATCTATTTTTTATACCACTCGTTTTAAAGGACAGAAAACAATTGTGATCGGTTGGAAAGAAATTAGTAGAAGATATCAATACAATGATGTTTCTTGGTTATATGATATTTCATTTGAACAATTGAATGATAAAAACTTAGAAAAGATAGTTTGTATTGGTGTAAACCGTTATGACATCGCAGTGAGAATGAAATATGCTGGAATTGAAGAAAAGAAGATTATCACGTTTGAAACGATTGAAGAAGCGACTCCTTATTTAAAAAAGAAAACAAAAGGAGATTTATTTGCAATCTTAAATTTCGATTATGTAAAACCACTTTCTAACGCTTTGAAAGGAAGTGATGAAGAATGAAAATAACAATTGCTCATCTTTATTATGATCTTTTAAATCTATACGGAGAAAATGGAAATATCAAAGCACTAAAAAAACAACTAGAAAATCAAGGTGTATCTGTTACTGTTCTTTCTTTATCCATAGAAGATGAATTACACTTTGACGATTATGACATGGTCTACATAGGTGCAGGAACAGAAGACAATCAAAAACTAGTCTTAAAGCATTTATTCAAATATCGTGATGAAATTGAAAAGCACATCAAAGAAAAACAATTATTTCTTGTCACTGGAAATGCGATTGAATTATTTGGAAGATATATTTATACCACTGACAAAAAGAAAATAAAAGCATTGAATATCTTTCCTTATTTCGCAAAGCAAGAAAAATTCCGTATTGCTGATGAAGCATTATTTCAATGTGATTTTGTGAAAGAACCAGTTCTCGGTTTTCAAAATCAAAATAGTATTATGAGAGAAAATAAAGATCCTCTCTTTCATGTAATTCATGGAACTGGATCTTATCCAACATCTAAAAAAGAAGGAATCCACGAATATGAATTTTATGGAACTTATTTAATTGGTCCACTCTTAGTAAGAAATCCTGAATTACTAAAATACTTTGTAAAAAAGTTAATTCTTACGAAAGATCCAAATTTCAAACTAAAAAACTTCTCTCTTCAATTAGAGAAAAAAGCTCACGATACATTTATAGATACTTATTATAAACGTATTATAGAGGAAAAAGGAACTGTTAATTAATTTCTAACTGTTCCTTTTTATTGTTTAAATATTTATAGATTGATTGTTCCCATCAATATTTCCTTCATTCCTTGATTTTGTAACGCCCATCCCACTGCAAACTCAAACATTTCTCTAGAGGCAAAACAACATCAATCGCCACAAAACCACCTCTATTTGTAACCAAAATAACACTTTATTTTTAAAAAATCAATAGCAAAGAAAAAGGCATCAAAACTAGATACCTTTTTATTTATCTCTTACTTTCGCATTCAATTTAGATTCTACTTCTGCGATCATTTTATTAAATACTTTCATGACTTCTTCATCCGTTAAAGTACGTGTTGCGTCTTCAAATGTAATAGAATAAGCAATTGATTTTTCATTCTCTCCAACATTTTCTCCTGTATACACATCAAATACATCAATATGAGTAACCATACGTCCTCCGATGTGTTTTAAGACATCCATAATTTCTTTTGAGGTCACTTTTTGATCGACGATAAAAGCTAAATCTTTATGGATTGCTGGATATTTAGAGATCTCTTTATATTTCATCATACGTACTTTATGAGACATTATTTTTAATACATCTAATTCAAAGACATAGACTTCTTTTTTACATTCTGTTGGGTGTACTTGACCAAAGTATCCTACGACTTCACGATCGATGAGAAGTGCACAACTTCTTCCTGGGTGGAATTCTTTTGGTAGATTCTTTGTATCAAAGGAATAACGGTTATTGAGACCTAGGTATTTCATAATATTTTCAATAATTCCTTTGACATAATAGAAATCAACGACAATTTTTTCTTGTTGCCATAGATTATTTGTACCAATTCCATACAATAATCCAGAGATCATTGGTCTTTCTACATATTCATCCTGTTCTTTATAATAAATATTTCCTGACTCATAAATCGCAACATTTTTTTGATTTCGACTTGTGTTATATTCCCAAACATTTAGTAAAGAAGGGATTAAACTTTTACGTAAATATTTACGATCTTCTGTTAATGGATCTAATAATACAATATCCTCGTTTTGGAAGTTTGTATATTTAGAAACATCTTCTTTTTTCACAAGGGAATAAGTAATAACTTCTGTTAATCCTAATCCTTGTAAGCGTTGACGTAATCCTTTGATAAATAATTCTTTTTTGGAATAACTACCCTCTTTTGATTCTAAAACAGGAAGGGTTCCTTGAACATGTTCATATCCATAAATTCTACCAACTTCTTCGATTAAATCTTCTTTGATACTGATATCTAATCTTCTTGTTGGAACAGATACAACCATGGTAGTTCCTTTTTCTTCTGTTTGAAAACCTAAACGGGTAAATACATCGATTACTTCTTCTTTTTTCAGTTTCATTCCTAATACTGCGTTGATTTTATCTAATGTAATTTCAATTTTTTTATCATCTTTCTTTGTTGTATCATGTGTTAAGATCCCATCATATACTTTACCATCAGCATATTTTTCTAGTAAATAACAAGCTCTATTTAATGCTTCTTTGGTTCTATTTGGATCAATTCCTTTTTCATATCTACTAGATGCTTCACTACGTAAAATTGATTTTGCGGTATAACGGATATGAATTGGTTCAAAGATTGCAGATTCGATAAAGATATTTTTGGTATCCATTTCTACTTCTGTAGAAAGTCCTCCCATAACACCGGCTAAAGCAACTGCTTCTTTGTCATTAGCAATTACGATATCACTTGTTTTTAGTGTTCTTTCTTGACCATCTAATGTTTTTAGTGTTTCGTTTTCTTCTGCCATACGAACAATGACTTTATCTCCAAGACGATCTTGATCGAAGAAATGAAGTGGTTGTCCATACTCTAACATGACATAGTTACTAATATCTACAACATTGTTAATTGAACGAATACCGCTTGCCATCAAACGTTCTTTCATCCATTCTGGACTCTCTTTAATTACAACGTCTTTGACAATTTTTCCTAAGTAAATTGGACAATTTTCAGTTTGTACATCGATGGTCATTACATCATTAACATTTTCTTTTAATACGTTTGGTTGATTTTCTGGATAAGTGACTGGGCGATTGTAGAGAGCCCCTACTTCATGAGCCATACCTAACATACTTAATAAGTCCCCACGGTTAGCAGTTAATTCAAAATCAATGACTTCATCATCATACTGCATATAGTGAATCGCATCCATTCCAACTGGAGCATCTTCTGGTAGAACATGAATTCCTGTTTTATCTTCTTCGCTCATGTATTTTGATTCGATTCCTAATTCTTCTAAAGAACAACACATTCCATTGGAATCCATACCAGCTAATTTTGCTTTTTTGATTTCGATTCCATTTGGTAATTTCGCACCTATTTTCGCAACAGGAACTTTAATTCCTTGCCTCATGTTTGGAGCACCACATAAGATTTGTACAACTTCATCTCCAAGATCTACTTTACAAATATGAAGTTTTTTACTTTCTGGATGCATTTCACATTCTAAAACATGTCCAACAACGATTCCGGTTGCTTCACTAATTTTAGAAACGCTTTCGTATTCGTTTCCAGCAAATACCATTTTATTGGCAACTTCTTTAAAATCTAAATCATCTACTTTAATATAGTCATTTAAAAAGTTTTTACTAACACGCATCTTACTCTCCTCCTTCTACACGATTAAAATCATTTAAGAATCGAAGATCGTTGGTATAGAAATCACGAATATCCGTAATTCCATATTTTAACATTGCAATTCTTTCTGGTCCGACACCAAATGCGAATCCTGTATATTTTTCTGGATCATATCCGTTATCTCTTAATACATTTGGGTGTACCATTCCACTACCTAAGATTTCAATCCATCCTGTTCCTTTACAAAGAGAGCATCCTTTTCCTCCACATTTGAAGCATGATACATCTACTTCTAATGATGGTTCTGTAAATGGGAAGAAACTTGGACGAAGACGAATTTCACGATCTTCTCCAAACATTGTTTTCGCAAGGATTTCTAAGGTTCCTTTTAAATCAGCAAGAGAGATATTCTCATCGACTACTAATCCTTCTATTTGATGGAATTGATGGGAATGGGTTGCATCATCATTATCTCTACGATAGGTTTTACCAGGACAGATGACACGAATTGGTTTCTTTTCTTTGTTTGCTTCCATGGTTCTCGCTTGGACTGGAGATGTTTGGGTACGAAGTAATACTTCATCTGTAATATAGAAACTATCTTGACTATCTCTAGCAGGATGTCCTTTTGGTAAGTTTAATAGTTCAAAGTTATATAAATCTAATTCTACTTCTGGTCCTTCTACGACATCATAACCCATAGAGACGAATAGTTCTTCTACTTGATTGATAATTTGAGTAATTGGGTGTACTCCTCCTACTGTTAGTTCTGTACTAGGAAGGGTAATATCAATGGTTTCTTTCTGTAAGCGTTCTTCTAATTCTTTTTGTTCTAATTCTTGTTTTTTTGTTTCTAGTCTTTCGTTGATCTCTGTTTTTAAAGTATTTAAAGAACGTCCAAACTCTTTTTTCTCCTCAATAGATAAACTACCCATTTTACTACTCATGGCCTGGATAGGGCCTTTTTTTCCTAGATATTCGACACGAATTTCATTGAGTTCTTTGGTTGTAGATACTTGATCACATTTTTCCATGATTTCTTGTTTTAATTGTTTTAATTCTTCTAACATATAAAGACCTCCTCTAATATTAAAAAAAATCACATCCCAGATAAGGACGTGATGAACGTGATACCACCTTAATTTATAGTATAAATACTACCTCAAAGACTATAACGCGTCACCGTTATATATTTTCTTATATAAAGCTCCAAAGACGAATTCATAACGCTTTTTTATCTACTTCTCACCAACCGTAGACTCTCTTAGAAAAAAGGAGAGTTATTACTACTTCTTTTTCTTCGCTTTTTTTGATATAACTTGATTATATCATAATTTCTTTTATTTTCAAGTATTTTTTTCTTGAAATTCATAAGTATAGTTTTCTTGATGGTTAGAAACTGTAACAGAATCTTCATCGTTGAAAAGTTCTCCCGTCAAAGGATTCTCGATATCTTTATCTACATAGTTTCCTTCTTTTAAGGTTCCAAGTGTGACTGTATGAGAAAAACCATCATCTGGTAATTGTTCGGCATGATCAGCATAATAGTTTTTCGCACCGTTGATAATACTATCTACTTGGGACTCATAAGCACTTTCATTAGAACGATTCAAGATACCAAAGATATTAGGAAAAACAATGACAGCGAGAATCGCAAGGATGGTAAGTGTCGCAAGTAATTCGACCAGTGTAAATCCTTTATTCTCCATCGATCTCACCTGCATCACAACCACTAAATAGTTCTAACTCATAAGTCAAAGTGCCACTGTTTGTCACTGTATATTTGACATATTTACTTGCATCGATCTCATTTCCACTCGAATCAGATAAAGCAGGATCTAACTTTCCATCAGCAACTAGATCTTCAATTTGAACGCAAAAGACATTTCCAGGATTTCTGACAAAGTTATTTTGTCTTTCATCCAAATATAACGATCCAGCACTATAAACGACTCTTAATGTTGCTTCATCAATAGACTGTTCAGAACTTGCCATTTGATTTAAAATAGGTGGAATGGAAATTAAAGCAATGATTCCTAAAATTACAATAACACCTAATAATTCTACTAAAGTAAAACCCTTTTTGTTCATGTTCTCAATCCTCTATTCTCAAGTTTATTATAACGATTTTTCTTTTTTTTGTAAAGAAAGACACCTTATAAATCGTAATATTCTAATAACTCTTCAATTGTCATATTTCTTAAATTATTTTGATGAATGGTATTGACAACTTCATAATCAAATGTGTAATAAACATCTCCAAGAGCAAACTCAACACGTTCAATATTAGAGAATAAATTTAATAAAATCGCACTGTCTTTTTCAAATACTTGATTATTTGGTGTTTCTATTCCCTCTTTGTAGATTACTGTAATGGTTGTTGGAGAAGTATCGGTATGAACTTCAACATCTTGATAAGAATTCGCACTTTCTAATAGATTCATCAATTCTTTTAATTTTTCTTTATCTGTTAAATCCATATTGCGATAAGATTCAATCATTGTTACATCTTCACTTTGTATTTCTTTTGGTTCTACTTTTGGTTGTACATTCATTGGGACAAAGAATAAATACGGTGCGGTAAAGATCGTTAAAATCAAGGCAATTTTGGTCTCTTTCTTATTGGAAAGACGAATTGCTTTCATTGTGATTTTACGATTTAAAAAGAAGATAAAATAAGTTGCGATAAGAAAAGCGAAGATGGTATATAAAATGGTATAAATATTGGCAAATGGACTTTCAATTAACGGTTCAGCGAGATTGGTACGAATCCAGGAAATTCGTGATAAGAACTGGGTTAATAATAAGATTAAAGTGCCAATAATATAAGATAAAAAAGTAACTCCACAAGATGGTAGAATGATCTTTTTATAAGTTTCTTTTACTTTTCCTACTTTTAGTTTTTTTAAAGTAATCAGTAAGATCAAACTAGTAATGAGAAATAAAACAATTAAGAAAATAAATAAGCCTGGAGAGACTAAATAGATAATCCATGATGGATAATTCATAATTTCACCCCTATTTCATTTTCTATTATATCATGTCTGATAGGAATTAGTAAATGAGGGAAAAATCGAGTAGAGAAAAATAATTGATATTTAATTATTTTGTCCCTCTCACACCAC
>OGRO01001282.1_pt1 | contig 22001 bp, 21 predicted proteins | sample 1553451 | NCBI WGS metagenome assembly OGRO01 (sample SAMEA2580021, study PRJEB22360) | human gut metagenome
GCGCTGACATCGCCGTGGGCGACCTGCTCGAGTTCTGGACTTCGAAGGGCCGCGTTACCTACACCGTCGAGTCGTCCGATACACTCAAGGGCGAGACGAAGTATCTGGGCGTCCGCGAACCGGTATCCGTTGGCGACCGCGTGTTTCGCGTGCGCTCGGCCAAGCTCGCCGCCGATGCGCAAGAACGCACCGAGGCGGGGATGAAGATTCCGGTTTCGATTGACGTGCACATGAGGAAGGGCGAGCCGCTCGAAATCACCGTGCATGACGGTGCCGGTCATGAGGCACGCGCGTTCGGTCCCATCGTCGAGGAGGCTCGTACCAAGGCGGTTACGCGCGAAGACGTCATCGACCACGTGGGAAGACTCGGCGCGACGCCCTTCAGCTGCGCGAGCTGGGACATCATGCTCGACGAGGGAGTCGGCATCGGATTTTCGACGCTTCACAAGACGCGAACCGCCGCGCTCGAGGCGTTCGAGGAGACATTGCTCGAGGCGGGCGCCAAGCCGGCCTTGCGAGCTGGGTCCGTCGACATCACGCGCGTTCCGGATCACTCGGATATGGCGCCCTTCGCGACCGTCATCCACTTCGACGACACGAACATCGCCTGCACGCTCGAGCAATTCGAACCGGGGTGCTCCATCGGACCGCGCATGTACGCTACTAACGTCGAGGCCATCCGCACCTGGGCCGCGCTCGGCGCGAGCTTCGTCTGGCTCTCGCCCGAGCTCACGCTCCATCAGATGAAACTGCTTGCCGACGAATCACCCCTGCCCCTGGGCGTCATCGTCATCGGATCCCAGGAGCTCATGGTGAGCGACCATTGTTTCCTCATGGCGCAAGGCCCCTGTGACGAGCGTTGCGGAACGTGCGAGCGCCGTGCCACGCCGTGCTTTCTCGAGGACCGCAAGGGCTATCGCTTCCCCGTGACGACGGACTTGCGTGGCTGCGGGCATATCTACAACGCCGTTCCTCTCGATGTCGCGCACGCCATCGGCGACTTGCTCCGTGCTGACATTCGTGGCTTTGCCGTGGACGCCACGCTCATGACCGAGGGAGAGGCCGAGCACGCGCTCAATCGCGTGCGCAGTGGCCTGAACGGCACGAAGGTCGCCAAGCTGCCCGATACCACCACGGGGCATCTCTTCCGACCCGTCGAGTAGGCGCAGGATCCTTCATGGGTTTCATCTGCTAAGATAGCGGTTTTAGACGATAAGGAAGTCTCGTGAAAGGCAAGATCGTGCTTTCGAGCGAAGAACAACTTCACATCATCCAGTCCGGCGCCGCGGGGCTGACCCCGCTTGAGGCCATGAAGAAGAAACTTGATCGCGGCACGCCGCTCAACATAAAGCTTGGCGTGGATCCGACGAGTCCCGACCTCCACATCGGGCATGCGGTACCCCTGCGCAAGCTGCGTCAGTTCCAGGACCTGGGCCATGAGGTCACCCTCATCATCGGCGATGGCACGGCGATGATCGGCGACCCTTCCGGCCGCGATACGACTCGCCCCCAACTTTCCGCCGAGCAGATCGACGCGAACGCCCGCACCTACATGGACCAGGCGATGAAGGTGCTCGACCCCGAGAAGACCAAGGTCGTGCACAATCGCGATTGGATCTTCGATCTCGATCTCGCCGAGTTGCTCGGCCTTCTCTCGAACTTCACGGTTGCCCGCATTCTCGAGCGTGACGACTTCTCCAACCGCTACCACAATCAGCAGCCCATCGCCATGCACGAGTTCATCTACCCCATCATGCAGGCGTATGACTCGGTCGTCATCAAGGCCGACGTCGAGCTCGGTGGCAACGACCAGCTCTTCAACTTGCTCGCCGGACGCGAGCTCATGGAGAAGAGGGGCATGGAGCCCCAGGTCTGCCTGACCCTGCCCTTGCTCGAGGGCCTCGATGGCGTGCGCAAGATGTCCAAGTCCTATGGCAACTACGTGGGCCTCACCGACGAACCTGCCGATATGTTCGGCAAGATCATGAGCATCCCCGACGAGCTCATGCCCAAGTACTACCGTTTGGCGACTGCTCTGCCCGTCGCCGAGGTCGACGAAATCGAGGCCGGTCTGGCGGCCGGGAAGCTCGATCCCAACCAGTCGAAGCGCCGGCTCGCACGCGAGATCATCAAGATCTATCACGACGAGCAAGCCGCGGCCGATGCGGAGGAGCAGTTCGATCGCGTCTTCAAGGCGCATGGCGTTCCCGAGGACATCGAGGTCTTCGACATCGCGCTCGAGGATGACCCCGAGAAAGGTGGCGTCTACTTGCCCAAGCTGCTCGCCGACCTCAAGCTCGTCGCCTCCGGTGGCGAGGGCCGCCGCATGATCGACCAGGGTGGTGTCAAGGTGAACGGCGAAGTTGTCGCCACGGGCGCGTATCATATGCCAGCTTCCGAGCTGACTGGTGCCACGCTGCAGGTCGGCAAGCGCAAGTGGGCAAGGCTCGCATAGGAGATAGGCGGACAGAGCACTGTGCCAGGGAGTCAGACCCCTTGACACAAAGATATCGAATGTAATCGATATTACGGCAGTAATAGAATCAAATGTAGAGTACGTTCGACATTTTGCTTATCAAAAGCGTAGCGCAAAATGCTTATCGACCAAAGGAAATGACAAAAGTGCGCTATACTTCATCTCCGCGTCGGGAAGTGGCGCAGTCTGGTAGCGCGCCTGCTTTGGGAGCAGGATGTCGCAGGTTCGAATCCTGTCTTCCCGACCAACCATTCCAGGTCATAGAGGCGAGGTCATGGACGAGATTATCCTCGGTTCCCATGTGGGCATGTCGGGAAAGGACATGTTCCTGGGATCAGTGAACGAGGCGGATGGCTATGGCGCCAACGCCCTCATGGTGTACACCGGCGCTCCGCAGAACACGCGGCGTAAGCCCCTCTCCGAGCTCAACATCGAGGCCGGTCTAGAGCGTGCAAGACAGGTCGGTATTCGCGAGGTAGTCGTTCATGCGCCCTACATCATCAACCTCGCCAATTCGGTGAAGCCCGATACCTTCGAGCTTGGCGTGGAGTTCCTTGCCATGGACTTGCAACGCGCCGCCGCGCTTGGTGCCAAATCGCTGGTGCTGCATCCCGGCTCGCACGTTGGGGCAGGTGCGCAAGCCGGCATTGAACAGCTCGTCAAAGGGCTTGACCAGGTCCTGGATCAGGATGAGAGCGGTGTCTTTGTCGCGCTCGAGACGATGGCCGGCAAGGGCGGCGAGATCGGGAGGACCTTCGAGGAGATTGCCGCGATCTACGATGGCGTGCGCTTTTCCGAGCGCCTGCGGGTGTGCTTCGATACCTGCCATGTCAACGACGCAGGTTATGACCTGATTGGGGACTACGAGGGTGTGCTCGCGGATTTCGACGCGCAAGTCGGCCTTGACCAGATTGCGGTCATTCATGTGAACGACAGCGTGAATCCGCGTGGATCGCACAAGGATCGTCATGCGAACGTCGGCGAGGGGACCATCGGCCTAGAGACCCTGCGAAAGATCGTGCATGATGAGCGCTTCGCCGAGGTGCCCAAGATCCTGGAGACACCATACCGGTGCGCCGAGGGCGAGACGAAGAAGACGTTGCCACCCTACAAGGAGGAGATAGAGCTGCTGCGTTAAACTTTCTCCAGCTTTATCCTGCGATGCGTAGCCATTGGGGTATAATCCGTCTACATTGCGGGCGTAGTTCATCGGTAGAACCTGAGCCTTCCAAGCTGATGAGGCGGTAATGAACTGCGAAATCCGCGAAATCTAACTTTCGAGAAACCCCAGTTCAAAAGTGCTATTTTGCGAAACTGGCGAAATCTGAGAATCATCTCGTTTCGCTGTGAAATCCGAATTTTTCCCGTACTTTTCCAGTACGCGGGAAAGCCCGAAGCGCGAAACGCCACACAGCCTTCTTTGTCGGTAGAGTTCTTGTGGATTATCCCATCTGGCCTCCAGGTCGCGGCGCACAGCCGCAGGACGGAGGCAGATCATGCCATGCAGAACCATCGCCGTAGCCAACCAGAAGGGAGGCACCGGCAAGACCGCGACGACCGTGAGCCTCGGAGTCGCCCTCGCGCGCCTGGGTAAGCGCGTGCTGCTCGTGGACGCCGACCCGCAGGGCGACCTCACCAAGTCGCTCGGCTGGAAGACCCCAGACGATCTTGAGGTGACGCTGGCGAACCACCTCGCCGCAGCCATCGAGGGAGAGGGGCTTTCGCCCCGCGACGGCATCCTCGCCCATGCCGAGGGAGTGGACCTCATGCCCTCCAACATCGACCTTGCCGGGATGGAGATTCCCGTGCTCATGGCGATGTCGCGCGAACAGCTCATGAACATATGGCTTTCGCCCCTCAAGGCGGATTACGACTTCATCCTCATCGACTGCGCCCCCACCCTCGGCATCATCCCCGTGAACGCATTCGTGGCCGCCGACAGCGTGCTTATCCCGGTGTCGGCCGAGTACCTTCCCGCCTCCGCCATGGCCGACCTCACGAAGACCATCAGGCGCGTGAGGCGGCAGATCAATCCCGCGCTTTACGTGGAGGGGATCCTCGTCACGCTCTACGACTGCCGCAACAACCTCGACCGCGACACCGAACAGACCATCCGGGAGGATTACGGCGGCAAGTACCGGGTGTTCGACGCGGTGGTACCCCGCGCGGTGTCCGCTGCGGAATCGCCCGCCGTCGGAGTGAGTGTCTTTGCCCACGATGCCGACGGGAAGGCCGCTCGCGCCTACGAGCGGCTTGCCGAGGAGGTGGTGGGTCGTGGCTAGGAAGAGAGCACTCATAGAGCTACCCACAGTGGACGATTTGTTCACGTCCCAAAGCGAGCGCAACAACGCGACCCTTGGGGGCGTTACGGAGATTCAGCTCGCGCGCATAGACCCGTTCCCCTCACATCCCTTCCAGGTGAGAGACGACGAGGAGATGGAACGGTTGACGGAGAGCATCGCCGAGAACGGCGTGCTCGTGCCACTGACGGTGCGCGCATCTAACGCCGAGCGCTACGAGCTGGTGAGCGGGCACCGCAGGAAGAGAGCGGCCGAGCTTGCGGGGCTTACAAGTGTCCCCTGCATCGTGCGGGCGATGAATGACGACGAGGCTGTCATCGCCATGGTGGACAGCAACCTCCAAAGGGAGACCATCCTGCCGAGCGAGCGGGCGTTCGCTTATTCGATGCGGCTTGAGGCGATGAAGCACCAGGGGCAGCGCACCGACCTCACTTGTGCGCAACTTGCGCACAAGTCAGACGGCAGGAGGTCGCGTGACATTCTTGCCGAAGAGCTGGGAGTGAGCAAGGATAAGGTGCAGCGCTTCATACGCTTGACCCACCTCATTCCCGAACTGCTCGCGCTCGTGGACGAGGGGCGCATGAAGATGCTCCCGGCCGTCGAGGTGAGCTACCTCTCGCAGGAGGAGCAGGCGTGGCTCTACGACGCCATGGGTGCGCAAGCGTGCACTCCCTCCCACGCCCAGGCCGTCAAGATGAAGCGCTACTCCAAGGAGGGCTCGCTCACATCCGTCCTCGTGCGCTCCATCATGGAGGAGGAGAAGCCCAACCAGGTCGAGCAGGTGAAGATACCCAGAAAGAGCATCGCCCGGTTCTTCAAGCCGAGCGCCACGAAGGACGAGATAGAGAGCCGCATTGTTCGCGCCCTGGAGCTGCTTGAGCAGGCCGAGGCGCGGCGCGGCAGGCAGGGCGGTGCATAATGGGCAACGTGATGCACCGCGGCAAGGGGTCCTTCACCTTCGTGGAGAACACCATCTTCTTCGACCACGGCCTCTCCGCGAAGGCCAAGGGGATCTACTGCCAGATACGCTCGCTTGAGAACAACCCGGAATGGGTGTTCACCATCAAGGGCTTCGCCTCACTCGTGCGAGACGGCGTGGATGCCGTGACGGCGGGAATAAAGGAGCTTGAGGCCTCCGGCTACATCATCCGCGCACGCAAGCGGAGCGTGAACGGGCGCTTCCTCAAGGCCGAGGAGGCCACTTGGATAACGCTCGACGACCCCGCCATGTACGGCGAGGTGTCCGTGGAGCTCAAGGCGGACGGCTTCGCCATCCTCTCCGAGTTCACCCGCGAACCCGCCGTCAACGTGGAGGTGCAGCTTGCGCCTGCGAGCACTTGCGAAACAGGCGAAACCGGCGAGAATCCCCAGGTCGAGACCAGAACGGGAAAACCCGTATCTGGAAAAGCCACATCTGGGGAATCGGCCCCTATAAATCACTCATCCGATAAAGAACCTGATTTCGATAAACAACCCCCCTCTTGTCCCCCCGACGGCGAAAGCGGGAAGGAGAAGGGTGGCGAGGATTTCGTGGCATATCGGAAGGGCGAGTTCCCGAATGCCTTCGAGCGGCTGTGCGCCATGTCCATCAAGCCGGTGTCCTCGCTTCGATTCAAGCGCGACTGCCTCGCGGCCTGGGAGCGCAGGGTGGCGCAGGGCTTCGCGCCGGAGCACATCATCGAGGCCTATTGCGCCTACGCCAAGAGCTACTGGATGCGGAACGGCGACGACGCGACGCTCGCCAAGAACCTCGCCCGCTGGCTCGAAGGCGAGGGAGGGCTCTCGGCCTACGCCGACGAGCCGATACCGCCCGACCTGCTCGACGCGGACGGCGAACCATTGGACATGCCGGGTCTCGCTCAGGCCGACCCCGACTTCGCGAAGCTCTGGCGGCGCGTGGAGACGCAGCGCTGCGTCATACGCTCGACCATGGCGATGGGCGGCGAGCTGCCGCCGGAGGAGGACGTGCTCGCCGCCTGCGAGACCGACAGGCACTACCAGCGATTCCTCGGTGCCTGCAGGGAGCGATACGACCGCTACCTCAAGGTGATCGAGTTGTTCAGGAGCCCGAGCGCGAGCCTTGCGCGGGCGCGGGAGGAGGCCGTGGCGCTGAGCGCCATGCCGTTCGGAGGGAGGCTTTCATGAGGACGTTGTGGAGGTTCGCGAAGTGGCTCTTCCGCGCCGTGTTCCGCTTCATGTGAGGCATGAGCGCGGAGACATGGCCGCTTGCGATCAAAGGCATTCTGCTCAAAGGATGCAGTCTGCAGGAGAGGCCTGCGAGCGGTTTATAATGGATTGCGTCACCCTAATCGAATAAGTACGTCAATTACCGGGCCGAGGGGCATCTGCCGTTTGGGTAATTGACGTACAGTTCCCACAGGGTGACAACTGAGGTGGATGCCTCTCATCTGACATTCCCAGGGGCTACCATCTTCCTTATCCCGAATATGGAAAGGTGGCCCCATGGCAGCAAACGCAGAATACGCCCCGCCGAAAGAGCTCGTCAACGTTATGGTGCAGTCCTCCGAGAAGCTGGAGGGCGCGGCATCGCTCCTCGAAATGCTTGAGGACAAGGCCGACAACCAGAGGATAACCGCCTCCGAACTTGCAGCCGTGCGATGCATCGTGGAAACCTGTGCAAGCGATCTCGATGTGGCATTAAGCTGAACCTCATTCTATCGTCCGCAGCATTTCTTGTATTTCTTACCACTGCCGCATGGACATAAGTCGTTTCGTCCTACCTTCAATCTGTTTGTATGAGTTAGATGGGAACGATCACGCCAAAGTATTCTCAACTCGTCATCAACCCACTCGCTATTGCGATAGAGATAGGCAATAAAGTTATTATTATCAGGTAGTCTAAACTCTAGCTTCGGGCAATACTCGACCATGCAGACGAAGTTCTCGTTTCTTTCAAGTAGCGCCCTGTCACGAGACCGGAGATCCCTATAGACGTTAAGGTATACGCAATCGGCTTCCATTTCCCCGTGCACCACGGGCATAAGCGGATTAGGCGGATTATATAAGCATTTCATCCAGGCAACTGCTTCCTGAACAGCTTCGATGATTGCGTCTCTTTCCTGTTCAGACCCGATGAAGACGTTCGCCTTCAGGCGCTTCCGATCATCGCCGCTTACATCTGACACATCATAGATTTTTAGATCTTTCTTTTCGAATACCGGGAAGCGGTAGTATTCAGCCTCAAACTCGTTTATTTCTTCGGTACTTGCTCCGAACCATAGAATATCTTTGCTCCTGAAAATTGTGCATAAGAGCTCTTTAGAGGGCTTGCCCTTGTAGATAAATAGATCAATATCAACGCCTTTGGCCCTGATGAAGTTTCCAGGCATTCTTGGATGGGAGTATGCGATGCTATAGCTTTCGAATCCTGGGCATTCGGTTCGCATCTTCGGGAAGAGAGATTCAGTTTTCTCGAAAAGGGTGTCGTCATCAGAAATCTCTGTCGTAAAGGCATAGCTGAGCTGTGGCCCCATTGAAGCCTCAAAAACATCGAGGCAGATGAAGTCAGCATCACTCATTCCGAATCCAATATACATATAGCGCACAAAGCTATCTTTGATTTCAGAGAAGAGCCTCTCTGCTTGAACGTCATCGAAGAAGGTGCAGAAAGCCAACATAAGTCCACTTATTACATCTAGATACCTTAATGCGATTCGCTCCAAATCGCCCGAGCTGATTTGCTCGTAGAACCTCTCTCCTCCTCTTGAGAACGTATATTCGACCCTACATCCTGTTGTTCCATCCTTAATCATCACGCCGCCATGGCTAATGGCGTTGCGAAGGCCAATGTTCGGAACTGCTGCCAGACCATCAAACCCGTTTTTGCTGAGAACTTCCAGCAAAGGGTGCAAATCGTTTTGCGCCCTATAGTTCTTTCCCGTAACGCTTGAGAGGCCGCACATCAAAGCACGTGCAAGATTTACAAAGCAGCCCTCAATCAACGATGAGCATAGCGGCAATACCAAAGACCTTATCCTCGTACTGCCCTTGATGCCTCCATAGAGCAGCGAATCAATATCATGGTTTAATTGGCGGAATGTTTGGAACGACCAAAGGAAATACCCCAGCATTTCCTCGATATCATCTGTCCCGACAGAACCGGAAATCGTTGAAAGAACGGTTTTCGCTTCAGCGTAAATCTCTCTATCCCATTGAGACTTGCTGCTATCGTTGTCAATACGACACGCTATCGCTGTCCAAGCGTCCCACTCTTCAGTAGCTAATTTGTCGATGATGTCCAAACCGCTTCGCCTTTCGCCGCAAGTAGACTGTTCAATTGACCAATTGGCCGCCTCACTGCCGGGAAGGTTCAACCAGTACCTTCCATACCCCGGTTTTTCGTGAACCCACCCGCTCAATAATGCCCTTCTCCCGAAGTGCGCCCGATATGCGGTACACTTTGCTCTCACTGAAGCCAGTCATCCGAGCGATCTCTGGGTAAGTGGCTGTAGGGTCGCTTTTCATGACATCAAGAACGGTTATCTGGTCGTCATCAAGGCTTATCTCGTCATTCGGTGACGAGATAAATGACGAGATATTTGACTCGCTTTCCTTCACAAGTGGGAGGAAAATGCTCGACCTCTCGGGGTTCACGCGTTCGCTGAGCACCGGTCTTCCGTAACCGGCTTCCGTCCATTTCTTCACCATGTCAGGAATGCCGCCCCCAGCACGCTCACCGATGTTGATGAGCGTGAACATCTTCATCATGGTCTCGTTGCGCGGGTCGGAATTGCCGCCGATGTAGGCCTCCTCAATGCCGATGCGGAAACCGCCGGGGTTTGAGAGGTGCAGCCCATCCTCCTTCCAGAGGAAGACCACGCCGCGGCGCTCGTTGTAGTCCGCATTCGTGAGGCAGTTCGCAAGGGCCTCACGCAGCGCGTCGTGCGCTTCCGTCTCGTCGACGCGCAGGCTGTTCTCGTCCAGCCTGAAGGGCACGTTGATAGCCTGCTTCATGTTGTTGAAGACGCGCCTGTAGAAGTCGAACACGTTCCCCGACCAGCTGTCGTCCTGCGAGGTGATTCGCGCCTGCCATCTCTCGTCAACGCCGAGTTCCTGGCGGTAGTCGAGGAAGTAGTGCGGGAACTCCGCCATAATTCGCCACTCTTCGCCGAACATGAGCAAACCGGCGCTCGTCGGATGGGTCTTTCCATCGTCTCCGATCTTTGCCGCGCCTATGCGACAAAGGAACTCCTCGTCAGGAAGGTCGGTCCAAGCGTGTGCGCTATGGTGCAGTTCGTAGCTCCTGCGGTACGAGCCTATCGTCTCCGCTGAGAGGTCGTCCACGGTCAGGTTCTCGTGCACACGAGTATCTACAGATTCATCGGAGGCGTCCCTATACATCGCCTGAATCTCATTTTGGGCACACCGATAGTCGCCCTTGTGGTCGCGCCGGTACGTCCCCGTGACGGGATTGCCGTTCACATACACCGGCCTCAAGCGCCTGTTAGCACGCGGCACCTCTATGACGATCAGCTCTTTGCCGTCGACGTCCTCGATGCGAGCGTCCCTGTCGGACATCACGCAGCATGACAGCTTGTCGGGGCTGTGCGCGGCGTTCCAGAAGTCGTCGAGCATCTTGTCCGCATCGGCAAGCCCGGCAATCTCCAGGGTGCCGTCCTTGCGCTCCTTGGCGCCGAGCACGATGATGCCGCCTTCGGTGTTGGCAAAGGCGGAAACCGTCTCCCAGACGCTCCTCGGCAGACCACCTTGCGCTGCCTTGGCTTCGAGCCGGTTGTTCTCCTTGTAGTTTTCGAGCTTGCTGATATCCACGCATCGACCTTTCTGGTTCGCTCTATTTTACCGCCCGGAATACCAGCTCAATACCATGCGTTCCCGAAAGCGGAACATCGACGCAACGGGCGGCTTCCCTCAGTCGCCATCCGACCTCTCTCTCGAATGCGGTCCCCAGCTCCCGGCGGCCTTGATGCCCGCATGCTCGGCCGGGAACCGGGAGGCGCGCAAGGGCCGCGAAAACTTTTCCGCAGGGGGCTCCCCCCTCCAAGCCCTCCGGAAAACTCAGGCCCTACCGGGTTTCGCTTCCTCCCTTGGCGCGCCTCCCGAACCCCGTCCGGTGCACGGGCCACAAGGCCCGCCCAAAGGGGGCCGGCCGAACCGACAAGGAGGTCGAAATCATGGAAACGACGAGAATCCCGCTCTCCCAGTGCGTCGAGAGCAGCTACCAGAACCGTAAAGGTCTGGGAGACGTGTCCGGGCTCGCCCGCAGCATCGAGGTGAACGGCCAGATCACGCCGCTCATCGTGGTGGCAGACGGCGAGGCCTACCAGCTCGTCGCGGGGCACCGCCGCACAGCCGCCATGAGGTCGCTCGGGGTCGAGGAGGCCGACGCCTACGTGATGGACGGCTGGGACGACGCCAGGATCGCGCAGATCCTCAACGCGGAGAACAACCACCGCAAGGAGCTCACCGAGGCCGAGCGCGGGCGCGGCATCCAGACGATGCTCTCGCTGGGGGTCCCGGTCGCGGACGCGACGGTGAGCGCCGACATCCCCGAGGACAAGGCCGAGTCCTACGTGCGGGGCACGAAGGTCGTGCCCGTGGACGCCGTGAACCTGGACTTCGAGGCCGTGGCGCTCATGGGCGAGTACGACGACGTGCTCACCGAGGACGACGTGGTGGCCGTGCTCTCCAAAAAGAGCCACTGGGACCGCCAGGCGGTCTGCCGCAAGGCCCGCGCTCGTGCGGCCGCCGAGGCAGAGACGGCACGGCTGGAATCGCTCGGCGTCAAGGTGGTGGATGCGGACTCCCTCGGCGAGGGCTACCACGGGTGCAACGGCGAGTGCGGGCACCCCGGGCTCGTGGCCGTCGTGAAGCCCCAGGCCTGGGGTGAGGGCGCGGATGTCACCTTCTACTGCGACGACGAGTCCCACGACTACCAGCCCACTCCCGAGGAGATCGCGGAGACGGAGGCCTACCTCGGGCGCAAGGCGACGCTTGAGGCCATGGACGGGCGCATCGCGGAGTTCGCCAAGTCCATCTACCCGAAGTTCCCGGCCAAGGGGCAGTCGAAGCTGCGCCAGTGGGCGCACGAGACCTTCGAGGCCTGCTACGAGTGCGAGCCAGACGACGCCTGGGAGGGCTTCAAGGAGCCGCGCGGAAAGGCGCTCGACCAGTTCATCCTGATGCGCACCATCCCGGCCTGCGTGCCCAGCCTCCCCGACCGCACCCTCAAGTGCGGATACGCGCCCTGGTCCTACGACGTGGACGACCTGCTCGGTTTCGTCTCCTTCATGGACGACGTGCTCATGCCCGCGGGGTACGAGCTCTCCGAGGAGGAGCGCGACCTGATGGACCACCTCCACGGGATCTTCGCTGCCGAGGACGAGGAGGATATCTTCGGCGAGGGCGATGCCGAGACCGATACGGACGGCGAGCCTCCCTTCGACGCCGACGAGCAGCCCCTTGAGGAGCCACCCTTCGACGTGGACGAGGACGATGCCGACGGCCCCGCCCTGGCGAAGGCGGCCTGACATGCCTTCCAGCCGCCCGGCCCCAGCCACGGGTCGGGCGGCCCCTTCTCTTCTCATTCCCACCGACAAGGAGGTACCGACATGAAACGAACGCTCGATGTGATGGTCGTGCCTGTGGGCCGCGAGCCCGAGTTCAAGACCCTCGAAGCCGACGAGAACGGCAGCTTCCTCAAGGCGCTCCAAGGCTGCGTCGGCGGCCTGATAGAGCCGCTTCCCTGGCTCTTCGACGACGCGCCCGCGGGCTACTGCAACGAGGAGGGGGCGCTCGGCGCGACCTTCCTCGACGCCAACCGTGCGGTCTACGCCACAAAGGCCATGGAGGACGCCGGGTTCCTGAGCCAGCTCGACTTCAGGACGCCGGTTCGCGAAGGCGATCTTTTCACCATCGTGTTCGGCGACATGGTGTTCACCGGGTTCGACCCCGAGACGGGAGGAAGCCGCGACATCTCACCCGAGGAGTGCAAGCGCGTCCGCGAGCGCTTCGGCGGCGCGGGCTCCATCGACTCGGGCGCGAGCGAGCTTCTGTCCGTTGCCCTCGCGGGCAGGCTCCGCCGATGAAGTGCCCCGAACGGGCGACGCCGCTCCCAAGACCGCCTCCTGGTATCAGCCCCTCCCTCCAGGTGCATCCACCTTGGGCGCAGGCTGCACGGGACGGTGCCCTGGTGCAAGGGCCGCGAAAAACCTTCCGCTGAAAGACCACGCTCGTGACCGAAAGCTCAGGCCTGCGGTTTTCGCTTTCCCCCTTGCGCCCGGACGCCTTCCCGTGCGGTCGCCGACCCAAGGAGGCGCCCCTAAAGGAGGGGCACCGCGAACACCAGGAGGTCATCATGGGAAATCGAGCCGTCATCACCACGCCCGAGCGCAAGGTCGGCATCTACCTGCACTGGAACGGAGGGCGTGACACCATCGAGCCGCTGCTCAAGTACTGCGAACTGCAGGGCTATAGGCCGCCGAGCTCGGACGAGTACGGCTTCGCCCGCATCTGCCAGGTGATGGGCAACTTCTTCGGAGGCTCCCTCTCGCTCGGTGTCGGCGCCTACACTACCGATCGGCAGATGGACCCCGGCGACAACGGCATCTACGTCATCGAGGGATGGCGCATCGCAGAGCACCTGCGGACGGAGTACGATGCGGATTGGAACCCCATCGGGATGCGCTCGTTCGGGCCATCCGAGGAGGAGGACTGGCACCAGTTCGACGACATGCTCCGCAGCTTCGACGCCTCCATGCCCGAAGAGCTTCGCCTCGGCGAGTTCCTGGACTCGGTGGAGGTTCCGGCAAGCGAGCTCAAGGTCGGCGACGAGGTGTGGATGTACGACAGCGTGTACGGCAAGTGGGAGGCCTTCCCGGTCGTCGGCTTCGGGCAGCCCGAGTTCAACCGCATCGCGGTGGAGGTCGATGTTCCAAACGGCAGGAAGAAGACCATCTACCCCGATCTGCCATACGTAGCCAAGTGCGATCACGACGGCGACTTCTCGTGGAACTGCAACAACTACGTCCATGATGACATGGCGCGCATCAAGCCTCGCAAGTAGCGCAAGCGGACACGTTCCCAACTAAGCCCGTCGGCCGCTAGGTCGGCGGGCTTTTCCCGTGTGTTGCGGATGCTGATTCGCGGCGGCTGCTTGCCAGCACGTTCGCCCGGTGGGATAATCCTTGTGTTCAAGTACATCGACAGGAACAGCCATGAAACTCTGCATTGAGATGGCTTCGGAAGCATGCAGACGAGACGCTGACCGGAGCAAAGCCTGATAAATCGTCGGCCCCGACAACCCGCAACGGGTTGTTTCGGCTTGCGCAGATGAACGATGGGCACGAGAACGGGCAGTCGTCCGTTCTCTTTTTGTTTTCACCCCATCGAAAGGCTTTCCATGTCAGTATCTACAGATCGCGCGCCATCCCTTTTGGAAGGGAGCGCCTCGAAGCGCCTGGCTGCATTCTCCGCGCCGCTCGTTGCGGCGAACCTCCTCCAGTACGTCTACCAGTTCGTCGATATGGGCGTCGTGGGCAACGTCGTCGGCGAGGCGGGCCTTGTCGCGGTTAGCAACGCCTCCACCATCGTCTTCATCATCAGCTCGATAGCCATAGGGCTCATGTCGGGCTGCACCGTCGCGGTCGGCAACCGCGTGGGCGCTCGCGACGAGCAGGGGCAGCGCTTCGCCTTCGCCGCGTCCCTCGGAGTCGCCCTTCTGGGGGCGGCAGCCATAACCTTGGCAGGGACGGCGCTCGCGCATCCCATCTTCTCGCTCATGGGCGTTCCGGGCACCTCGCTCGCCCAGGCGGCCGCATACCTTGAGGTCGTCTCCCTGGGCTCGGTCGGGCTCTTCCTCCTCAACGCCGCGTGCGCGTTCCTGCGGGCGCAGGGAGACTCAGTCGGCCCTCTCGCCATCATGGCCTTCTCCGCTGCAGCGAACGTGATCCTCGACTTCATCCTCATAGTCGGTTTCGGTCTCGGCGTAGTCGGCGCCGCCATCGCGACCGTGTCCGCCCAAGGCGTGGGAGCGGTCTTCGCCCTGTGGCTCGCTCGACGCAGATTCGCTTCTGCACGAGGCATGTTCTCTTCTCTGCGAAGCGCCCATGAGCGCAAGGAGGCATTCGCAAGCGCTCGAACTGTTCTCCGCGTGGGCATCCCTATGGCCGTGCAGCAGGCCGTCATCAACCTCTCCTATGTCTTCGTGACCGCATGGCTCAACTCCTACGGCCCGACCATCGCAGCCGCCTCTGGCGTAGGCCTCAAGATAAGCACCATCGCAGGGCTTCCCTGCTGGGGAATCGGGCAGGCCGTCTCCGCATCGGTGTCTCAGAGCATCGGGGCTGGGATGCCGAAGCGGGCAGTTGAGTTCGCCAGGTCGGGCCTTCTTGTATCCATCGTTGTCACCGCGGGCATCCAGATCGCCGTGCAGTTCGGCGCGGAATGGCTCGTCTCCCTTTTCGGGGAATCGGGCAAGGACCTCACTGAGGCGGCGGTCCTCTACCTTCGCATCACCTGCAGCGTCAACGGGATCTTCTATGCGTCGATGTACGCCCTCGATTCATTCGCCCTGGCCTCGGGCGCACCGAAGCTGGCTCTCGCTAACTCCCTCATTGACGCCTTCGTCATGAGGGCGGGGCTTGCGTGGCTCCTGTCCGTTCCCCTAGGCTGCGGATTCATCGGAATCTATGCGGCGCAGGCAGCGGCGCCGGTTCTGCCCGCCATCATCGGCTTCGCGTATCTCCGGTTATGGTCGAAGAGAAACTTGCCCGAGTAGCGATTCCCCCAAACCCTGAGAGTTTCGACCTATGCCTATAGCAGGAAGTCGGGAGGTTGCCGCCCTTATTGAGTCAAAGCGAAGGGGAAGGGGCATCAGCGTTACCGAACTCGCGCGGCGCATCGGTGTTGACGGGAAGAGGCTTTGGTACGTCCTGCACGGGCAGCGCGAGATGCGCGTTGACGAGTTAGTGAAGCTATGCGCCTTCTTCGATCTCGGTCTCGGCCGCTTCATCGACAGGGCGACTGTCGAGCAACTGCGCTCACCATATCCATTTCGCCAGGAATGATGTCTGTCCGTCGGCCATCCGGTCGGCGGCCTTTCTCTTCGTCTCCCTTGTCCCAGCTTGCGAGAGACCTCTCCTCCGCCATGCCGTTCGTTCCGCGCGCCAGACCTCCAGCCCCTCCCGCCTCTGATCCCGCATGCTCGCCGAGAACCGAGCGACCGCACAAGGGCCGCGAAAACTTTTCCGCAGGGGCGCTTCCTTCCAGGACCTCCGGAAAACTCAAGCCCTTGCGGGTTTCGCTTCCTCCCTTGCGCGGGTGCCCGAACCTCGGACGGCAGACGGGTCACGAGGCGGGGCAAAGGGCCCGGCCGAATAGACTTAGGAGGTCTACCATGAGCAATCTGAACGACAAGGCGACGAAGGCGGCGAGCCGCTACCTGGAGCACCGCGGGTACACCGTGCTGGAAACCGCCTGGAAGTGCCCGGCCGGGACGTGCGACGTGATCGCCGAGGACGGGGATGCCATCGTGTTCGTGGACGTGAGCGCACGCCGCGACGCCGACAAAGGGTTCCCGACCGAGCGTTGCAGCGCAGGCGTCCGTGAGCGTCGCGAGATGGTCGCCCTTGCATGGTTCGCCGAGCACGAGGACGCCGTGGACATGGCGGTACGCTTCGACAACATCGCGATGCTCGTCATGGGCGACAGCCGGGCGATGATACGCCACCACCTGAACGCCCTAGGGGGAGCCATCGAGCAGCTGCAGCCGCGAGCTGCAGTGGGCATCCCGACCGGGGCCGACCTTCAGACCCTCCCGGAGGCCGCTTAGACCTCCTGGCCTCCATCGCGAGGGGCGAGCCCTCCGACCTTCGGGCCGGAGGGCTTTTTCATGGACGAGCCGATCAGCGTTCGCACGAATCGCCCTTTAGCGTATTCCTGACCTCACTGGCACGCTGCCACTCTCCGCCTGACCGTATCTTGCTAGCCCTCAGCTCCTTTGCCTGGGTTCTTGCCAGGAAATGATAGATTTCCAAATCAAGCACCGCGCATAGCCGGACGAACTCATCGGCCCTCATTGCCCTGTTCCCCCTCAGGACGTACCAGAGCCTCTTGCCGTCGATTCCGGCCCGGCACGCAAGCTCCGCGACGCTGATACCGCGCCTTTCGCGCACGGCGTCCATCCGCGCAGCTATTTCTCCCGCATGATCCAACTATTCCGCCCCGTGGTGAAATCTCTGTGTCCTTGTCGGTCAACACGTCTTTGCTCAGCTCGAAGGCTATGGCTAACAGGGCCGAGGCGGCTTCATCATCGATGGAATGCTTGCTGGCGCTACCCCAGTTCTTCCAGCAACGTGGCAAGCGCGCCAGCGACTTCCCGGTTTAGCGAGTAGTGCATCCAGCGCCCCTCCTTCCTCGCCTTCACCACGCCGCAGTCCCGGAGCAGCTTCATGTGGTGGGAGAGAGTGGGCTGCGTCATGTCGAGCTCGTCGAGAAGACGGCAGGCGCACACATCGCCCCTCTCGGCGACGATCCTTGCGATTCGCAAGCGGTTCTCGTCGCCAAGGGCCTTGAACGCGCGCGCCGCTTCCTCTGTGTTCATCATTAACCCCCATGGTTCACATCTATTGATAGATTTAAATATGTTCCTTCACCCGTCGCTTTTGGTCAAGGCACTGAGAATCGGAATCCTGTCCCCGGCCGCGCCCGGTACCCTCGTACCATCTCTTTCCAAGCCCGAGGGACGCGTTCACGAGGAGTATGAGCGCAGGAACCTCGATGAGGGGTCCGACCACGGCGGCGAACGCCTCTCCCGATGCCAGCCCGAACGTCGCTGCGGCGACAGCGATGGTCAGCTCGAAATTGTTGCCCGTGGCAGTGAAGGCGATGGATGCCATGCGCGGGTAGTCCGCACCCAGCCGGTACGCCAGCCAAGCACTCGCGAAGAACGTCACGACGAAGTAGACGACGAGAGGTATCGCAATGCGCAGCACGTCAAGCGGCAACTGCGCGATCATATCGCCCTTCAGCGAGAACATGACGACGATGGTGAACAGCAGGGCGACGGGCGTGATCTTCGATATTTTCGGAACTATCCTCTTTTCAAAGTAATCCTCCCCTCTAGTGCGCACGAAAAAGCCGCGCGTGATTGCTCCCGCCACAAGCGGGATGCCGAGGTAGACGAGCACGCTCTGGGCGATCTCCCACATGGACACATCGACCATGGCCGCCTGAACCCCGAACGCGGGCGCTGCCACGGCCAGAAAGAACCAAGCCATGGGACCGTACAAGAGGACCTGGAATACGGCGTTCACCGCCACGAGCCCGGCCGCGTAGTTGTTGTCGCCTCCCGCGAGCTCGTTCCAAACGAGCACCATCGCGATGCATCGGGCGAGCCCGATCATGATGATGCCGCTCATGTAGGCGGGGGCATCGTTCAGGAAGATGAGCGCGAGGGCGAACATGAGGATGGGGCAAACCACCCAGTTGAGCAGAAGGGAGAGGGCAAGGAGCCTCTTGTCCCTAAAGACCTCCGGCATCTTCGAGTACTGGACCTTCGCCAAGGGCGAGTACATCATGAGGATGAGCCCGGCGGCGATGGGGATGTTCGTTGTCCCGACGCTCATGGAGTCGAGCGCGTCGGAGACGCCCGGGAAGGCGGCCCCGATGCCGACGCCTGCCGCCATTGCCAGGAATATCCAAAGCGTAAGCAGGCGGTCGAACGCTCCGAGCCTCGCCATCGTGCTTTTTCCCTTGGATGCCATACCGTCTCCTTCTAAAGGGCTGTGTAGATGAGGTAAATTCCGATGAGCGCTATTACGGCTCCCATCACGTATTTCAAGACATTGGAGAGCCGACCGTAACGCTTGCTTTCCGAGAGCGACTTCACGAAACCTGTGGAGGTCCCGGCGATCACCGCGAGGATGCTATGGCCGACAGAGTACGCGACGAGCATGACCGCGCTCCAAGCAATACTCCCGCTTGAGGCCACCACTGCGAGCAGAGCTATGAGCACGGGCGTGGAGCACGGAGAGGCGAAGATGCCAGCGAGCACGCCGGTGACGAGCGCCCCCGCGTACCCTCGCTTCGTGTTCTTGGAGGTAAGGTATGTCGAGGGGATTATCTCGACGACGCCGCACACTTGGAGCGCCATGGCGAGCATGAGGACGCCCAAGATGATGTAGAGCCAGCCTCCGCCGCTTCCGAGCAAGCTGCCCGCCGCCGTCGCAACGATACCGAGTGCGCAGAACGCCACTGCCGTGCCCAAGGCAAAGACGAGCGAGAGCTTGAGCGATTGCGATGTGCCCTTCTGCTCGACCCCTCCCACATAGGCGATGGCGAGTGACGCGCCGGACAGCGAGCAGGGCGTGAAGGAGGTGAGCACGCCTCCCGCGAAAGCCGCCAAAGGCGCGAACCATGCGTTCTCGCCAATGAAGGCCGCTATCCAACTTATGGCCGCATCCATTGGCTACACTCCCATGTCCGCGAGGATCGCATCCATCTGCTCCTGGTTGAGGGCGCCCTGATGGGTCGTGAAGACGAGATTGCCCGAGTTGTCCGTATGCTGCGAGAACTGCAAACCGTATTTGGCGGCGAGCTCCTCGGAGGGCTCGTAGGGATCTCCACCGGGCATCATGAGCACCTGCGTCGGGATCACTTGCACAGGAAATCCGTCAGCCGCATCGGCGTATTTCCATACGTCCACGAACTTGACGATGGCGCGACCCCGCATCTCCTCGTTGGACTTCTTGAGCACAGGGGCCATCTGCTTGCAAGGGATGCAGCTGTCAGACCCGAAATCGACGATGGCTGGAACATTCGCCTCGGCTATGGCGTCCATATCCACCGACCTCGCGGCAAGCGACCAGATGTCCGAGCTCGATGATGAGGTCGGGGCCGTGCTCGATGCCGCCGCAGGAGAGACCTCTTCCGCGGTTCCGGCTTCACCGCTGGGCTCGGCTAGCCCTTTGACTGCCCACAGCGCTGCAACGACGAGCAATATCGCAACCGCGGCAATGACGATCGGAAACGGGCCACGGCGGCCAGTTCTGTTTGCTGCAGCCGAACCCTTGGCTGATGCGGCAGACGAAGTGTCTCTCTGCCTTGATTTCTTCTTGCTCATCCGCGCTCCTTTCGCTGCCGCCATCGGCGCTTACAGCAGCTCCTCTATCTCGGATTCCGTGAGCACCTTGCCCTGCGAGACGACCTTCCCGTTCACGAGAAGCGCAGGCGTGGCCATGATGCCCGCCTCGGCGATGGCGACAGGGTCAGTGGAGTATTCCACGTTCAGCGTCTTCGCGGACCTCGCCGCCAGCGCCAGCGCGTTGTCGTTGAGCTGGTGGCAGCGCTTGCAGCCGGGGCCCAGGATCGTGAGCGTGACGGCATCTCCGATCGGCGTCGGCGCGTCGCAGGCACCCTCGCAATCGCAGGCGTCGGGAGCCTCGTCGCCCTCGGGAACCTCCACGATCCTCACGTCGCAGCAGCTCTTCTTCTCTTCTTTGCCGAATACCTTTCCGAACAGACCCATTTCCTTATCCTTTCTCTAATGGGCTTCCATGACTAATTAGCTTCGTACCGTTAAGGCATGACAAGCGTGAATGCGAATCCCGTGCCTATGGCCACCAGCAGAATGCACAGCACGAACGTCACCACCATCGGCTTCTTGAATATGCTGTTCAGAAGCGACACCTCGGGAATCGAACAACCAGCACCGCCCAGGATGAGCGCAATTACAATGCCAGCCGATACTCCCTTGTCCATGAGGATGCCCGCGATTGGAATCATCGTTTCCACGCGGATGTACATGGGGATGCCAATGACGGCAGCAAGCGGTATCGCCCAGAGATTGTCAGCACCGGCGAAGTTCTCAAGGAGCTCGGTCGGTACGAACCCGTAGATGAATGCTCCTATGCCCGCGCCGAGAAGCAGCCAGCCAACAACCCCCTTGAACAGTCCGATGGCGTCTTTTAAGGCGTACTTGCAGGCCTGCGCTTGCTTCTGCCAAAACGTGCCTTTAAGGTTCTCCCAGGTGGCCTCCTCGCCCCCGCAGCAGCCGCCCTTGACGGCTACGTTCTTGATGTAGCGGGAAAACCCGAGCGCATCGAGAATGAGTCCCGCGCATACCGCGAACGCGAAGGTGATGACAGCGTAGACCGCTGTGGGCACCGGGCCAAAAAACACGAGCAGCAGCGCGATGATGGCTGGATTGAGGATGGGTGACGTCATCAAAAACGAGATGGCCCCTGAGAAGGGCGCACCGCTCTTGAAGAGCCCCACAAGAACGGGAATGGTGGAGCATGAGCAGAACGGCGTGACCGCGCCAAGCGCAGCGCCGAGAATCGCATTTGTCACCTTGTGGGGGCGCGACAGGATGCGCTTGATGCGCTCCTTCGATACCCACACCTGAAGTAGAGCCACGAAGAAGCTGATGGCGATGAAGAGCAGGAAGAGCTCTCCGAACAAGTAGACGAACGTGCCCAGCACATTGAGCAGATTCTCCACCGTGAAAAGATTGTCGAACATATTATCTCCTATAGGTCATTGATGGGTTGGGGCATACGCGGATGCCGTCCTACACCGACCTGCACCTATAGAGCCTCTTGCATCTGCACATACGTCCCTCCTCACACGAACAGGGGCTGCAGCCAGTTGAACACGTAGCCACTTATGATCATCCCAACGAGGCAGATGCCGACGAACGCGGCGAGCAGCTTCGGCTTCACAACACGCGAGAGCATGGTGAGCGAGGGGATCGACAGCACGGTGACGCTCATCATGAACGCAAGGATGGTGCCGAGTCCGACTCCTTTCTGGAACAGCGCCTCAGCGATGGGAATGGTGCCGAAGATGTCGGCGTAGATGGGAGCACCGATGAGGGTGGCGAGCACGACCGCGAGCGGGTTGCCGTCGCCGAGGACGGCCTCAATGATGTCCTGTGGGATCCAGTTGTGGATGAGTGCGCCCACGGCCACGCCGATAAGGATGAACGGGAAGACCTTACGAAAAGTCTGCCCAGTCTGTTCGAGAGCGTAAGAGACACGTTCTCTTTTGGTCATAGCCTCGGCCTGCTCAGCATCGACAGCTTCTCCGCGCACGAAGTCAGCCACCTGGTCGTCCATCCCCGGATGCTGGATGATGGAGCCGCCCGCAACGGCGATGACGAGGCCCACCACCGTGTAGATGAGCGCCACGTGCGGGCCGAAGATGCTCATGATGAGGATGATGGAGGCGATGTCCACCATGGGAGA
>OGRO01001287.1_pt1 | contig 21870 bp, 18 predicted proteins | sample 1553451 | NCBI WGS metagenome assembly OGRO01 (sample SAMEA2580021, study PRJEB22360) | human gut metagenome
GGAAATGTAGCGATACAAGGAAATGTAGATGATACACCATATTTATATAACGCAAGGATAACAAATGAAGGACATCAAGTAGCAACACTTTCAATACTAGCAGAAGCAGAGGCAAAGATAACTGGTGGAAAATATTATACAAAATTAACAAATGCAGTATCAGAATCAAAAACAGGAACATATAAAGAAGAAGAACAAAACATAATGTCAACAGTAGTAAATCCTGGATTATATGGATTTGATTATGATGAAGAAACAAATTCATTAATATCAAATAATACAAAAATTCCTAATGTAAGTGCAAATTCATATATAAAACTTGATCTAACAAATTATGAAAATGATCAAAAGATAACTATTGATTCATTAGTATCAACATACAGACATTATGGATATGTAACAATAACAAAAAATAGAACAATTCCAGAAGCAAGTAACACTAATGGAAGAATAATTTATATAACTGCAGAAAACTCAGAAAATTCAGCACAAGCAACTGCTATACTTGAAAAAGGTAATATATATTATTTACATTTAGGATATCAAAAATCTTCTTCATATAATGATTATACTAATAATGATGATATATTTAAGATAACAAATATAACATTAGTAGATTATCAAAAAAGTGTTGATTTAGATTTTTCAAAAGATTTAGTAACTCCAGGTGAGTATGGATTTACATATTATGATGGAGTATTAGAATCAAACAATAAAAATATAGATAATACAACTGCAAATTCATATATAAAAGTAGATTTGACAAATTATTTAGAAAATCAAAAGTTACATTTAGAAGCAAATGTATCAAGTGAACAAAATTGTGATTATGGATATATAACTATAACAGATAGTGAAACAGTTCCATCTTATAATTCGGAATTAGGAAGAGTTGTATATATGTCAGGTGGAATATCTGAAAAATATACTATAACTTTAAAAGCAGGTAAAGTAAATTATATACATTTTGGTTATAGAAAGGATGGAAGTCGTTCATATGGAACAGATACTTTTATCGTAAAAAATTTTGGAATATATAATGAGATAAAAGATAGTATAACATCAAATGTTAAGACATATATACCAGTATTAAATGAACAAGTAGATACAGTAGAATTAGTAAAAGATGTAACATTAAGTTCGCCAATAGAAGTGGCTTCAACAAAAGAAATGATAATAGATCTAAATGGAAAAACACTAACAACAACTGCAAATGATTATGTAATAAAAAATAGTGGAGATTTAACAATAATAGATAGTAAATATCAAAAAGATACAGAAAAATATAAAGCAGAATATGAAGCAAAACAAGCACAATATAATTCAGAATATGAAGAACAAATGAAAGAATATAATGCTGCTGAAAAAGAATATGAAAAAGCATTAAAAGAATATTATAAAAAATTAGAAGAATATACTGCTAGTTTGTCAGTTATAGATTATGACTATACAGGTGATGAGCAAGTATATGTAGTACCAGAAGATGGAGTTTATACATTGGAAACTTGGGGAGCATCAGGTGGAGATGTTGATTCATCGAATAAAGGTGGTTATGGTGGATATTCAATAGGAAAAGTATCCTTAAACAAAGGTGATATATTATACATTAATGTTGGTGGTTCAGGCAATACAACAACCGCATTCGATAAAATTGCAGAAGGTGGATATAATGGTGGTGGAGATGCTATAAATACGAACCATGATTGTATATCATATCTTAGTGGCTCTGGTGGAGGAGCAACACATGTAGCAACAAAATCAGGATTATTATCTACATTATCTGATTCATTAGATTCAATTTTAATTGTATCTGGTGGAGGCGGAGGTAGTAATAATTGTGGATATGGTAATTATGGCTCTGGTGGTTCCGGTGGTGGAGTAAACGGAGTAAGCGCAGATAGTAGTGGTGGCTCTAATACATATGGATTAGGAGCAACTCAAGAAACATTTGGATGTGATAATATAGGCGGAAAATGTGGAAGTTTCGGCCAAGGATATAGTGGAACAAAATCACAATATGGTACTGGTGGAGGTAGCGGACTATATGGCGGAGGTGCTGGAAAAATTTCCGGTTCTGGTGGTGGATCAGGCTATATAGGAAATGCAAAACTAACAGATAAAGTTATGTATTGTTATAATTGTCAAGAATCAAATGATAAATCTACCAAAACTGTAAGTACAACAAATGTATCATCAAATGCAATTACAAATAGTGCAAAAATAGGAAATGGACATGTAAAAATTACGAAAGAATCTTCTAAAGATGATTCAGGTGAAACAACAATTATACAAAAACCAGAAAAGCCAGAAATGCCTGATATATTAAGAGATGATGTATTAGACATTAATAAATCAACATTTACATATTCAGGAAATGGTCAAATGTCAGAAATAGATTCAGGACTTAATTTTTATGTAAATAATTCTGGAAATAAATCAGTAACATATTATAATGAAAAAATAAGTGTTGGAACAAGTTTAACAGCAAAATTAAATTTAAGTTTATATCAAAATTGGTCAAGCTCGAATACGTTGTTAGGAACAGCATATATTGGATTTGCAACAACAAATGCAGCAACTACAGATGATTTTGTATCATATGTTGAAAAAGATATAACATCATATAATGGTACAGAAAAAAAAGAAGATATAGAAATTACAGTAAATGAACCAGGAGAATATTATTTTAAAATAGTTTTATATCACAATAATAATACTGGTGCATATACAGTATATTCAGATTTATATAGTATTAAGTTATCAAATAAACCAGAATTAAGAAAGGCAACTTTACAAGAAGCAACATATACAGGAACAATAACAAGTTCAACAAATTCCATAATATATAATGATATGAATGCAAATTTAATGTTAAAAGAAGGAATACTTGAATTAAACAAATCAGGAGAATATAATGCAATAACAAATGATGGAACACTATCAGTACTTGAAAATTCGAGTATAAATACAAAACAAGCAAATAATAGAGGAATATATAATGGATATAATGGAAATATAAAAGATAGTGGAACAACAATAAATCAAAGTTCTAGTGGATATGGAATATACAGTGTAAGTAAAGTTGACGATGGATTTAGTGATATTACGTTTAATTTAAATTCAGGAGTAGGTTTCTATAATGCATATGGTAATATAGTTGTAAATAATATAAAAACAACTGGAAGCAATGGTATTGTATATACTAATACAGGAACTCTTACAATAAACGATTCATCATTAGATTCAAGAATTGTATCTAATGGTACTGTAACAATAAATAATTCAACGCATAAATTAAACTCTTCAGATGATGATTTATCAGATGAGCTTACAATAAATGATTGTAATTTTACATATAATATTGGAAATTGGGCAATATGGGGTAGATCAAATACTTTAAATATAAATAATTCTACAGTAACAATATCACATTCTTCACGATATGAAACAAGTATTAGAGGAGTTAGTAATTTAAATATAAATAATTCAACAATTAAAAGAATAGATGGGAATACATGGACTCTTATAGATGCAGAGAATGTATTAGTAACAGGAAATTCTACTATAACAGCTAATGGTGCCCAAGCAATAAATGGAACAAATGTAACAATAGGAGAAAAAGATGGAAATATAACAAGTTATCCATATATTACAAGTAATAATTATTTAGGAGTAATTGCAACTAATCTATATATATATGATGGAACAATAACAGCTCCAAAAGAAAATGCAATTAGAGGAGCAATAAAAGAAATAGAAGAAAATTCAGAATTAAATCAAGAATATGAAGATAATAATGAAAAATATACTTTAGTAACACCAACAGATGTAGCTCAAATTAATGACAATAAATACACATCATTAGAGTCAGCAATAAATGCAGTACAAAGTGATGAAACTATAGAATTATTAAGAGATACAGTAGTTATTGATGGATATAGTATTGATGAAAATAAAAAATTCAAAATAAATTTAAATACCCATAAAATAACAGCATTTAATGATGAATATCTTTTCGATAATAAAGGAGATTTAACAATATTAGATAGTAATACAGAAAATAAAGGTATAATAACAAATACAAATGGTTTATTATTTACAAATACAGGAACTATTTTACTAGATAATATCAGCTTAAATTCTGCTAATAATGATATAATTAATAATTATGGTACAATTAATTTTAATAAAATAAATTCTTATACAAATACAAATGGTAATTATTTACAAAACCATGAAAACGCAACTGCAACGATAAATGATTCAACATTAGGTTTAAATTCTAAAATAATAAATGATAATATTATGAATGTAAATAATACAACGATTAATGGTGGAAATTTAATTAATAACTCTGGAAAAACATTAAATATGGATAAATCTACGGCTTATATGAATGTAAATAATTATGGAATATATAATTCAAATGGATCATCCTATACAAGTAGTTTTTCGAATAATTCTGGAGGAGTATTTGTATCAAAAGGTGATAATTATACTATTGATATTTCAAATTCTGGCCAATTAGATTTATATGATGTTACTACTACTTCAGGAAAATCAATGAGTAATAACAATTCCGGAGTAATAAATATGTATTCAGGTACAATCAATCATCAGATATATAATAATAATACATCAAGATTAAATATTTACGGTGGTACATTAACTTTTAGAATTATAAATAATGACCAATCAACAGTTAATTTTATTGGTGGAACTATGGCTAGTACAAATTGGGATTCAATCTTAAATAATAGTTCTGGAACAATAAACATTGGAACAAAAGATGGAACAGTAAATTTAGATTCACCAACAATAACAACAAATAGAATTGGTGTAACAAATAATGCAAATGGTAAGTTAAATTTCTATGATGGAAAGATAACAGGATCAACAGCAATAAGTGGCCCAGTAACAGAAATAGAAGATGGATATGACATAATAAAAGAAACTATAGATGGAAAAGAAGTAAAATATCTTGCAAAACAAGCAGTTGTGCAAATAGAATCAACAAGTGAAAAATATAATACAATACAAGAAGCAATAGATGCGGTAACAAATACTGGAGAAACAATAAAACTATTGAGAGAATTAACAACAATATCAAGTACAAGCACAATAACAGTACCAGAAGATAAAGATATTATATTAGATTTAAATGGATATAAAATATTACAAAATAATACACCATTTATAACAAATAATGGAACATTTACATTAAAAGACTCATCAGAAACTACAACAAATAGCAATGGATATACAGTTTATTCAGGAACAATAACAAGTAGTGTAGGAAATGTAATAGAAAATAATGGAACATTTAATTACGATGGTGGAACTATTACAAGTAGTAATGCTATAAATGGTTTAATAACTAATAATGGTACAATGAATATGAATGGTGGATATTTAACATCAACAACATATTCTTCAAACTTAATAATTAATAATAAAGATTTTATTATGAATGATGGGACATTATATCTTAATTACTCAAATAATTTAGTAAATAATAGTGCTACTGGAACATTTAAGATAAATGACGGAATAATAGGTGCATACTTTATATCAAGTGATTCATACTATATATTTAATAATTTTGGAAATATGTTTATATATGGTGGAACATTCAATCTTAACAGTACAAGTTGGTATTGCAAGGCAACATTTATTTTAAATAATGAAACAGGTAATTTAGTAATTGATGGAATTAAAGATTACAAAGCAATTATTTATAATACGTTAATTAATAACGGGATAGCAGATATAAAAAATTCTACATTTACTCGTTCTGGTGATTCATGGCAAAGCGCTGGAATATATGGAAGAACTGGAACATTAAATTTAACAAATGTAAATAACAATAGTAAAATAATAAACGATGGTACAGGAAGCATAAATATAAATAGTGGACAGTATTCAAATACAGTATCAAATACAAGCTCTGGAACAATAAATATTGTTGGTGGAACAATAACTGAAGGTGTTTCAAATACAAATACAGGAACAATAAATATAGGAACAAAAGGAGACTTAACTGAAGAGGGAGAATTAAATGTATCTAAAACAAATCCAAATATAACAAATAGTAATGGATATGGATTAACAATATCAAGAGGTAAAGTAAACTTCTATGATGGAATAATAAGTGGAACAAGTGGTGCGATAAATGGAACATTAAATGAGATAGAAGATGGATATGAAATAATATCTGGAAAAACAGAAGATGGAAAAGAAAGTAAATATCTAGCTCTTTTACCAGTTGCAAAAATTGTATCTACAAATGAAGAATATTATAACTTGCAAGATGCGATAGATGCAGTTACAAAAACAGGAGAAACAATAAAGATAATAAGAAAATATACAACATTAAATACACTTGAAACAATAACAATACCAGAAGATAAAAATATAATAATAGATCTAAATGGATATACAATAGAACAAAATAATGAGAACTTTTTAGTAAATAATGGTACACTTAAAATAACTGATTCATCAGAAAATAATACATCGAGTATATTAATGAACAAAAATAAATTTATAGAAAATAATAAAGACTTAACAATAGAAAATATAAAAATCAGTACAGAAAATATATCATTAACAAATATTATAATAAATAATAGTAATATGATTATGAAAAATTCTAGTATAAGTTCAAATTTAGTATCAAGTGTGATAAAAAATACAGGAACATTAGAGATGGAGGATTCATCACTAACTATAGGTCATTCTGATTATAATAAAATTGGGGTAAATAATAGTGGAACATTAAATATAAAAAATGGTAACTATTCAATAACAAATACTAATAATGATAATATTTCATATAGAGAATCAAAATTATTTTATAATACTGGTAAATTAAATATTATGGGTGGAACATATGATATTGTACAATATGGAATAATGCTTATAAATAATTCCGAAGTGGATTCTAAAATTGATGGAATAACAACAACCTCAGGTGGTACAGTAATTAATAATATATCAAGTAAAGGAACGTTGACCGTATCAAATTCAAGTATAGCAGGAAGTGTATCAAATAAAGGATCAAGTACTTTAGATATAGAAAATTCAACTGTTTCATCAGTAGAAAGTTCTGGTTCAGGAATAGTTAATTTAAAAACAGTAACATTTACATTTAATTGGATACCATTAGGAACATATAATAGTGGAACAGTAAATATTTATGGTGCAACAATAAATGGTGGAAGAATTGAAAATAATAGTTTAATTAATATTTATGATATAAATCTTAATTTGACAAATGATACTATAAGAAACTATGGAACAGTAAATGTTTATGGAGGTACTTTGGTAAGTTCAGAAACTTCTCCAATAACAAACTATAATAATAATGGAGTAATAAATATAGGAACAAAAGATGGAAATGTAAGTACAGAAGCACCAGTAATAACAGGAAAAACATATGGTGTAAGTAATAGTGATTCAGGTAAAGTAAACTTCTATGATGGAATAGTAAGTGGAGAAACTGGAGCGTTCTATGGAACAGTAAATGAAGTAGAACCAGGATATAAAGTAGTAACGAATAAAGTAGATACACTTACAAGTGCTACTTTGGCTCTTGTTGGTGATGATGAAAAAGTAGCAGTATTAAATGGAATAAACTTTAGTAGTCTACAAGATGCTATAAATAGTGCATCAGATACAACTGAATCAATAATAACACTATATGCAAATATTGTATTTGATAGTAATATAACAGTACCAGCAAATAAAAACATAAAATTATATTTAAATGGATATACATTAAATAAAGGAAGTTATGACTTTACTGGAGAAGGAAAAATAACTGTTATAGATGGAACAAGTACAAATGCATTAGCAAGTATAATAGAAAATGTAAAAGAAGTACTAAATATAGGAGGAATAAAGAAAAATATAATAGTATATGAAATGGATGATGGAAGCGCTATTTCAAGTGAAAGCACATATAAGTTATATAAAGATAACGAAGAAGTAATGTTAGAAGAAGATGCTATTGGAATATATAGTGTAGGTAATTCAAATGATGAAATAAGATCAGCAAATAAGAAAATATATATAAATGAATTACCAAAAGGAAAATATAAACTAATAGGAGATAACAATAAAGAAGTAAAATTTGAAATAGATGAAAGTGGAAAAATAATAGGAAATGTAAAAGAAAATACAAAAGAAACAAGAAAGTTAGTATCAACAGCAGTCGCAGAATTAATAATAATGATACAAACAGGAATAGAGAAAGTAAATTACATAATGATAATCTTAACACTTTTAGTAACAATCTCATCACTTCTATATATAGTAAAGAAAACATCACTAAAAAATGATTTATAAAAGCAAAAGAATTTATAGGAAACTATAGATTCTTTTATTGTTTTTATTTTAATAAAATGTTAAAATTATTATAAGAGGGTAGGTTTATGAAAGTAGTAGTGCAAAGGGTATTAAATTCTAGTGTTGTTATTGATGATAAATATGAAGAAAAAATTAATAAAGGTTTAATGATATTGCTTGGAATGACATATAATGATGGTATAGAAGATATAGATTATTTAGTAAATAAAATATTGAATTTAAGAATTTTCGAAAAAGATAATAAAATGAATTTAAGTGTAAAAGATATTAATGGAGATATTTTATTGATTCCACAGTTTACTTTATATGCAAATCCATATGATGGGAATAGACCTTCATTTAATGATGCATTAAATAAAGAAGAAGCAGAAAAATTATTTTTCATATTTAAAGAGAAAATTAGAAGTATTTATGATAATGTTAAATTTGGTAAGTTTGGTTCAGATATGAAGGTATCCCTTATTAATGATGGACCCATTACAATAATAATAGAATCTAAAGAGAAGGTGAAAAAATGAAAAGAATAAATTATAAGTTACTTAATGCATTAATAGCATTAACAATTATATATGTACTTTTTTTACTTAGAGGTTTATGGGGTGGTGTTTTTGTTAAAATACTTGCTATATTAAAACCATTTATAATTGCATTTGTAATTGCGTATGCATTTTATCCATTTTTGAGATGGTTACAAAATAAAAAATGGCCTAAAGGACTTGCAGTAGCTTTTATTGTTTTACTTACAGTAGCTTTTTTAGGATTTATTATATATTCATTAATACCTGTATTTAGTGAACAATTAGTATCATTATTTTCAAGTATAATAACATTTGTAACAGATGTTGGAACTAAGTTTGATATAGATATAAGTCCAATTAGAACAACATTATATGATGTATTTAATAAAATATCAGCTAATATAGGAAAATATATATCAGATGGTGCGGTTAATATGCTTAATGCATCAATTAATTTCGTAAGTAATTTCATTATTGTTTTTGTATGTTTTATTTATTTTCTTTCTGATATGGATAAAATAAGAAATGATGTAAAAGTATATTTTAGAAAGAAAAACAAAAAAACATTTAAATTAATACAAAATATAGATCATGAAACTACACAATATTTTAAAGGTTTATGTTTAACACTTGTAATACAGTTTTTTGAATATACTTTAGTATTTTTCCTTATAGGTCATCCAAACTTCTTACTTCTTGGAATATTATCTTCAATATCAAGTTTAATACCTTATTTTGGTGGTCTTGTAGTAAATTTAATTGCGCTTATGATTGCGGCTGTAGTTAGTCCTAAACTTCTTATATTAACACTTATTGTTGCAATTATATTCCCTAATATTGACGGATATATAGTAAGTCCAAAAGTATATGGTAAGACTAATAATATTTCACCACTTTTAACAATATTTGCGGTATTTGCAGGTGGCGTTTTAGGCGGATTTGTTGGAATCCTTATTGCTCTTCCACTTATTATAATTATAAAAACAATATTTAATTACTATAAAGGAGATATCTATAAAAAGATTGATGATATAAAAGAAAAAATATAATATATAAAAAATAAGAGACAATCTTATTTTTTTCTTGATAAAAATGAGTATTTGCTGTATTATATACGTTAATCAAAGAGGTGTTGTATATGGAAAAGTTTAGTTATGCACTTGAATTTTATAATAGATCTTTATACAGTTTAGATGACACAAATTTATTTAAAAGAAAAATAAAAGAGGCAGAAAAAATTGAAAGAGTTCTTTTTGATATTATTCCAAATATAGATTTAGTAAGAAAATATATACTAAGATCATATAAATTTGATAAAAGAATAACATTTACAAATAGGCTTGATTTTATTAAAGGACTTATTTTAGCTGATAGTATTGTTAGTTATGATGATGTTTTAAAATTTAGTGATCACATTGAAAATCAACTTAAATTTGGAATTAGAGAAACATTATGGAAAGAAAAGGGCTTAGCAATAGATCCTACAAATAAAGATATTTTAGATGGTAAATTTTGTGATGATGTTAAAATAATTGAAATATATGGTAGTTCTTTAAATTTAAATGATAAATCAAATAAAGAATCTGATGATTATGAAGATGAAGGTTATGAAGATAATTATTCTAAATCTGAAAATTGTGAAGATGAGAATTATGATTATTATAAAGATTCTATATATTATAGTTATTACGTAGACGATAAAAAAATGATTAATATTACTTCATCTCAAAAACTGGATATATTTAAAAGGAATAAAGATAATATTGTAAATGAGATTATAAAAAGGAAAAATATACCTGAAAAAAGCCAAAAAATGGTTAAAAGAGGTATGAATAAGTGGCTTGGGTATGTTCTTAGTGCTATGGAAGATTTATATAATATGAGATGTGCAACATTAACATATAAAGCAAAAAATGCTTCTGATTATCTATAATATATGGTATAATTTATTGTGGTAGGTGAATAGAAAATGATACAAAAATTAAAAGGAACATATGATGTATATGGAAGTCTTGCTAAAAAACAAGATTATGTAAAAAAATTATTTCAAGTAGTTTGTGAAAATTATAATTATTCTTATATAGAAACTCCATTAATTGAAAGAAGTGAATTATTTCATAGAGGAGTTGGAGAAACAACAGATATAGTTACAAAAGAAACTTACGATTTTGTTGATAGAGGTGGAAGAAATAATACTTTAAGACCAGAAGGAACTGCAGGGGTTGCAAGATCTATTATAGAAAATAAATTATATAATACTTTACCTTTAAAATTATGGTATATGGGATCTATGTTTAGATATGAAAGACCACAAAAAGGTAGATATAGAGAATTAAGACAAATGGGTATAGAAAGTTATGGATCAAATGATCCAATAATGGATGCTGAAGTTATTTCATTAGGTATTAATTTCTTAAAAGAATTAGGTCTTGATGTTATTGTTAAAATAAACTCTATAGGTGGCGCTGAAACAAGAAATAAATATAGAGAAGCATTAATTAATCATTTTGAAAAACATATTGATGAGTTTTGTGATGATTGTAAAGAAAGATTATATAAAAATCCACTTAGAATATTAGATTGCAAAGTTGATTCTGATAACGAATTATTAAAAAGTGCTCCATCAATTTTAGATTATTTAAATGATGAAGAAAAAGAAAACTTTGATAAGATTAAAGAATATTTAGATTATTTAGAAGTAGAATATGAAGTAGATTCATCTCTTGTTAGAGGTCTTGATTATTATACAAACGTTGTATTTGAATTTGTTACAAAAAATAATAATTTTGGTTCTATTGGTGGTGGTGGAAGATATAATAACTTACTAAAATCATTAGACGGACCAGATGTTCCAGCGGTAGGATTTGCTTTTGGATTTGATAGAATAATTGCAGAAATTACTGAAAATGAAATAGAATTAAATATAGATGATTCAATAGATGCTTATATATTAACTATAACTGAGAAAGAAAACTTTTATGCACTTGAACTTGCTCAAAAACTTAGGATGTGTGGTTATAAAGTTGATTTAGATTTATCAGGTAAGAATATGAAAGCTAAATTTAAAGAATCTGATAGATATAAAAGTAAATATACTATTATAGTTGGTGAAGAAGAAGAATTAACTGATACATTAACTGTTAAAGACAATTTAACAAAAGAGGAAAAGAAGATAGAACTAGATAACTTAATTGATTATTTAGATACTAATATATAATGAGAGTAGAATTAATAGAGAATTATTTAGATAATTTAATACCTAATCCAAAGTGTGAACTTGAATTTTCTAAAGATTATGAACTTTTAATATCTATAATGCTTAGTGCACAAACTACAGATAAAAGAGTAAATAAAGTAACAAACGTATTATTTAAAAAATATGATACATTAGAAAAATTAAAAAACGCTGATTTAAAAGATTTAAAAAGTATTGTTAGAGAACTAGGCTCATATAATAAAAAAGCAGTATATGTAAAAGAAATCGCACGAATAATAGTAGATGACTATAATGGTATTATGCCAAGAAAAAGAAAAGAATTAGAAGTAATGCCAGGTGTTGGAAGAAAGACAATTAATGTTCTTTTTTCTGAGCTTGACATTGAACCTAATATAGCGGTTGATACACATGTAGAAAGAGTAAGTAAAAGACTTGGTCTTGCTAAAAAATATGATAATGTATATGAAATTGAAATGAAACTTAGAAGAAAGTTTAAAAGGGAAAATTGGAATAAAAGACATAAACAATTAGTTTTGTTTGGTAGATATTACTGTAAAGCAATAAAGCCAGAATGTGATACTTGCGGGTTAAAAGACATATGTAAAGAAAAAAGGTGAATAAGTTGATAGAAAGTATAATATTAATTTCTACATTTGGTGCAAGTTCTATTTTTAATGCAATAATGACAAAAATTAAATGTAACAAAGCTATAACAAAAATAAAAACTAAGTATCAAAAACAAGGATATATAATAGATGATGACAAAATGAATCGATTATTTTTTCATGATTTAAATATGCTGCCTATAGAAGGGAAGAAAGAGGTATTAGATCAAAAAGTATTAGAGACAATATCTTTATTTCCAATATTTAATATTATAGGAAATGTTCATAATATTGAATATTTAATGGGAAATTATGAAAATAATAAAGTGTTTGAAAATATAGAAGAAAAAATTAGTACTGATTATTTAGTAGAAAAAGGATTTATAGAGGTTAATAACGATAAAAATATAGAAGATATAACTGATGAAATATTTTCTGATATAACTACTAAAGCACTAGATATAGTAGGTCAATCTATTAATGAAGAGATTAAATGTATAAATAAAGAAGACGGATACAGTTCTGATAATTCATTTGTCGTTAATAAAAAAGATACTTTAGAATTATTAAATCGTAAGAAAGAACTATTAGAAGCAATTATAGAGTATAATGAGTGTGCATTAGTTTCTGATATTGAAATTAAAAGTGAACAAGCAAATATATTAAGATATTGTAATTTGAAAAAGGATACTGTAAATGAAGACAACTAATGAAAATTATATAATTATTGTTTCAGATTTTAAAGAAGGTTATGCAGTAGCAAAAAAAGAAATAAATCAGAAACTTTTATATGGTTTTGTTGACGAAGAATTGAGTGAAGTAATACCTTTTATTTATGATGATGCTTCTTCTTTTAAGAATGGGAAAGCATATGTAGAAAAAGATGATGAATTTTTCTTTATTGATAAATATAATAATATTATAGAAAATGACAAACCAAAAAGATTAAATTTAACAAAATAATAAATAATTATAAAAAAGAAAATAGATGAAAGCTAGCAAAAAGAAAGAATAATAAAATATAAGAAAATTTAAAAATAGAATTAACTTCTTTAATAGTTAAATATAATTATAATAAAGAAGAAAAAAATTTATTATCCTTTTTTTTTTATATTATATATGCTATAATTAATAAGTATTAATTGAAAGAAGTGAGATAATGAAGAAATACAATAATAATGATTTTAATATTAAAAATGTAGGAGAAAATGTTGAACTTTATGGATGGGCTTCTAAAGTTCGTAATCTTGGAGGTCTTATATTTATTGATTTAAGAGATAGAAGTGGTAAAGTACAACTTGTAATTAATCCTGATAATAATTGTTATGAAGAAGCATCAAAAGTAAGAAATGAATATGTTTTGAAAGTAAATGGTATTATAGAGGAAAGACAATCTAAAAATCCTAATATGGCTACAGGCGAAATAGAGGTAAATGTTAGTTCTCTTGAAATATTAAATGAAGCTGCTACACCTGTATTTGAACTTGATAAAGATGATACTTTAGAAGATACTAGACTTAAATATAGATATTTAGATTTAAGACGTGATAATATTAAAAATAATCTTATTACAAGACATAAAATAACTATGGCTGCTAGAAAATTCTTATCAGATAATGGTTTTATAGAAGTTGAAACACCAATACTTTCTAAATCAACACCAGAAGGAGCTAGAGACTATTTAGTTCCAAGTAGAGTAAATAAGGGAAGTTTTTATGCACTTCCACAAAGTCCACAAATATATAAACAATTACTTATGATTGGTGGAATTGAAAAATATTTTCAAATTGCAAGATGCTTTCGTGATGAAGATTTAAGAGCAGATCGTCAACCAGAATTTACTCAAATTGATATGGAAATGAGTTTTGTAAGTGAAGAAGATGTTATGGATAATACAGAAAAATTATTCCAAACAATATTTAAAGAAGTAAAGGGTTATGATATAAAACTTCCTCTTATGAGAATGAAATATGATGATGCGATTAACTATTATGGATCTGATAAACCTGATTTAAGATTTGATATGAAAATAAATGATGTTACTAGTGTATTTAATAAATGTGATTTTGAATTATTTAAAAGAGAACTTGAAGATAATGGTATTATAAATGCAATTGTTGTAAAAAATGCAGCTGATAAATACTCTAGAAAAGATATAGATAAATTAACTGATTTTGTTAAAACATATAAAGCAAATGGTTTATTCTTCTTAAAATATAATAATAGTGAATTTGCAGGTAGTATTGCAAAAATATTAACTGATGAAGTAAGAGAAGAATTAATAAAGAGTTTATGCTTAGAAGAAAATGATTTAATATTTGTAATTGCTGGTAAAAAACTAATTACTAAGACAAGTCTTGGAGCACTTAGATGTAAACTTGCTAGAGATTTAGATTTAATTAAGAAAGGTGATTATAAATTCCTTTGGGTAACTGATTTCCCATCATTTGAATGGAGTGAAGAAGAGAATAGATTTGTTGCATGTCATCATCCATTTACTGCACCTAAAGATGAAGATATAGATAAATTGTTAACAGATAAAGAACATTGTTATTCTAAAGCATATGATATTGTTTGTAATGGTTATGAAGCAGGTGGTGGATCAATTCGTATCCATAATGCAGATGTACAAGAAAAAATGTTTGAAGCACTTGAATTAACTAAAGAAGATATTGAAGAAAAATTTGGTTTCTTTGTAAATGCATTTAAATATGGAACTCCTCCTCATGGTGGACTTGCAATTGGTCTTGAAAGACTTACAATGTTATTATGTGAAACAGATAATATAAAGGATGTAATAGCATTTCCTAAGACATCTTCAGCAAGTTGTCTTATGAGTGAAGCACCTAATAGTGTTTCAGAAAAACAATTAGAAGAATTAAATATAATGGTTAAGTAGCAAATATATGCTACTTTTCTTTGACAATATATTTATATTGTGTTATTATAATTTTCACAAAGAGGAGATGAAAAAATGAGAGAAGCTGTTAATGAAGAATATATGAAAATGCTTTAAGAAGATTATGAATATGATTTAGCAAACGTAAAAAAATGTTGGATTTTATTAACTAATATATATGACTTTATTGAGAATGATGAAATGGGTGCTGAATGTCTTGCTAAATTAGTTGATTATAGACGTCAAAATCAAGATGCTGAAGAAAGAAAAAAGATAGAAAATCCGCTTGAAGATTCATATGAATGTAGTAGAATGGATATTTTTGATTGTATTCCTTTATTTAATGATATTTTAAGATCTGTTAAAGATACATATCCAATGAAAACAAAAATTGATGAAGAAAAAAGTAAAAAACTATTCTATAGAATGGAAGATTAAGAAAAAAGTAAAGTTTTGTCAAAAGACTTTATTTTTTTATTATGAATATGATATAATTAAGTTGCCTAGAAGAGATACAGGTGTAATAAAACCGACTAAATGACTTATAAGGGAATCAGAATTAGTAGGTGGTGTTGAATACTTAAATTTATTTAAGGATCCTAAAGCCTATTATGGGATGCCCACCTGCACATACGTGTAGGTTTATAGTCCCTGCCTCTTCTTTAGGCATTTTTTTGTGAGGTAAAAATATGTTTGATAGATTAGAAAGATTAATTGGTAAAGAAAATTTAAATAAATTACATGCTAAGACAGTTGCTGTTATAGGAGTAGGTGGTGTTGGTGGATACGTTGTTGAAACACTTATTAGAAATGGCATAGAAAACATTATAATAGTAGATGCTGATACCATAGATATAACAAATAAAAATAGGCAAATAATTGCACTTGATTCAAGTTTAAATATGAAGAAAGTAGATGCATTTGAAAAGAGAATAAACGATATAAATCCTAAATGTAATGTAACTAAATATGATATATTTTTAAATGAAGAAACTAAAAAGATATTATTTAACAATAAAATAGATTATTTAGTTGATTCATGTGATACGGTAACTACAAAAATAATGCTTATTAGAGAGTGCTTAAATAGAAATATTAAATTTATATCAAGTATGGGAACTGGTAATAAATTTGATCCAACTAAATTAAAAATAATGGATCTTAAAAAAACAAGTTATGATCCACTAGCTAAAGTAATAAGACATGAAATAAATAAATTAAATATAAAAGATGACATAACTGTATTATCAAGTACAGAAATGCCTGTTAAAACAGGAATTAGAACACCAGCATCTTATAGTGTTGTACCAAATACTGCAGGTATATTGATTGCTGATTATATTCTAAAAGATATATTAAATGATTCAGTTATAAATGTATAATAAAAGGAACAATTATTTACTTTGTTCCTTTATTTTTTTTATTCTTTGATCTATAAGTGCTAAATTTTGTTCATATTTACTGGTTAATTTAGGTTTATAATATATTTTATTTATTAAATTATCTGGCATGTATTGTTGAACTACATAACTACCTTTATAATCATGAGGATATTTATAAATAGTAGAATCTATTCTAATTGTTTCTGGAATAGGGTAGTTATTACCACTTTCAATATCTTTAATTGCATCATGTAGTGCGCTATATGCACTATTTGATTTAGGAGATAATGCCATTTCTGTAATTGTAACAGATAAAGGAATCATTGCTTCTGGCATTCCAACTCTTTCACAAGCATTAATGCAAGCATCAACTTTAGGACCCATTGATGGATTAGCAAGTCCAATATCTTCATAAGCAATAACAGTCATTCTTCTATAAATACTATCTAAATCTTCAATTACAAGAAGTCTTGCAAGATAATGTAATGCTGCATTTACATCTGAACCTCTAATTGATTTTTGAAATGCACTAAGTAAATCATAATGACCAGTTTCATCTTTATCAGCAAATAATGCAGGTTTATTATTTATTTTAGTTACAACATCCATAGTTATATTTTTATCACTAGTAGAATAATAACATATTTCAAGTAAATTATAGGCACTTCTAAGATCTCCAGATGATAGTTTTGCAATGTATTCTATTACATCTTTTTTTATTTTTATACCTTTTAAATCTTCACATTTAATTGCTCTATTAAGTCCTTCTATAACTTCATCTAAAGTAAGAGGCTTAAGTTCAAATATTTGACATCTACTTCTAATTGCCGGATTAATTTTGTGATATGGATTAGATGTAGTAAGACCAATTAAAGTAATAAGTCCAGATTCTAGATGTGGAAGTAGTATATCTTGTTTATCTTTATTAAGTCTATGTATTTCATCCATTATAAGTACAATACCATCATACATTTTTGCTTCTTCTATTACAACTTCTATATCTTTTTTATTATTAACAGTTGCGTTTAGTACTCTATATTTTTCATTTATAGATCCTGCGATAGCGCATGCGATAGATGTTTTACCAATTCCAGGATTACCATATAAAATCATAGAAAATATTCTTTTATTATTTATAAAGTTTCTAATAGGAGCATTTTCTCCAACTAAGTGTTTTTGACCGATAATGTCGTCAATTGTTTTTGGTCTTAATTTAAGTGCGAGTGGTGTATTCATATTTATCAGTCCTTTCATATATAATTATACAATAATTTATCAATTATTCATATAATTTATTATGGATAAAGATAAATTAGATAAGTTAAAAGATATTAAAATAGAAAATTTTGTTTGGGTAATTTATATAATAATTATTATTCTTAGTTATTACGCAAATAGTCTTGAAAAGAAGTTTTTTTTATATGATGATGAAAAAAGTAAAAAGGAGTATCAAGAATTAATGATTTTTATATTCTTAATATTACTTATTGTGTATTATTATTTTGCCCAAGATGGATATAATAAAATTATGGAATTAAATGAAAATGATTCAAATAAAAAGAAAGTATTATCATATGCAGCATTTATAGGTTCATTTTTAATTTTAATTAGTGGAATTATATTTTTATATATTTTGATTGTTGATAATGAAATAGAAACTGAAATAGCATTTAGTTAAAAACTAACAAAATTTAAAAGTTAAAAATTAAAACTATGTAAATAATTGTACACCTTTTACTTATTATATATACATTAATTGACAATAATAAAATTAATTGCTATATTTAGAATAGCGAAGGAGATAAAAGGATGAAAGAAAATAGAGATTATAGTGGTAAAACAGAAAGAATTATAGAAGAAGAATATGATAAAAAAACAAAAGCAATAGATGACAAATTAAATATTGATAGAAGAATTAAACAAACAAATAGTGCTAGAAGGAAACAAGTTGCAATTCAAAAAAGTGTAATGATTGCAGCATTTGCTGTTTTAACAACATTGGCTGCTAAACAAGCCTATAATATTAATAAAGGAGAAGAAATGATTGCTAATGATTTTCATAGTAATGTAACATCAGATATTGGATGTGGTAATTATACAGATGGTTTCCATTTCAATATTGGACAGCAAAATGTTTCATATGATTATGCAATTGATTATATAAGATCACAAGCAGATTTAAAAGGATATGATGATGCTCAAACATATATAGCATTAAAAAGAATGTATAGTAGAGAAATTGCAAAAGATGTTGTAGGCGAAACAATTGATGGTGATGATATTATTAAAGAAGCCTACAAAACTTATAAAGCAGATACAGTAACAAAAGAAGAAGGTGCAAGTTATGGAAAATAAGGAATTAGAAGCAGTTACATTTAACAATATTGATTATGCGATATTAGATGAAATAGATAATTTTATTTATACAGTAAATGTAAATAATGCAAACGATATTAAGATTTTTAAAACTAAAATAGAAGAAGATAATGAAATATTAGAAGAATTATCAGAAGAAGAACAAAGTGTTGCATTAGTTAAATTTTATGAAAAACATAAAGATTTAGTAAGTACAAATGAATAATTTAAATGTCATAAAGTTAGATTTAATTTCTAACTTTTTTTAATTTTTACATAATATTTAAAAAATATGAAAAATATTTCATATGAATATTGCTTCATATGAAAAAGTATGATATCATGTATATGAAATAAATTTCATATAAGGAGGAGCTATGAATAATTTTATAGAATTTAAAAATGTAACAAAAGGTTACAAAATAGGTGATAAAACTTATAATGCACTTGATAATGTAAGTTTTTCATTACCAAAGGGGGAATTTGTTTGTATACTTGGTCCATCAGGAGCAGGTAAATCAACACTTTTAAACTTACTTGGTGGAATGGATACTGTAACAAGTGGTGATATAATAATTGATAAAGAAAATATATCTAAAAAAAGTGATAAAGAACTAACTAGTTATAGAGCAGAAAATGTAGGATTTATATTCCAATTTTATAATATACTTCCAACATTAACAGTTTTAGAAAATGTTGAAATAGTAAAAGATATTGTAAAAAAACCTAAATTTGCGAAAAAGATACTTAAAGAAGTAGGACTTGAAAATCATTTAAATAAGTTCCCTAACCAATTATCAGGAGGCGAACAACAAAGAGTATCAATCGCAAGAGCAATTGCTAAAAATCCTAAATTACTTTTATGTGATGAACCTACAGATGCGTTGTTTAAATCAAAAAATAATAATTATAGTTTTAAGCCTTTATTTTCCTTATAAATATTACTAAATATGATACAGAGAGTCTGTATCTTTTTTTTGTCATTAAAATAAAAAAAAGGGGGATTGATAAATATGACAAATGAAATTATAAAAGTTGGAACTTTTTTTAGTGGTATAGGTTCACCAGAAAAAGCATTAGAAAGATTAAAAAGAGAAGGACATATAAAAGATTATGAATTAGAATTTTTTTCAGAAATAGATAAAAATGCAATTAAAAGTTATTGTGCTATTCACAATGCGGATGAACGATTAAATTTAGGTAGTATAACTAATATTAAAGGAAAAGACTTACCATATTGTGATCTATGGATAGGTGGTTTTCCATGTCAAGATATTAGTTGTGCCGGAAAAATGAGAGGATTTGATTTTACCAGTTCTACAAGATCAAGTTTAGGATGGGAAATGATAAGATTACTTAAAGAAGTAAATAAGAAACCAAAATATGTTATATTTGAAAATGTAGCTATGATAAAAAGTAAAAAGTTTAAAGATACATTAAACTTATTTAAAGAAGATTTGATAAATTTAGGATATGCATTACATGATGATTTATTATGTGCTAAAGATTATGGAATACCTCAAACAAGGATGAGGTACTTTTTAGTTGCAATATTAAATAATGAAAAACAATTTAATTTTCCAAAAAAGATAGAAAGTGATGTAATATTAAAAGATTTACTAGAAGAATGTGTTGATGAAAAATATTATTTAACAAATTCAGATTATATCAAAAAAGATAATATAAGAATTTTTAAACATAAAACTAAATCAAATATAGAATATGAAGTTGATATGAATAAATATTTTAATGGTGGTATATGTGGTATAGACAAACATACTAATTTTGCAATATCATCGAGGTTATTTTCTATTTATAGGAATTCACCAACTTTAACTGCTTGTAATACAACTGATAATAGCAAAATTGTTATAGAAAGTGAGGAAGAGTAATGAGAATAAGAAAGCTAACTCCAAAAGAATCTTGGAGATTAATGGGATTTGATGATGAAGATTTTGAGAAAGCAAGTAAAGTATGTTCAGAAACGAATTTGTATCATCAAGCAGGGAATTCAATAGTAGTAAATGTTATTTATTTTATTTTAAAAGAATTGCTATAAAATACAAATATTAAATCATTTATATTTTGGTGATTAAATATTATATAAATAAAACAATTGATTACTGTATAAGTTCATCAATTGTTTTTTCTTTTTTATAATATTCTTCAATAAACATTTCGTATACTGTAATAAAGAATTGAAAAGATATGTTTTCTTTTTGTAAAGAACTTCTTTTTTTGTCATCAAAATAAAATTGGTAATTTAAAAATAAAAGATTTAAATTTATTTCCCTATAATTACTTAAAACTAATTTTTTCAATATTATTGCATTTTTTTCAATATCTTTATTATTTATATTATTAATATTTAAATTATATTTTTTTATAAAGTTCTCTATTATAGTAGAGCAATGTTTAAGTTCATTTAAGTTGAAAATAAAAGAATAAACAATTGCTCTATTAAATTGATTTTTAAAGTATTCAATATAATTATTGTCATAAACATAAACTTTTGAAAATAAAA
>OGRO01001300.1_pt1 | contig 21725 bp, 21 predicted proteins | sample 1553451 | NCBI WGS metagenome assembly OGRO01 (sample SAMEA2580021, study PRJEB22360) | human gut metagenome
TACACGAAGCAGGCAACGGAGTTTTTGCAGGATTGTCTGGCCCGGCGCGGCTTTGTATGGCCGCCCGAGACCGACGAGCCTGAAAAATAATATAGAGGAGTGTTTATTATGAAGCGTATTGCTACCACGAACGCACCCGCCGCCCTGGGCCCCTATGCCCAGGCCGTTGACACCGGTGACACCGTCTATTGCAGCGGCCAGCTCGGCCTGGACCCCGCCACCGGTGCATTGGCCGAGGGCGTGCAGGCCCAGACGCACCAGGCGCTCAAGAATCTGCAGGCTGTGCTGCAGGAGGCCGGTCTGACGCTGGACAATGTCGTCAAGACGACAGTATTTGTGCAGGATCTGGGGGATTTCGGCACCGTGAATGAAATTTACGGCACCTACTTCCACGGCGGCTTCCCCGCGCGCAGCTGCGTGCAGATCGCCGCGCTGCCGAAGGGAGCGCTCGTCGAGATCGAGTGCATTGCGGTGCGGTAATAGCGCATTGACGCGAAAAAGTGCTTTGCAGGGGCGGATTCCCTATCCGCCCGGGGATGCTTCCGCCGCCGCGGACGGCGCGGGCGCATATAGAATGCGCCCCTACGGAGGCTCCGTGAGGGGAAATCGCAAATGGGAAACGCGGATTTGTAGGGAACGGTCTTGACCGTTCCGGGCCGTGAGTGCCGATCGCAAAGCGCCGCGGAGGGGTCAAGACCCCTCCCTACAGAAAAAGATAACCGGCAGGCCGCCTGAAAACGGTCTGCCGGTTTCGGTTATTTCCCGTAGCTTGCCAAAAATTGCCGGGTGCGTTCCTCTTTGGGGTGGTCGATGAGCTCCTTGGCGTCGCCCTGCTCGACGACGACACCGCCGTCCATGAAGAGGATGCGGTCCGCAGCGTCGCGGGCAAACTTCATCTCGTGCGTGACGATGATCATCGTCGTCTTGTGCTCGGCCAGCTCGCGCAGGACGCGCAGCACCTCGCCGGTCAGCTCCGGGTCGAGGGCCGAGGTCGGCTCGTCGAAGCAGAGGATGTCCGGGTGCAGGGCCAGCGCGCGGGCAATGGCCACGCGCTGCTGCTGGCCGCCGGACAGTTGGTGCGGATAGTGTCCGGCACGCTCCGACAGACCCATCTGGGCCAGAAGCTCCTTTGCCTGCTGCTCCAACTCGGCGTGGATGACCTTTTTGTGGGCCTTGTAGTCCGGGCGCTCTTTGGCCAGCAGCTCACCCGCCAGCATGACGTTCTGCAGCGCGGTGTACTGCGGGAAAAGGTTGAAGTTCTGGAACACCAGACCAAAGTGGAGACGCTTCTTGCGCACTTCACTCTCCCGCTGGGTGGCGGGGTCGGCGGCGTCCCACATGGTCTCGCCGTTCACCTTGATGACGCCGGTGTCCGGTCGTTCCAGAAAATTCAGGCAGCGCAGCAGGGTCGTCTTGCCGGAACCCGACGAACCGATGATGGCCAGCGCCTCGCCCTGCTCCAGAGTGAGCGAAATGTCCTTGAGGACGTGGGTGTCCCCGAAATTTTTCCCGATGCCGGAGGCTTCGAGCAATGCCATAATTGAACCCCTCCCTTAGCAGCGGAAATAATCGAGCTTTTTCTCAAGCCAGTTGAACAGAACGGTCAGCACACCGACGAAGACCAGGAAGAAGATGGCCGTGGAGAACAGCGGCCAGATCAGGCCCTTTGCGCTGTATTCCTTGGCCATCATGATGATCTCCTTGTTGGCGATGGTATTCGCCAGCGAGGTATCCTTGACCAGCGTGATGATCTCGTTGCCCATCGGAGGCAGGATGCGCTTGATGACCTGCAGCAGCGTGACTTTGAAGAAGATCTGCGTCTTCGTCATGCCCAGCACCTCCCCGGCCTCGGTCTGGCCTTTGGGCACTGCCTCGATGCCGCCGCGGTAGATCTCCGAGAAGTAGCAGGCGTAGTTGATGGCAAACGCCACCACGGCTGCCACCATCCGCCCGCCGGAACCGGAGGGCCAGGGGTTGCTCATCCCCAGCAGACCGGGGCCAAGGTAGATGACGATGATCTGCAGCATCAGCGGGGTGCCGCGGATGATCCAGACGAAGGTCTTGACCGCGGCGCTCAGCGGCTTGCAGCGGCTCATGGAGCCAAACGACACCACAAGGCCCAGCGGCAGCGCGAACAGCAGCGTCAGGGCAAACAGCTCACAGTTGAGCAGGAATGCGCCGGATAGGCGCTCAAGAATCACAGACACAAAAACACACCCATCAATTTTTTGTACTTCCAACAGGAAACAGCCCCGGAACGGAGCGGCTTTCTGCATTGCGGTCTACGATCAGTCGGCCAGCGCCAGCTCGTACTTTTCGGCCAGGGCGCTCAGGGTGCCGTCGGCCTTCAGCGCATCAAACGCTTCATCGACGGCCGCTGCGGCATCGCTGTCCTTGCGGAAGGCCACGCCGTACTCCTCGGCGTTCAGCTCATCGACGATCTTCAGGTCTGCGTAGTCGGTGCCCTCACCGATCATCGCGTTGGCCAGGGTCAGGTCCAGCACAGCGGCATCTGCGGTACCGGCGGCCACTTCCATCAGGCAGTCGGTCTGAACGCTCTTGGAGATGTAATCGGCCTGCGACAGGCTTGCATCGTCTGCAATGGCCGATTCACCGGCGGAACCGGCTTCTGCGACCACAGTCTTGCCCACGAGGTCCGCCGTAGAGGTGTACTCCGTGCCGTCCTTCACGACCACGACCTGTGCGTTCTTGGCGTAGGGCTTGGTGGTGGCGGTGTTCTCCTTGATCTCATCGGTCAAGGTCAGGCCGTTCCAGATGCAGTCGATGCTCTTGGCGTCCAGCTCCACCACCTTGGTGTCCCAGTTGATCTCCACGAACTCCGGCTCCACGCCCAGCTTCTCGCAGACGGCGGTGGCCAGTTCGGTATCAAAGCCGGTGAAGTTGCCCTCGTCATCGGTATAGTTCATCGGTGCATACACCGTGTAACCAATGACCATCTTGCCCTTGCCCTGGATATAGGCCAGGTCGCTGTCGGCCGAAGCGGATGCAGCAGAGCCTGCCGCAGAGCTGGAAGCCGAAGCAGCCGTAGACGTGGATGCAGCCCCGCCGCAGGCTGCCAGACTGAGTGCCATCGCACCCGCCACAAACATCGAAAGGAATCGTTTCATTCTCATCCCAAAGTCCTCCTCTAACGCCCTTGTTTTATCACTTTACCGTGATAAAGAGCTAAACTGTGCATCTAGGATACCGCATTTGGCATGATTTTGCAAGGGGGAAGGCTGATTTTTCGCACAATGCCGGAATGCGTTCTCTTTCCGGTGTGCTTTCTGTGCGAATCGCGCAAACAAAAAGAGCCTTTCCCTTTCGGAAAAAGCTCTTGTGATGTGCTTTGCAGCGTTATTTGGTTCGCATCGCGTCCAGCGCAGCCTTTTGGAGGTCGGTCACCGAGATGGTGCACAGCGCCAGCAGGTCAGCGTTCGAGCCGTCTGCCGGGATGGCGGCCACCTCCGCACGGGTCTTGCCTTTGAGGTAGCCGCAAAAGCCCTCACTGTGCTCGTACCACTCCTTATTTAAGGAGGAAGCGCCCCGCATCCCGTAGCGGTCGCCCTGTTCCAACTTGGTCTCCACCTTGTCCGGCGCAGTGATGCCGCCATCGGACGCCACCGTCAGGGCCGGTTCGGCCATATCTGCCACGGCGCTGGTCACACGGCCCTCGGCGTCCAGCGTCAGGGCCACAAGGCTGATGTCGATTTCCGCGTTGACGTCCCGGTCATCGGTCGCAGTCACATCCGAAGAGCCATTCACCGCCTCCACGCCCAGCGACACCCGGTCGCCTTTGGCCGCGCCCAGCCCACTGGCATTGGTGCAGGCCTTGACCACCGCGTCGCGGTAACGGTCCACCGCGATGGTGCAGCCGGCCAGCAGGTCAGCGTCTGTGGGCTTGCCGTCGTTGTCCAGCTTCAGCAGGGACACCTGCTCCGGCGTCCTGCCGGTCAGGTAGTCCGCGAAGACATCCGCCTGTTCCGCCCAGCCTTTTTTCAGCGAAGAGGCCTCTGCCAGCGGGTAGTCCGCCCCTTTCTGCCGCTTGGTCCGGTAATCCGTGGGCAGGTGCACCGCGCCGGTGCCGTCGGCCCCGATGGTCGTTTCCAGCTCATCCAGCTCCACGTCTGCGATCTTGCCGTCGCCGTCCAGCAGCACTGCCGCAGCCGCCAGCCGGATGCTCCCGGTGCGGTCTTCGTCTTCCGTTTCCACGACGACACCGAGGCCGGTCTTCCAGGCGGCAGTCGTCTGCGAGGCCGCGCCGCTCCCGCTCATGCTTCCAGAGCCGGACGACCCGGCGTTCGGTTTCCCGCAGGCGGCCAGCAGCAGGGCTGCTGCCAGCACACAGCCCCAAAGAGCCTTGCTTTTTCTCATAGATACGCTCCCTTTCCCGATGGGTTTGGAAGTAGTATATCCGGCAGGGCCCTTCTTATTCGTCAGTAGTTTTCCCCTCTCCGTCTCGCTTCGCTCGCCAGCTCGCCCTTCGGGGGAGCGGTCAACGCCATCAGGCGTTGACGGAGAGGGTTTTACAGCAGCGGGCTCAGCAGCCGCAGGACGCTGTCCAGCAGGGTACCCGGCAGAGAAGTCCGGCAGTCGGAAAGCTGCACCTCCCGGCACTGCGGCAGCGTGGCCAGCACATCCTCCCGCAGGGCGATGACCTGACTGTTGCTGTAAAGCAGCGCCCCGCACTCAAAGTGCAAAAACAAACTGCGGTAATCCATGTTGATGCTGCCCACCACGGCCAGATGGTCGTCGCTGACATAGCATTTTGCATGGAGAAAGCCGGGGGTGTACTCGTAGATGCGGACACCCGCCCGGAGGAGCGGCACATAGTAGGACCGGCTCAGTCGGAACACCAGCTTCTTATCCGGGATGCCCGGCAGGACCAGCCGGACATCCACGCCGCGTTTGGCGGCGGTCTTCAGGGCGTCGAGCATCTCCTCACCCACGGCGAGGTAGGGCGTGTAGAGATACACATACCGCTGCGCCTGGGCCAGGATGTTCAGGTAGACCGTCTCGGCCAGCGGCTCTTCGTCCAGCGGGCTGTCGGTGTAGGGCTGAACGACGCCGTCCGAACTTTCCGGCAGGTGGGTCGGCGCAAAGGGTGCGTAGTCCGTCTCCTGCGGGCGGAAGGCGTTCCAGCAGTTGAGGAAGATGACGGTAAAATTCCAGACCGCCGCCCCTTCCAGCCGGATGGCGGCGTCCTTCCAGTAGCCGAAGCGCTGCTCGGCGTTGATATATTCGTCCGCGAGGTTCACGCCGCCGGTGTAGGCCACATTGCCGTCGATGACCACGATCTTCCGGTGGTCGCGGTGGTTCATCACCAGCGACACCAGCGGCACCACAGGGTTGAACGGGATGCAGCGGATATGGCTGCGCTCCATCCGGATGACGAAGTCGCTGGGCAGGCCCAGCAGACTGCCGAAATCATCGTAGATCAGCCGCACGTCCACGCCCTCGGCGGCTTTCCGCTTGAGGATGGCCTCGATGCCGTCCCACATCGTGCCCGACTTTACAATGAAGAATTCGAGAAAGATAAATTTTTCCGCCCGTTCCAGGTCTTCCAGAAGCCTGGGGTACATGGCCTCGCCGCAGGGGAAATAGTGAGTGGCGGGGTGCTTCCACGCCGGGGAGGGGCCGTAGGTCTCCACGTAATGGCTCAGGTTTTTCTCCACGCGGTCCAGCGTGTCGGTCTGGTCCGGCCGGGGCGCAAGGTCGGCCGTGTGGGCCTGCTCCACCTTCCGCATCCGGGTGCGGAGCCCCTTGGCCGGAGCCTTGTTGCCAAAGGCCAGATACAGCGCCCCGCCCAGCAGCGGCAGCAGGCCGATGAGGACGATCCAGCCGATCTTATAGGCACTGTTCTCGTCTTTCCGGACGAGGTAGAGCACGATGACGATGCTCAGCGCCTTGAGCATGCCGTTCAGCCAGACCCGGCCCGTCGTAAAGGCCCAGAACGCCCAGAGCAGCCACAGCACCTGCAATGCCACCAGCACGATGGTGATGGTGGCACGATTGAGGATGCGGCTGAAAAATTTAACGATCGGCAGTCTGAACACGCTGTACCTCCCTCGCCGCTGCGCGGCCCTTTAAGATGGAGTTAGTATAGCGCGGTCCGGGTGATTTTTCAAGCCTCCCCGTCCTCGTATCCGATCAGAAGGCCGCCCAGCTCGGCGTAGTAGCTGCACAGGCCGCCGCACTCCGTCACCACGACTCTGGCCCCCTCAAAGACGGCCTCGATCATGTGCTTCAGGCGCTCGGCAGCGGCAGGATTGCCGCAGTGGGAGATGTTCACCTTGCCGTTGGTGTAGCCGTGCTCCTTGAGCTCCAGCACGATGCGCTCCAATGCGCCATGCTCGCCGCGCGTTTTGCAGATCACGTCCAGCTCACCGGCCTCACTGGCCTGACCGATGACCCGGATGCCCAGCATCCGTGCCACTGCCGCCACAGCGGGCTTCACGCGGCCATTGCGGGCCAGGTTGGCCAGCGATTCCAGCGAGAAGAGCAGATGGGTGTGCTTATGGTAGCGCAGCATCTCTTCACAGACGGCGTCAAACTCCTTGCCGGCAGCCAGCTCATCCCGCAGATGCTCGGCCAGCAGGACCTGCTCCGGGCCGGTGGACAGGCTGTCCAGCACAAAGACCCGCTTGCCGGGGTTTTCCTGCTGGTATTCCTCCGCCGCCAGCTGGGCCGCATTGCAGCTGCCCGACAGCGTACCGGTGATGGTGATGGCGTACACCTCATCGGCTCCCTCGTAAGCGGCCAGCCAGTCGCCAACGTTGGGGCAGGAAGTCGAGGTCTTTCCTTTATAGGTGCGCAGGGTCGTGGCCATGCCCACCGCATCCAGCGTGCCGTCATCGTGGTATTCCTCGTGATCGGTGATGATCTTCAGGGGCACACAGGCAAAATCCACGCCATCCAGTGCATACAGGCTTGCGGCAGAATCCACAACGATCCGGGTCTTCATAAGCAGTATCTCCATTCCAGCGGCAAAATCCGCCGCATTTTTTCATGTTGTCGAAGCTATGATATCAGTTTTTCAAAAACCTGTCAACCGTTTCAGAGAAATCTTCAAAAAGTTTTCATAAGACGGTTGACCCTGCCGGAAAAATACGCTATACTATCCGCATGAACAATGAATCCAACCGCCGCATAGCGGCCTGCGCCGTGGATTTTGCCCTGCCGCGGTACGCAGAACTGCCTTCCGTTGGGCTGTATCTCGACCAGACCGTCCAGTACGTCAATGGGTATTTTCGTGCATTTCCAGGGGTGGAGCTCACGGCTTCCATGGTGAGCAACTACGTCAAGAAAGGGATCATCGGCCACCCCATCAAGAAAAAATACACCCGTGAGCAGCTGGCCGGCCTGATCTACATCGTCGTCTCCAAAACGGTGCTCTCGATGGAAAACATCGACACCCTCTTCAAAATGCAGCGCCAGCACTACTCTGCCGCGCAGGCCTACGACTATTTCTGCGAGGAAGTGGAAAACTGCCTGCCCTATGTGTTCGGCCTGACCCACACCATCCGGGATCTGGCCGCGGACGCCGGAGAGGAGAAGCTGCTGCTCCGCAGCACCATCATCGCCGCCGTCAACAAGATGTTTCTTGACTGCGCATTTGCCGTCATGCACCAGGAGCAGGCTCTCTGGCCGGACATCCTGGCGGATCTGGCGTAAGACATGTAAAAGAAAAAGCCACGCTTTCGCGTGGCTTTTTTGCTTATCAATAAGATTTAGGTGTCCTGCAATTCCCCGCGGCTGGCGGCCTTGAGGTATGCAAAGATGAAGCCGTCGAGGTCGCCGTCCATAACAGCGTCCACGTTGCCGGTCTCGTAGTTGGTGCGATGGTCCTTGACCATGGTATAGGGCATGAAGACGTAGCTGCGGATCTGGTGGCCCCAAGCGATCTCGTTCTGGACGCCCTTGATGTCCTCGATCTTGTCCATGTGCTGCTGCTGGGCGATCTGATACAGCTTCGCCTTCAGCATTTCCATGGCGTAGTCGCGGTTCTGGAACTGGCTGCGCTGGGTCTGGCAGCTGACCACGATGCCGGTGGGCTTGTGGATCAGACGGACAGCCGAAGAGGTCTTGTTGATGTGCTGGCCGCCGGCACCGGAGGAACGGTAGACCTGCATCTCGATGTCTTCGGGGCGGATATCCACCTGGATGGTGTTGTCCAGCTCCGGCATGACTTCCAGCGAGGCAAAGCTCGTCTGACGGCGGGCGTTGGCGTCAAACGGAGAGACGCGGACCAGGCGGTGCACACCATTCTCGCTCTTGAGCAGGCCGTAGGCGTTGGCGCCCTTGACCATCATCGAAGCGCTCTTCAGACCGGCTTCGTCGCCGTCCTGATAGTCCAGCACTTCCACGGTCATGCCGTGGGCAGCGGCCCAGCGGTTGTACATCCGGTAGAGCATCTCGGCCCAGTCCTGCGCCTCGGTGCCGCCGGTACCGGCATGGAAGGTCAGGATGGCATTGCTGTGGTCGTACTCGCCGTTCAGCATGGTCATGAGCTGCAGCTCATCCACCGCCTTCTCCACGGTGTTGACCGCCTCTTCGGCTTCGGGGATCAGTTCCGGGTCGTACTCCTCGTCCAGCATTTCCAGCATGGTTTCGGCGTCATCGTACAGGCCCTGCAGCTTTTCAAAGCGGTTCAGCTTGCCGCGCAGGTCGCCCACCTCGTCGAACACCTTTTTGCTCAGCTCGGCGTCGTCATAGAAGCCGGGGCGGGACATGGTGTGCTCCAGCTCCTGCACACGCTTGCGGGAGGCCTCGATGGCGAGGGCCTCTTCCAGATCCTTCACCGCTGTGCCGTATTCGGCCAGCTTCACTTTCAGTTCTTCAGTCGTGATCATTCTCAATATCCTCTCAAAAATAAGAAGTATCGCCCTTATTTCTCATGGGTCCATCGCGCTTTGCATTCTGGCAAACACAAAAGCCGACCGCCAGGGGTTCTCCCTGCTGCGGGAGAGCTGGCATCGCGCAGCGATGGCTGAGAGGGCTACAAAAAGATACAGTTTATACACAGATACTTCATTAGTATACCGGGAATCCGTGATAAAGTAAAGAGGAAAAATCACCATCATGCTGGAAATTTGAAGATTTTCACCTTTTCTTTTCTCCGGGATGGGAGTATAATAGCATCAAGTACCATTTATGGGAGGAAGTTATGCCAAAATATTATGGCTGCCCCTGCGAGGACTGCGGCAAGCCGCTGACGCTGCAGGACGACATCGTCGTCTGCCCCGACTGCGGCGCACCGTACCACCGGGATTGTTATGAAAAACTGGGCCGCTGCATCCACAGCCCAGCTCATGCCGCCGGATACGAATGGAAGTTCCCGTATCAGGAATCCGAGCTGTGCACCTGCCCTGCCTGCGGCGAGCGCACCCTGCGCAGCGAGGACCACTGCCGCTGCTGCGGTGCCGTGCTGCCGCCGGAAGGGGCCGAAGAGCCTGCCGACCGCACGGCCGGCCCCGGCGAGGGCAATTTTGATTATTCCAGCCTGTACCGCCAGTATCAGGAGACCGGCTCCATGCCCCAGGATCCCATGCGGCAGGCCTATGAGGCCGCCTTTGGCAAGGACGAGATGCTGGACGGCATCCCCTGCAAGGACTGGGCCAGCTACATCGGCCCTGCGTCCCCCGCCTACCTGAGCACCTACTGCCGGATGCAGCTGGCGCATAGCAAGATCTCCATGAGTTTTTCGGCACTGCTGTTCGGGCCGTTCTATTTCTTTTACCGCAAGGCATGGAAGCCCGCATTCGGCTTTCTGGCAGCCGAGCTGCTGCTGGCCGTGCCCACCCTGCTGCAGCTGATGCAGCTCACCGGCAGCACCATGGCCCCCGCTCTGAGCGATTCCACGATGGTCATGCTGGCCCGCCTGTGCTCGGCCCTGAGCTTTTTGCTCATGGTCGTGCGCGGCATGTACGGCAAGTGGCTCTACCGCAAGAGCGCGGCAGACCGCATCCGGAAGATCCGTTCCGAGTTCCCGGACGAAGCCCAGCGCAAGGCCGTTCTGGCCGCACAGGGCGGCGTCAGCTTTGCGGCGGTGTTCGGCTGCTTTTTGCTGCTGATGGTCATCGGCAGCGCCAGCACCCTGCTGCTGGGCCCCAATGTGGACGCCCTGCTCAATCTGGTCTACGGCTGATGCACCCAGCCTGCGATAGTTTTGCGAAGGAGTTTTGAATCATGAAAAAAGTTACGAAAGCTGTCATCCCTGCTGCGGGCCTTGGCACCCGTGTGCTGCCCGCCACCAAGGCCATGCCCAAAGGGATGCTGCCCCTTGTGGACAAGCCCGCCATCCAGTATCTGGTGGAAGAGGCCGTCCGTTCCGGCATCACCGACATCCTCATCATTCTGGGCCGCAACCAGAGCATCATCGAAGACCACTTCGACCGCAGCCCGGAGCTGGAAGAAAAGCTGGCCGCACCCGGCAAGGAGAAGATGCTGGAGGAGTGCCTGGGCATCTCCAACCTGGCCAACATCTACTTTGTCCGCCAGAAGCAGACCCTGGGCCTTGGCCACGCTGTGAGCATGGCAAAAGCCTTTACCGGCGACGACCCCTTCGTGGTCATCTATGGCGATGACGTCATCTGGGGCGAAGACCCGGTCTGCGCCCAGCTCATCCGTGCCTACGAGGAGTTCGGCCGCCCGGCCGCAGGCGTCTCCGCTGTGCCCTGGGCCGATGTGAGCCGCTATTGCAGCCTGAAGACCACCCCCATCCACGACAACTACTTCTTCGTGGATGACATGATCGAGAAGCCCAAGAAGGGCCAGGAGTTCAGCAACTACTCCATCCTGGGCCGTGTCCTGCTGACCCCGGAGATCTACGACATCCTTGCCCGCACCAAACCCGGTGCCGGCGGCGAGATCCAGCTGACCGACGCCATGGCCGAGTTCGCCCGCAACTATGGCGGCATGACTGCAGTGGAGTTCACCGGCAAGCACTACGACATGGGCAACAAGCTCAAGATCGCCGAGGCACAGGTGGAGCTGTCGCTCCAACACCCGGAGATCGGCGAGGCCTTCCGCGCCTATCTGAAAGAATTCTGCAAGACGCTGTAACGCATCTGCACAAAAATCCCCTTCCGCATGGTCCTGCCGCGCGGAAGGGGATTTTTTGTTTTACCGGCTCCTGTGCCGGGAGGTCTTTTCAAATTTCAGGCCCGGCTTTGCCCCGGACGCCTTGCGGCGTTTTTGGGGGCGCAGGGCGTAGAAGTAGCCGAACCCCGTACCGCAGATGCCGCCCACGATGTGCATGAAGTTGGCGACATTGTCATGCACGAAGACGATATCGTACACCTGCTGGCCCAGATACAGCGCCGCCACCAGCAGCATCGTGACCGGGATGCCGCCCGAAAAGCCGGACAGCGACGCCAGCATGATGAGCATGAACACGATGCCGGAAGCGCCCAGCAGGGCCGTGCGGGGGAAGAGCGCGCATTGCAGCACACCGGACACCAGCGCCGTGAAGACGATGCCCTCCAGCAGCGGGATGCTGCCGTATTTTTCCTCCATCGGTGGGCCGATGACGAGGAGCAGGAGCATATTGTTCAGGAAATGATCCCAGCTGGCATGGCCCAGCACATGGCCAAACAGCCGGACATAGAACAGCGGGTCTTTGAACGAGGAGCGGTAGACGCAGAACAGGTGCATGGTCGTCCAGCCGTTCGTCCACTGGCCCAAAAAGAGCACCAGGAGCGACAGCAGAAAAAAGGTGAGGATCACCGGGGAGTTGTATTGCAGCTGCAACGTAAATTTAGCACGTTTCGTAATGGCTTCATCCTTTCGCGGCCCGCGGAGGCCGGGTATTTTTTACTTCCGGCAGGGTCGGCACCCTGCATTTCCGTTCGTTTCCTCTTTGCCGAACATTTGGGAAAAGCGTTTTTAGTATATCATGTTTTTCCGTTCCCGAAAAGCCCCGCCCCGGCATTTTTTGCGTCCGGGCAGGCAGCATTTTTTGCCCGGCCCCTGTGCACTGCGCATTGACAACGCCCCGCAACTCCGCTACACTATTGATATCGAATATCCCGGCATCTGCGGGGCAGAAGATCCCCCGCAAAAACGAAAGAAGGTCTCCCCTTTGGCAACGGAAGCAAAGCTCCGGCAGCTGGCAGAAAGCGGCTGCCCGGTCTACTATTTTTATTCCAGCGAGCGGTATCTGGTGCGGCAGGCCGTGGCGGCTGCCGTGCGGCTGCTCTCGGCCGACAGTGACGAAGAAGCCACCGTGCTGGACGGTGCCGCCCCGGAGCTGGAACAGCTCATCATGGCGGCGGGCACCATCTCATTTTTCGGCACCCGGCGCGTGGTGGTCCTGCCCGAACTGGACCCCGCCGCTTACAGCGACAAAGATCTGGATGCGCTGTGCGAAACGCTTTCCAGCCTCGAAAATGCCGTCGTCGTGCTGGGCAGCGTGTTTCCCTTGGAGCGCGGCAAGCTCAAGACCGGCAAGCGGGCGCAGAAGCTCACCGCTGCCTGCAAAAAGCTCGGCTATGCCGAAGAGCTGGCCAAACCCAAGCCCTATGAACTCAAGGTGATGATGATCGAACGGGCCAAAGCGCAGGGTGCTACCCTGCCCGAAAGCGCCGCCACCGCCCTGCTGGAGCGCTGCGGTGAAGACCCCTTCCTGCTGGAAAACGAGGTGGACAAGCTCTGCGCCCTCTCCGGCTACCAGACCGTCACTGCGGCCATGGTGGCCGAGATGGGCACCGTGAGCCTGGAGGCCGATGTCTTCGAGATGACCCGGATGATCACGGCCAAAAACGCCACCGGGGCCTGCAAAAAATTACAGGCTCTGCTCCGGCTGCAACAGGAGCCCATCGCCATCACAGCGGCACTCATCGGCAGCTATGTGGACCTCTACCGGGTCAAGCTGGGCAGCACCAGACGCAAGAGCTACAGCACCGTTTTCAAGGAGTTCGGCTACAAGGGCAGCGATTACCGGCTCAAGCGCTCGGCCGAGACCGCCAGCCACTACACCCTCGGCCAGCTGGAAGCCTGTTTGCAGGTCCTGCTGGATCTGGACAGATCATTGAAAAGCCAGCCCGTAGACGCAGAGGTACTGCTGGAAGCAGCTCTCTGCCGTCTGGCGCTGGCGGGGAGCGGACGATGAGCGAACGAGAACTTCTCCACACCGACCGGGTGCTGGTGGTGGAAGGCAAATACGATGCGGCCCGCCTTTCCCACCTGACGGACGCGCTGATCCTTCTGACCGACGGATTCGGCATTTATAAGGATAAAAAGCGCCAGCAGCTGTTCAAGGCGCTGGCAAAGAAAAACGGGCTCATCCTGTTCACGGATTCGGACGCCGCCGGGTTCCGCATCCGCACCTACATCACCAATCTGGTGGGGGCCGAACACGTGGTGCAGGCCTATGTGCCCGCCATCCACGGCAAGGAAAAGCGGAAGCCGCAGCCCGGCAAAGAGGGTCTGCTCGGCGTGGAGGGCGTGGACGACGCCATCGTGCTGCAGGCGCTCAAAGACGCCCTCGGTGCGGAGGCTGGCGCAGCTGTCCCCCGCCCGGAGGGCCGGGCCATCACCTATGCCGATCTCTACGATTGGGGGCTCTCCGGCACACCGGGCAGCGCCGAGCGGAAATATGCGCTGCTCAACGCCTTGGGCCTGCCGCCCCGCCTCTCGAAAAAGGAGCTGGTGGAGGCACTGAACCGCCTGTACCGATTCGAGGAGCTGGATGCGTTCCAGGCGGCGTTTTTCGCTTCGGTGTGAAAGCACTCCGCGATGAAGGTCAAAATTTTTACCGGCATCCGCCCCACCCTTCCCGCAGCAGTTCCAGCGCGTGGGTCTCCAGGCGGGAAACATAGCTCCGGCTGATCTGCAGCAGCTTTGCGGTTTCCAGCTGGGTCAGCGGCGGTTGACCGGCCAGGCCATACCGCAGCAGGATCAGCTTCCGTTCCCGCGCCGGAAGCCCTTCGATGAGCTGCCGCAGCCGCCGGGCCTCGTCCTGCTGCTCACAGCTGTCCTCCATGCAGAAACCGTCCTGCAGCACGTCCGAGAGGGTCAGCGCCGTATCGTCCTTGCCCGCCTCCAGCGTTTCCTGCAACGACACGGTAGTCCCGCTTTTCCGCTCCCTCCGGAAGTGCATCCGAAGCTCATTTGCTATCCTCTCCCCAACGAACGTTCCATGAGAAAGCACCGGTGTTGGGCTTTTTTATCGGCCGGGCTTCTGGTGTTCCTTGGGCTTATAGGTTCCTTTGATGGTATCAATGACTGCCTGATACAGTTCCAGCTTCTGCCATGTAGGGCAGTTCAGCCGCTCGATTTTTTCGATCACATAGTTGGCGTGGGCAGTTGCGACACGCTTGCCCAGCTCTTCCCAGCCTTCTTCGGTTTTGGGGTAATGCACCACCACTTCAATGGGGGCACTCTTTCGCATGGCTCACTCACCTCCGGTCACATCGCTATCACCTCATTCTTACGGGTCACGGGTTGTCCGCTATTCGCTGCGGCTCCCTGTGAGAACATTCAAAGCCGGGTTAGAATCCACCAGCACATGGGTGGGCTGTTTTTTCTTCTTTGAAATACCAAACGAACATTGCCGGCATATCCAAGATACGTTTTACCCGCCCTGCAATTTCCCTTATAATAGCACCGCAGTCTTGAAACAGCTGCAACATTCCCATATCACAAAGGAGGCTTTCCGGTATGGGGCAACGGCAAAGTGAGATCATCAAAAATCACATGGAAGTCTACTGGCACGACTACGCGTCGGCCAGCAAGGGCGTCCCCATTACCGAGGCGGGGCTTGTGGAAAAAGCCTCCGTCATTGGACGCACCGGGCTGATGCTGCTGGAATGCGGCACCGGCGCATGGCGTGTCCGAAGCTCCATGAACACCCTTTCGCGGGAGCTGGGAGTCACAACAACAGCGGACATCGGCCTGTTGTCCATTGAGTTCACCTGCTTTGACGGTGACCAGTGTTATACCCAGTCACTCTGTCTGACAAATACGGGCGTGAATACCTCCCGGCTGAACCGACTGGAGCATTTCGTCAACGACTTCGACCGGGAAGGAAAATTTATGACCGGCGAAGAACTGCACAGCCACCTCGATGAGATCGAGCGCATCCACGGCTTGTATTCGCCCATCGCACTGGGCTTTGCAGCTGCACTGGCCTGCGGCTGCTTCACCTTTCTGCTTGGCGGCGGCATTGTGGAAATGCTGTGTGCCTTCTGCGGTGCAGGCATCGGCAACTTTGTACGGTGCAAGCTGACAAAGCACCATTTCACCCTGTTTCTGGGCATTACGGCGTCGGTCTGTTCAGCAAGCCTCGTATATGCCATCCTGCTGAAGCTGGCAGAGGTGCTGTTTGCCGTATCGGCGCAGCACGAGGCGGGGTATATCTGCTCCATGCTCTTCATCATTCCGGGCTTTCCGTTCATTACCAGCGGCATCGACCTTGCCAAGCTGGATATGCGCTCCGGGCTGGAACGTCTGGCCTACGCCGTCCTCATCATTCTGGTGGCAACCATGACGGCTTGGATCATGGCACTGCTGCTGCATTTGCAGCCGGTGCAGTTCCCTGCCCTGAGCCTGACACTCCCGGAAGAGATCGTGTTCCGGCTGCTGGCAAGTTTTGGCGGTGTGTTCGGCTTTTCGCTCATGTTCAACAGTCCCCGGAACCTGGCAGTCTGCGCCGCCCTTATCGGTGCGGTAACGAACACGTTCCGGCTGGAGCTGGTGAGCCTTGCGGGCTTTCCGCCCGCTATTGCAGCGTTTCTGGGCGCACTGCTGTCCGGATTGCTGGCCTCCTGCCTGAAGAGCGCTGTCGGTTATCCCCGCATCTCCGTCACCGTGCCGTCCATCGTTATCATGGTACCGGGACTGTATTTCTACCGTGCCATCTATAATCTGGGCATTCTGTCTCTGATGGACTCCGCCACATGGTTTGCAGATGCCATTCTCATCATCGTGGCACTGCCATTAGGGCTGATCTTCGCCCGTATTGTCACGGACAAGACTTTCCGTTATTGCACCTGATGTGCAGCATTTCCATTCTCCCTTATAAGGCAAAACGCAGCGAATCTTTTAACGGTTCGCTGCGTTTTGTTTTGCTGTGATGTACTTATAAAGGGAGTTCGTTTACAGGGCGTTTACTCGCCGTAAACGATCTTGGTAGCAGTTTCCACATGGCGTTCCAGCCGGTCGGCAAAGTGTTCCAGCGGCAGAAAAACGCCAAGTTCATCGTAGCGGGTTCCGCCGTCCTTGAGCGTATCCTGTCCATAGTAGACCACGGAACGGGGCAGTGCGTGCTGCAGCTTCATCTGGATATCCCAGACGGTGGAGTAGGCCTCCGCTTCCGTTACCTTCTGCTTCACGGTGTCCGGCAGTTCGTAGATCAGCAGCAGCCCCAAATGCTGGTTGTAGTGGTACTCCACCACATCCATCGAGCCTTCGTCGTAGCCGTGATACTTGCAGTAGCCGCTGGCAAGGTACATTTTTACCTTTTCCTGCTTCTGGAACACCCGGATGAACCGGTCGTATACTTTGCTGCTCACGGCAAATTTGTTGTTCGGCAAAAGAACGCCGGCATCATCCGTCAGGATCACCGGGTTCGGCTGACCATCGGCGTTGAATTTGAACGGGATCAGAGCAGCGTTCCGTAGCAGGTCAAACATACTGTGCTGGCAGATCGCCATCAGAAAGGCAGACAGATCCTTGTTCTCGTAGGCATTGAACAGCGCTGCGGCAAACTGCTGTGCACTCACGGTCGGCGCATCCAGTACGTCTGCCATGTCCAGCGAGTCGTTGAAGGTATCCATCAGGCGGTGGCAGGCTTCTGGATTTTTCAGGATCTCCCCGAACAGTGCCTCTGCCTTTTCTTCTCTTGGAAATATCGTTGCCATCAAAAAGACCCTCTTTCTATTTATTTCCAACTACCTATTATAGATTCATAATGTCCCGCTGTGAAATACTGCTTTCATATTGCTGCTATATGCAGAACACTTTTTACACATTTTCCAAGTGCCCGTATAATGGACACTGCAATCATGAATTGCACGAGGGAAATCGAAAAGTATATAAGTTGGTTTGAACGGAGGCAGTTCCTATGTCTGAGGTCAAAAAGGTCGTGCTGGCATATTCCGGCGGTCTGGACACATCGATTATCATCCCGTGGCTGAAAGAGCACTATAACAACTGCGAAGTCATTGCCGTGTGCGGCAATGTGGGGCAGAAAGGTGAGCTGGAAGGCTTGGAAGAGCGTGCCAAGGCAAGCGGCGCATCCAAGCTGTACATCGAAGACCTGACCGATGAATTTGTGGAGGATTACGTCATTCCCACCATGCAGGCCGGGGCAGATTACGAGGGTTATCTGCTGGGCACCAGCTTTGCCCGCCCCATTTTGGCAAAACGCGTGGTGGAGATTGCCCGCGCCGAGGGTGCGGATGCGGTCTGCCACGGCAGTACCGGCAAAGGCAACGATCAGGTGCGCTTTGAGCTGGCCATCATGCACTTTGCACCCGACCTGAAGATCATCACCCCGTGGCGCGAGTGGGACATCCAGAGCCGCGATGAAGAGATCGACTATGCCGAGGCTCATCACATCCCGCTGAAGATCAGCCGGGAGACCAACTACTCTAAGGACAAGAACCTGTGGCATCTGAGCCACGAGGGTCTTGATCTGGAAGACCCAGGCAACGAGCCTCCGTACGATAAGGCCGGCTTCCTCGAATTGGGTGTCAGTCCCAAGACCGCACCGGACAAGTCCGAGTTTGTGGAGTTGGAATTTGAAAAGGGCGCTCCTGTGGCTCTGAACGGCGAGAAGCTGAAGCCCGCTGCCATTATCGCAAAGCTGAATGAGATCGGCGGCCGCAACGGCATCGGCCTGTACGATGTAGTGGAGAACCGTCTTGTGGGCATGAAGAGCCGCGGCGTCTATGAGACCCCCGGCGGCACCATCCTGTACAAAGCCCACGAAGTGCTGGAAACTCTGACGCTGGACAAGCTCACCGCCCACAAGAAACGTGAGCTGGCCATCACCTTTGGCGAACTGGTGTATGATGGCCAGTGGTTCAGCCCGCTGCGCAAAGCTCTGAGTGCCTTTGTCACCTCCACACAGGAGCATGTCACCGGCAAGGTGCGTCTGGAACTGTACAAGGGCAACCTCATCAATGCAGGGGTCTGGTCGCCGTACTCTCTGTATCGTGAGGACATCGCCACCTTTGCCGCAGGCGGCGACTACAAGCAGAGCGACGCCACCGGTTTCATCAGCATCTATGGTCTGCCCACTAAGGTGCAGGCTATCGTAAACAGCGAAAAAGAAGGGGAATGAAGTAGTTTATAGCAGTTTGTGTTTTTATAGCAGTTTGCGTTTTTAATGCACAAGCAACATCCGCAAACTGCATATCGCAAAGATGCCGTTTTGATTGGCACTATTTTTGAAAATTGCGATAATGCACAAGCATCGCTTGTGGTTTACTCTGCGAATCAAAAAGGGAGTTCTGTCGCGGACAAATGTCCGGGCAGAACTCCCTTTGCCTTTTGCTTTGAGCATAAAAATGCTCTATGCCAGCCTTCTGAAACATGTTTTTTCTCTGTTTTCTCTTGACGATGTCCCGCCAATGGAGTAGGATGGTGCTGCAAAAACGAATTGCAAAAGAGGAGATCCAAATGCAAATCAGCCTTTTATTGATGCAGCAGATCGCGCAGCTATTTCTGATTCTGCTGATGGGATATGCCGTTGTAAAAACCGGCTTGTTGAAGGCATCGGACAGTAAGGTGCTGTCTGTGGTCTTTGTCTATCTGGTCATGCCCTGTGTCGTTCTGAACGCCTTTCAGATCAAGGATACACCGGAGATCCGCACCGGGCTGCTTTACTCCATGGGCATCGCCGTTGGAATGCACGTTGTATTTCTGCTTCTGAATGCGCTGTTCCGCAAAGCTCTCAAGCTGGACGCCGTGGAGCAGGTCAATATCATTTACAGCAATGCCGCCGCGCTGGTCATTCCCATCGTGCAGGCCCTGCTGGGGGAGGAATATGTTGTCTACTCCTGCGCCTTTGTCATTGTACAGCTGGTGCTGCTCTGGACCCATGCAAGCGCCTGCCTGCAGGGGTCTGCCCGGCTGGAATGGCGCAAGCTCCTTACCAATGTCAATCTGATCGCCATTGCAGCCGGTGCTCTGCTGTACCTGCTGCACATCTCGCTGCCCGCCCCGATCACCAGCACACTGAGCAGTGTCGGCAATATGATCGGCCCCATGGGAATGCTGCTGGCAGGCATGGCCATTGCGGAAGTCCCCCTCAAAAAGGTTTTCTGCACCCCGCGCAACTATCTGCCGGTATTTCTGCGTCTGCTGGGTGTTCCGCTGGTCATCGTTCTGCTGCTTTGGGCAGTTCACGCATCCCTTTGGATCCCGGACGGCAAGCCCATCCTGATGACGGTCTACCTTTCTGCCATTACCCCCGCCTGTGCAACAGTCACCTCCATGGCACAGCTCTATGACCGGGATGCTTCTCATTCCAGCGCGATCTATGTCCTGAGCACGCTGCTTTCCATCCTGACCATGCCGCTGATGATCGGGTTGTTTGAGCTGTTGCTCTGAAATACGAAAAAAGGCCGTCCGGCACCGTAGCAGGGCAGCCTTTACAACTACAAGGATGTGTCTCTATGAAACTCAAACAATTCATTCAGCAGGAAACGGTCCTCACCGCAGCCGCTGTGCTGGCCGTTGTCTCCGCCTTCTTTGTTCCGCCGGATGTGCAGTATCTCGGCTACATCGACCTGCGCACGCTGGCGATTTTGTTTTCCCTGATGACGGTCATGGCCGGACTGCGGCGGCAGGGCTTTTTTGATGGACTGGGCCGGGCATTGCTGTCCCGCACCCACAGCACCTTTCAGCTGACGCTGGTACTGGTCGGGCTGTGCTTTTTCGGAAGCATGTTCATCACCAACGATGTTTCCCTGCTGACCTTCGTTCCCTTTACGTTCGTGGTCCTGAGCCGTTTGGGAGCGGATGTCCGCCGCTCCCTTCTGGTCCCGGTGGTCTGTATGCAGACCATTGCGGCAAACCTTGGCAGTATGCTGACCCCCATCGGCAACCCACAGAACCTCTATCTTTACGGAAAAAGCGGCATGAGCATCGGGGGATTTGTGCTTCTTATGCTGCCCTACACCCTGGTCTCTCTGCTCCTGCTGCTGGCTTGGGCAGCAATGGTCTGCCGGAAAGCCTCTGCTGCCCTCTCCGTGGATGAGCTTGTTTCTTCTTCTACATCTCAGGGAGATCAGAAGATCATCCTGCTGTATCTGGTTCTGTTTGCCGTTTGCCTGCTGTCCGTGATCCGGGTGTTGCCCTATGGCATTGCCTTTGCCGCTGTGCTCGTCTGCGCCCTTTTTGCAGACCCGCACACCTTACGGGTGGTGGACTATTCCCTGCTTTTGACCTTTGTGGCTTTTTTCATCTTCATTGGCAATCTGGGGCGCATTCCGGCCTTTTCCGGCTGGCTGCAGGAGTTTCTGACCGGCCGGGAAGTGCTGGTGGCGGTTCTTGCTTCGCAGGTCACCAGTAATGTTCCCGCCGCCCTGCTGCTGTCCGGGTTCACGGCAGAGACACAAGCCCTCATCATCGGCACCAATCTGGGAGGTCTTGGCACTTTGATCGCATCCATGGCCAGTCTTATTTCCTACCGGCAGATTGCACGGGAGCTGCCACAGGGAAAGAAGCAGTATTTCGGGCTGTTCACCCTATCCAACCTGATCTTCCTTGCGATCCTGCTTGGCGTGTGGTTCTTGCTCCGTTGACCGTGGCAGATGACTTATGGTTTTTCTATCAAGCTAAAAAAGGGAGTTCCGTCACGGACGAAGGTCCGGACAGAGCTCCCTTTGGTTTTATCGTATGCACCAGCGGATAAACAGTTTCGTTTCTTCTTTCTTCATTGCGCCGCCTCTCCTCACGCTATTCCGTTTGCTTTGGTCGGCTCCGGGTACTTAATCAGGTCATACAGCTTGCCATATGTGCCAAGATCATGCGTTCCGGCAAGTTCCATGCCCAGATGCACATATTTGTCGCACTTGTTTTTCGCATCCGTTTCCAGAATCATCGGCACGCCCAGCCGGTCGCCCTCGGCAAAGGCAAGGTCCAGCACCTTTCGCATATAGCCCTGCCCCTGATACTGTTCCCGCACAGAGACAAGTCCAACGAAAATGTAGGGTTTCTTTTCCTTGTCCATGCGGTCTTGCAGGGAAGCACCGCCCCGCTTGATGGCGATACCAAATTGCAGAAGACGCTTCAGGGTGGAGTTGTGCAGCATTCCGCAGGCGATGGGCCACATCGTCTTGAGTCCCATCTTCTCCTTTGGCAGCTTGTAGGCGATATATCCCTCGCCCCGCTCGCTGGTGGTGTGCAGAAAGCCGCCCCGCAGCACCCCGTGCACATAAGCGCAGATATAGTTTGCCGTGGCTTCTTTCCCGGAAAAGGCAGCGGACATTCCTGTTTCCTCTCCGTAGTCATAATAGCCGAAGGCATGGCCGATATCATGGATAAATTTCTCATCTAATGTTGTAACTTTCATTGTATTTCACATTCCTGATTCTGCTGCGCATCTGCCACTGTCTCGCCGTCTGCCAGAAAGTGCTCCATCTCCGACACAAGCAGTGCCGGATGATTGATGATCTCGCCATGGCCGAAACCTGGGAAACAGCGGACGATCAGGCTAGGATATGCCGTCCGCAGCCGCTGGATGGCCTTTTTCATGTGCCCTTCTTTTTCTC
>OGRO01001302.1_pt1 | contig 21717 bp, 20 predicted proteins | sample 1553451 | NCBI WGS metagenome assembly OGRO01 (sample SAMEA2580021, study PRJEB22360) | human gut metagenome
AATTATATTTGCTTATGCAGACTATATGCGCAACCGGAATCCGTGTGAGTGAATTAAAATATGTTACATTGGAAGCCATCAAAAGCGGACGGGCAGATGTTAATATGAAAGGTAAACTGCGTGTTATTATTATTCCGAAAGACCTTTGTAAAATGCTGAAAAAATATGCGTATGAACAAAGAATAACAAGTGGCAGCATTTTTGTGACAAAAACAGGCAGACCTCTTGACAGAACAAATATATGGAAATTGATGAAATCACTTTGCGAAAGTGCCGGAGTGGATAAAGCAAAAGTATTTCCGCATAACCTCCGCCATTTGTTTGCAAGAACATTCTACTCCATTGAAAAAGATATTGTACGCCTTGCGGATATTCTCGGTCATTCTTCGGTAAACACAACTCGTATTTACACAATGGAAACATTGAACATCTGCCGAAATCAAGTACAGAGATTAGGGCTTTTACGCTGTTAAAAAGTCTGTAAGTTCGTCACTTTAACCAAATGTAACATAATGCGAATTAAGTTGTAAACATAAAAAGCCAATATAAGATAATACATAAATTATATCACTTTTTTAGAAAGTTGTCAATCATTTGCGTTAATTTCGTCAGTTTATATAAATTCAAAACACAGCAAACCGGGCCAATGACTTTCTTAAAAAAGCGTTGGCCTAAATATCGTGCCTGTAAATTGTCATAAACACTCACTATATTTGAGCGGGTGTTTTATTTTTGTGCACATGTTCACTGTTTTACAACATAATTCGCATTATGTTGCGTTGCAGAGGTTGCAGAGGAAAGGGGTGCTTTTATATGCGGATAGATTTATATAATCATAATAAAATTGCATATGACAATGCACTTTTTTTGCTGCAAGCAGAAAAAAAGGCTGCGGTTATTCACCCCACCGGTACAGGAAAATCATTTATTGCTTTTAAGCTATGCGAGGATAATCCCGATAAAACAATATGCTGGCTGTCGCCGTCCGAATACATTTTTGATACACAGCTTGAGAACCTAAAAAGAGCTACCGGAGGATATGTGCCTCAAAATATCAGCTTTTTCACATATGCAAAGCTGATGAATATGAGCAAAGCTGAAATTGCTGAAATCAAACCTGATTATATTATTTTGGACGAGTTTCATCGCTGTGGAGCTCAAATGTGGGGACAGGGCGTTGAAACGTTGCTTTCGGAGTACCCGGACACACCGATTTTGGGTTTGTCCGCAACAGCCATACGTTATCTTGACAATCAAAGAAATATGGCAGATGAACTTTTTGAAGGGAACATTGCTTCTGAAATGTCACTCGGAGAAGCAATAGTGCAAGGAATACTTGCACCGCCGAAATATGTGATTTCAACATTTTCCTGCCAAAAAGATTTAGAAAAATATAAAAAGCGTGTAAGCCGTGCAAAAAGTAAGATTGTTCGTGAGGAAGGCGAAAAATATCTTGACTCATTAAAAAGGGCACTTGATAAAGCCGACGGCTTGGACGAAATTTTCAATAAACATATGACTGAGCGTGCGGGAAAATATATTGTTTTTTGTTCGGATTATGAGCATATGTGTCAAATGAAAGAGTTGGCAGGAGAATGGTTTTATAAGGTTGACAAAAGCCCGCATATTTATTCTATGTACTCGGAGGACCCTGCATCTGACAAAGAATTTGCCGCATTTAAGGCAGATAACGACAATATGCATTTGCGGCTTTTATACTGTATAGACGCACTTAACGAGGGTGTTCATGTCGGTGATATAAGCGGCGTTATTTTGCTTCGTCCGACGGTATCGCCGATTATATATAAGCAGCAGATAGGCAGAGCTTTGCAGACAGGCATAAAAGAATCGTCTGTGATTTTTGATATTGTTATGAATATTGAAAACCTATACAGTATCGGTACTATTGAAGAAGAAATGCGGCTTGCTGTAAGCTACTACCGCTCTCACGGTTTGGAAAGTAATATTGTAAATGAGCATTTTCGTGTAATTGATGAGGTAAAGGACTGTTTATCTTTATTTGATAAATTAAACGAAACACTGACTGCGTCTTGGGACTATATGTACGAAGAAGCAAAAAAATACTATGAGCAGAACGGAAATCTTGAAATTCCGAAAAGGTATAAAACGCCTGACGGATATTCTCTCGGAACTTGGATATTAACACAAAAACGAGTGTACAACGGTTTAGTCGGCGGAATATTGACACAAGAGCGTATCTACAAATTGAATAAAATCGGAATGATATGGGAAAGCCACCGTGATATGCTGTGGCAAAGATATTTTGACGCTGCAAAATCATATTCAAAAATTCACGGAAATTTAGATATTCCGGCATTATATATAACCGACGACGGATTAAAACTCGGAAATTGGATAGCCAATTTGAGAACATCAAGAAAAAACGGTTTTAATAACAGGTATCTTACTGAGGGCAGAATAAAGGCTTTGGACGAAATCGGTATGATATGGAAAGTTGCCGATTATATGTGGCAGCAATATTATGGGGCTTGCCTTACGTATTACGGAACAAACGGTAATTTGGATATTCCGTATCGCTATGTTACAGGTGATGGCTTAAAGTTAGGCTGTTGGCTTAATAATATCCGCACGGCATATAAGAAAGGCGAAAGCAGGCTCTCACAGGAACAAATATCACAGCTCAATGAGCTTGGAATGGTTTGGGATAAAAAACACGAGAGAGATTGGAATATTTTTTATGAAGCCGCACGGATATATTTTGAAACATACGGCAGCTTGAATGTATCGACTTCATATAAAACATCAGACGGCGTTGCTCTTGGAAAATGGATTGAACGGCAAAGAAATAACAAAAAACTTTCAGAAAAAAGAAAATCAAGGCTTGATAATATCGGAATGGTCTGGAATAAAGAAAATTCTTGGGATATTCGGTTTGCACTCGCAAAAGCATATTTTGATGAAAACGGCAATTTGAACATGTCAACAAGTTATGTCGCAAATGGAATATGGCTCGGAAAATGGCTTTCGGAGCAAAGAAAAAAATACAAATCCGGAAAATTGCCTGTTGAACATATGCGGCAGCTTGAAACACTTAATATAGATTGGACTGCGAATATTCAAAAAAAATACGATGAAATATGGTTAGGGTATTTCAAAAAAGTAAAAGTCTATTTTGATAAGTATGGCAATATATCAGACATCGGAAATAGCTTATCGGAAAAAGATAAAAAATTGGATATATGGTTAGCAAAACAGCGTCAGTGTTATAAAGACGGAAAGCTGTCAAACAAAAAAATCAAACTGCTTGAATCAGTCGGCATTGTATGGAACACTTATGCCGATGCTTGGGAAACAGGATTTTTACACGCAAAAAAATATTATGAAACAAACGGAAATCTTAATATTTCGGCTTCCTATGTAGATGATAGCGGATATACTCTCGGCATATGGATTACAAATCAAAGATATAATTACAGACACCCGTCCGGAAACAAGAAAATAACCGAAAATCAGAAAAAACGTCTTGAAAGTATCGGTATGGTTTGGAATTCCAGAGTTAGGCAGTGGGAAAAATTGTATCAATCGGCAGAAATTTATTTTAATGAACACGGTAATCTCAATGCACCTGCCGGATATAAAACCGCCGACGGCTATTCTCTTAAAGAATGGTTGCGCACGCAAAGAAACAATCGTACGAAAGGAACGCTTTCAAATGATAAAATAGAGCGCCTTAACAAAATCGGTATAGATTGGTTATCACCTGCGGCAAGAAATTGGGAAACATATTTTTCTGCGTGCGAAAAATATTATATGACTTACGGAAACCTTGAAATAGGTACGACTTATACAGACGAAAACGGACTATGTATAGGTCGATGGTTAAAAAAACAACGCAAAAATAAGGCAAAGTTGAAAATAAACGGTGAGAACGGCAATCAAATTAAACGGCTTGAAAGTATAGGAATAGCTTGGAAAAATTCGGATACAGCCGATGTGCTTAACGTGTCCGACAGCAACTCAATACAAAAAGATGAATTAAGGAGTTATGCGGTATGAAAAAAAATTTGTTAATTCTCGGAGCAGGGCTTTGCGGTAGGTCGGCAAGAGAAATAGCACAGCATATTGGGTGTTTTGAGAAGATAAATTTTCTTGATGATAACATCACGGAAATGCCTGACGGTACAAAAATTTTAGGCACATTAAATAATTTCGAAAATTTTGCTGATGAATACAGTAATATTTTTGTGGCAATAGCAAATCCAAAAATAAAATTAAATTTACTGAACAAAATTAAAGAAACAACACCGTATAGAATTGTAACGCTTATTTCGCCAAACGCATATATATCGCCGTCTGCTCAGATTATGCAAGGCAGTATGATTGAAGCAATGGCTGTAATCAATACCGGTTCGGTTATATCAACAGGCTGCATAATCGGAGCAGGCAGTATAGTTAATCATTCAAGCATGTGTTGTGACGGTGTACATATGGAATGTCGTGCAACTGTTGCGGATAATACACTTGTTCCTGCCGGAACAGAAATTAAAAGCGGCGAAATTTTTAAGAGGAATACAATAGAAGTAGGCGATTTGTTTTTTGATACCGAAAAATCACCCGGTAATGCAAATAATGCAAAAAAGCCGCATGGCCCGTTGCCTGTAAACGGTTTGGATTATTGTTTTGAGGACGGAATGTGAGGAATTAAGCCGATGTATAAAAATGTTATAAAGCGAATTATAGATTTGGCGCTATCGTTTTTGGGCGTTATAATTTTATTGCCTGTTTTCATCATTGTAAGTGTACTGATATATATTGATGACCCCGGTCCTGTTTTCTTTAAGCAAAAGAGAATCGGTAAAAACAAAAAAATATTTTGGCTTCATAAATTCCGTAGTATGAAAATGAATACGCCGGATATTCCGACTCACCTGCTTGACAATCCCGAACAGTACATAACGAGGGTTGGTCGTGTACTGCGTCTCCTTAGTATAGACGAGTTACCACAGATTTATGACATACTCTTAGGAAGAATGGCGATTATCGGTCCTCGTCCGGCACTTTGGAATCAGTACGATTTGATTGCAGAACGTGATAAATACGGAGCAAATGATATAAAACCGGGATTAACCGGCTGGGCACAAATAAACGGTCGTGATGAATTGCCTATTGACATAAAGGCAAGATATGACGGCGAATACACCGAGAAGCTGAACAAGGGTGGTTTTACGGCTTTTTATATGGATTTAAAATGCTTTTTTGGTACAATAATAAAGGTTTTAAAGCATGAAGGCGTTGCCGAAGGGACGGCAGAGAAAACCACAGAAAAAGAGGTTGTACATAGATGAAGAAAATACTTATTACCGGTGCTAACAGTTATATAGGTACTTCTTTTGAAAAATATATGAAGGAGTTTGACGGATATGAAATTGACACTGTTGATATGATTGACGGTTCATGGAGAGAAAAGGATTTTTCAAAATATGACGTAGTTTTTCATGTTGCAGGGATTGCACATTCTGACACAAAAAAGACCTCCGAAGATATAAAGAAAAAATACTATGCCGTAAATATGGATTTGACGGTGGACACGGCGAAAAAAACAAAAGCAAGCGGTGTTGGTCAATTTATCTTTATGAGCAGCATGATTGTTTTTGGCACAAAACAAGGCTGTATCACAAAAGACACCATTCCACAGCCCGACAATTTTTATGGTGACAGCAAACTGCAGGCAGATATTGGAATACATAAACTGGAATGTGATAGTTTCAAAGTTGTAAGTATCCGTCCGCCTATGATTTATGGCAAGGATAGCAAAGGAAATTACCCGTTACTTGCAAAATTTGCAAAGTTCACACCGATTTTCCCGGAGATTGATAATAAGCGCAGTATGCTTTATATTGAAAACTTGTGCGAATTTGTAAAACTGATAATAGACAACAATGAAAACGGATATTTTTATCCGCAGAACAGCGAGTATGTTAAAACAAGCGATATGGTTGCTCAAATCGCAAAAGTTTGCGGCAGAAAAGTAATATTTACTAAGCTTTTTAATCCTTTTATACAAGCATTTAAGAACCATCCGATTATAAAAAAAATTTTTGGAAATATGTACTACGAAAAAATCATGAGTGAATACAAAGAGGAATACTCTGTTGTTAACTTTAAAGAATCTATATTAAGGACTGAGAAAATATGAAAAAGGTGTTGATGCTTGCATCGGTTGCTTCAATGATAGACAAGTTTAATATGGATAATATAAAAATTCTGGAAGAACTGGGATACTCCGTTGATATTGCTGCAAATTTTGATTTTGGATCAATTACATCTGATGAAAGAGTATGCGAATTTAAACAAGAACTGGCAGAACGCGGAAACAAAGTTTTTAATATACCCATACCAAGAAAAATAAGTGATATAAAAAATATTATAAAATCATACAAAATGATCAAGGGTTTATGCAGTACAAATAAATATGAAGCTATTCACTGTCATTCTCCGATAGGGGGCGCATTAGGGCGGATTGCCGCACGGAAAACAAGAAAGAAAAACGGTACAAAAGTAATATATACGGCTCACGGATTTCACTTTTTTAAAGGTGCACCGCTAAAAAACTGGCTATTGTACTATCCTATGGAAAAATTTTGTGCTCATTTTACGGATGTGCTGATAACAATCAACAAAGAAGACTATATTCTGGCTCAAAATAAGATGAAAGCAAAGCGAGTGGAATATGTTCCCGGTGTTGGGATTGATATCGGTAAATTTGGACAAGCTACTGTGAATAAATCATCAAAACGCAAGGAATTTGGAATTCCCGATAATGCTACATTGCTCTTATCGGTTGGTGAATTGAATAAAAACAAAAATCACGAAACGGTCATTCGCGCTATTGCTGACTTAGATGTGTTTTATGTAATCGCCGGCGAAGGTGGATTAAAGGAACATTTGCAGAGTGTTATAACGGAGCTTGGATTGAACGAAAGAGTGAAATTGCTCGGCTATTGCAAAGATATTGCGAAATTAAATAAAACGGCTGATGTTTATGTTTTGCCGTCTGTCAGAGAAGGATTAAACGTTTCTCTTATGGAGGCCATGGCATCGGGATTGCCGGTTGCTTGTTCTAAAATACGCGGTAATGTTGATCTGATAGACAAGCAGGGTGGTGTATTTTTCGAGCCGGAAAGTGTAAGCGGATGTGAAAGTGCCATTAAAAAAATTTTAAACATGGATTTGCTTTCAACCGGAAATTATAACGCTTTTAAAATAAAAAATTTTTCTAAAGAGGTTGTACACAGACATATGGAACGAATATATAATGATAATATTTGTGAGAGTGCTGATGCCGGACGAGGTGAGAAATGATAAGAATATTGCAGGTTGTTACCATTATGGATCGTGGCGGACTCGAAACTATGATTATGAATTACTATCGTAATGTAGATCGAAATAAAGTTCAGTTTGATTTTTTGACGCATCGTGATAGTGATGGAGCTTATGGTGAAGAAATAAAATCTCTTGGCGGGAAAATTTATCATTTGCCAAAACTTAATCCGTTTAGCTATAGTTATAAAAAAGCTTTGGCTATGTTTTTTAAGGAACATAGTGAATATAAGATAATTCATGTGCATCAAGATTGTATGAGCTCTGTGATTTTAAAGATGGCAAAAAAATGCGGAATAAGCGTAAGAATTGCGCATAGTCATAATACAAGTCAAGATAAGAATTTAAAATATCCGATTAAATTGTTTTATCGAAAGCATATCGCAAAGTATGCAACAGAATTGATGGCATGTAGCAAAGACGCTGGAAATTGGATGTTTTGCGGGGCTCCGTTTCGGGTTTTGAACAATGCAATTGATTCCGAAAAATATATCTATAATATCGAGAAACGCCAAACTGTGCGTGAACAACTTGGGATTTTAAATAATGAAATTGTTATCGGTCATGTTGGACGATTTTATCCACAAAAAAACCATACATATTTAATAGATATATTTTATCAAATCAGAACTAACTACCCGAATTCAAAATTGTTGCTTATCGGTGATGACAAAGGTGAGATAGCTGATAAAGTTAAAGATAAGATTAATGACTTGAGATTGTCAAATTCGGTTATATTTGCGGGAGTCAGAAATGATGTAGCCGATTTAATGCAAGCAATGGATGCTTTTGTATTTCCGTCCATATATGAAGGATTACCTGTCACGGTTATTGAAGCGCAAGCAGCGGGCTTAAAATGCTTTATTTCAAGTAATATAACAGATGAAGTGTGTATTACGGATTTGGTTGAAAGAATTTCAATCAATATTCATGCAAGAGAGTGGGCTGATAAGATTTTTGATGCCGGAGATTTTGACCATAAAAATACGAGACAAGATGTTATTTCGGCAGGATATGAAATTCAGTCTGCTGCACAATGGCTTACACAATTTTATATGAACAGTATAGGGGAGAATGATAGTGATAGAAGTAAAGAAACTGATTAAAAGCGATTTGTTTAGATATTATGCGAATCAAAAACCAAATTTTGTTCGCAGAACACAGTTATACGGTTTTAAATATACAAAGATACTTAGAAAAGCACATTATTATAAAAAGCACAATAAAATTATGTTTATGCTGTATGGATATCTGCTTAACAGACTTCAACTGAAGTATGGTTATCAGATTTCTATATCTGCAACTATTGGTCGAGGTTTATATTTATGCCATTTAGGGACAGTTATTGTCAATCCTGATGTTGTTATCGGTGACAATGTCAATCTTAATCATAATATTACTATCGGGCAAACAAACAGAGGCACAAATAAAGGGGCACCGATAATTGAAAATAAAGTTTGGATTGGCACAGGAGCTGTGATAGTGGGAAAAATACAAATTGGTGACGATGTTTTAATAGCTCCAAACTCGTATGTTAACGTAGATGTTCCATCGCACAGCGTTGTAGTTGGAAATCCTGCTGTTATCCATCACCGAGAAAACGCAACACAAGGTTATATAGAAAATACAATAAAATAACGAGGTATTGAGCAAAATGAATAAAATTGTTTCTGTAATCATTCCAACGCATAGCGGACATGATACGATCGTTAAGACTTTAGAAAGTGTGTTGAATCAATCATATACAAATTTAGAAATTATTATATGTGATGATAATGGTGAAAACACGCAAAATCAACTTCTTACCCAAAAAGCTGTAGAGCCGCTGCTGAAAAAAGATAAAAGGATAAAATACATTATAAGTAAGGAAAATAAAAATGGTTCATCAGCAAGAAATATAGCCATGCGGGCAAGTCATGGAGAATATATTTCATTTCTTGACGATGATGATGAATATATGCCCGAATGTATACAAAAAGAAGTTGAGACCTTTGAAAAGCTAGATGATGAATATGGTATAGTGTTTGTTTCGTTTTTGCAAACAAGCGATAATAGAAAAGATATAATATTTAAAAGTGATTTTAAAGGCGATATTATACAAGATTTTTTGCTTGGTAAAATAGAGAGTCCGTCAAGTATAATAGCAATTCGCCGAGAGGTTATAAAAAAAGTAGGATATTGGGATGAGAGTTTTTTTAGACATCAGGATTGGGAATATATTATAAGAATATTAGATAAATATAAAGCTTATGGTATTACCGATGTTTTGGTAAAACGCAAAATAGTGTTTAGACATAATGCTAAAAAGCCGGAGTTGTATGAGAAAAATAGGCTGCATTTTCTAAATAAAATGAAAAAATATATAGAAAAGCAACCAAAGGAAATAGTAAAACGAATTTATAGCAGGCACTATTATGAGATAGGAAAAGAATATTTTAAAGCACATCGTTTTCTTAAAAGTATTATGTATGCGTGTAAAACCAAAAACCCACTGCTTTCAATGATTAAATACTTTTTCGATGCTATAAACTATATAAAAAAACTAACATAAAGGATGGTATAAAAATGCAAACAAAAGGGAATAGACAAATAACTGTAAATAGTTTTACATATGCTTTGGTTATATGCATGAACTTTTGGGCATTTGCGTTTGGGGAAATATTGGGTACCGGTGGTATGGTAGCGGTATCTTCTATGATAGTTGCCTGTTTGTTTGTAAATATACTTTATGTTAATACAATAAAAGTTTCTGTGCGTTGGCTTTTTATGGCATCTCTTTTGGTTGCGTTTTATCAATTTTCTCCAAATACAGATTTAGAAAAAACAGAATTTTTTTGTTATATTGTTGTTTCCTGTATTGCTGCATTATATGCTGTTGATACGGAAAAAGTGTTAAGATATGTTACATATTTTTCTGTTCTTTTATTGGTTTTTACAACTCAGATATTTGCACAGTTATCTCGTCAAGGTATTTATGGCGAGGGAAAAAATGTCATGGGGTTGTCGTATGCAATATTACCTATTGTTATTGCAGGGTTGACGCATTTTATATATTATAGAAAAAAGGCAAACTTTTTGCTGAAAATCTGCTATGTTACAGATACAGTATACACTTTCATTTTATTTATGTATGCTAATCGAGGTGTGGTGTTGACTCTGTTGGTAGTATTTGTATTGCTATATATAAAAAAATTCGGTTCAAAATCATCTAAAAAAAATAACGTCTTTAGAGTGATAGTGGTTTTGGCTGTTGCAATTTTTGTTGCTAACAATTATATGCTTATATTTGAATGGCTGAACAATATTTTATTGAGTTTTGATATTAAACTGGACTTTATACAAAAAACGCTTAGATTAAAGAAAGATATATCAAACGGCAGAGATGAAATTACACAATATGTAGTTGAAAATATTTTCAAATCACCTTTATGGGGACATGGAATTTCAGTGATAAGGTATAATACAAATGGCGTAATAGATTATCCGCATAATTTTATTTTACAGCTGTTTTATGATGGAGGAATTTTGCTTGCTGTTCCTGTTTTATATTTTGTAATAAAAATGCTATGGCATGCAATATGGGGTGAAAACAATGATAAGACCATACTTTTGGTGTTTTTCTGTCTAACATGTTTGCCTAAAATGTTTTTCTCCACCAATATGTGGGAAAACCCAAGCTTTTGGCTGTTGTTATTTAATTATATACAATTCGATATAGGTAATTTCAAAATTCGCAAAAAACAGATAAATATACAAACGCAACCGGAACAGATGTATAAATGTGGCGAAATAAAAATGGTAGCAAGATAGGACGTTGGAAAAACTTAAATCGTCAAATAAAGAATATTGAAAGACGTGTTTACGTTTTTGTAGATGTCATGCAGTGATATTTGCGAATATTTATTATTAAGCATGATTTTTTTCTGCGTTTTTTATTGGAATTGTTTTGTTTACAGATTTAATTATACCATAAAAACGGAGAAAAGTCATCATATATTAATTAAAAAATGCCGCATAAATTCGGCTTTTTGGACTTTTACAATCGGCTAATTTATTAAATCAAAAAGGAGAATGAGTGTGAAAATATTATTTGAAGGATATAGTTGTATAGGTCAAAATCGAGCCGGAGGAGTTTCTATTAAAGCTAAAAATTTAAAGACAAACCTTGAAGAAAATGGGTTTAGTGTAAAGTACTTTGATAAGTGGCGAGACAAAATATCTGATTGTGATATTTTACATATTTTTATGGCAAGCAGTGATGTGTTTAATATTGTCAAATATGCAAAAAGCATTAATGTGCCGGTTGTTGTTTCATCGATAGTTCCCATTTCAAGGGGATTAACGATAATGTACAATAGAATCTTATCTAAAATATTTCATTTGCGTACTGTTTGGAAATTAAACGGTGATGTTTTGGCGTTGGCAGATGCAGTACTTGCCGAAAGTGAACTCGAAAAGAAACATATTTGCAGATATTACCGAATTAATCCGGATAAAATCAAAGTAATTCCGAATGGAATATATGCAAAAGCAAATACAATTGACAAATCGCTGTTTTACGAAAAAACGGGAATATCCGGAAAATTTGTTTTGCAAGTCGGCAGATTTGATTCAAATAAGAATCAACTATCAACAATCAGAGCGGTGAAAAATACCGATATACAGCTTGTTCTGATTGGCGGACCGGATAAAAATGAACCGATGTATTATGAAATATGCAAAAAGGAAGCAGGAGAAAATGTGCATTTTCTTGGTTGGGTTGATCATGAAGATCCGCTGCTGTATTCGGCATATTCCAATGCTCACACTGTTATACTCCCGTCACATAAAGAAATTTTTGGAAATTCAATTTGGGAAGGTGCCTTGTACGGTGCTAATGTTGTTGTCACAAACAGGCTCCCCATTGATGAATGGGGGTTCGGCAATTATTGCCTTACAGTTAATCCGAAAAGCTATATGGATATTAAGCAAAAATTGGAACAGTCGTTAGAGTTGCCAAAGAATGATCTACTCAGTAAATTAGTAAAAGAACGTTTTTCTTGGGAAACAATAACTGATGCGCATATTAGGATATACAAAATGTTAAAAGGTTAAAGGTTTGAATAAAATCGCCCATCTCACCGCTTTTTGTTCGGGGTGGTAGAATTCGTACAGCACCGTCTACTGCAAAGCGGCAATCTGAACGATTCAAACTTAAATATTGCGAAAGGGGTTAATGGTCATAAGCATGATTAAAACTTTAAAAGGCATGATATACAGAAGAATCAGCTGCATGAAATGGGCAATGCAAAAGCGGCAAATAAAAATTCAGTTAGATGGGAATAAGGATATTGCATCAGAGATTTCTGAAAGCGATAAGATTGTCATTATTTCTCCTCACCCTGATGATGAATTAATTTCATGTTTTAATACCATTCTTCAATTTAACAAGAAATGTACTATTATATATGCAGGATTAACAGGATATAATCCTGAGGATAAAAAGGTAAGGACAAATGAATTTCAATTATTTTGTACTGTCGCGGATGTGGAATGTATTGTACTGAATGATGATTGGACAGCAGATATTTTAGATGTATTTTTAAATACGAAGTTTGATGCTGTATTTATTCCCTCTTGTATAGATTGGCATTGGGAACACAGGAAAGTGTGTTCTGTTGTAATGCAAGCATTAGATAACTGTAATTACGGTGGGAAACTCTTTTGGTATCAAGTAACAGTACCAATTCCTGCTGAAAGAATTACGCACTTCAAAAAATTTGATAGTATTGCTTCAAAAAACAAATGGCAACTGTTTAAAAAAGTATATATAAGTCAGAATTTTATGCCGTTGTATAGACTGAAGCAAACAGAAAACAGATATTTAATAAAAAATAAACGGTGCTATGCCGAAGTTTTTTGGGAAATACCGATTAAAGAGGGTAAACGTATTGTTAATGCACTTATCGATATGGCTGATTTTCTGGATTCGGGGAAAAGTAAAATTAACAATCTTTTACAAATTTCTGAGTTCAGCAATTTTATTTCAAAGGAGCTAAGTATAGATGAAAACAAGAATAATCGATATTAAAGAAATACAGTCATTAGAAACGGAAATGCTTTCACATGTAAACCGAATATGCAAAAAGCACAATATTACTTACTATATGCATGCCGGAACTGCATTAGGTGCAATCAGACATAAAGGACCTATTCCGTGGGATGACGATGTGGATATAATTGTTCCGATAAATGAAATTGATTTTTTTGTGGATATTATGAGAAAAGAACTTCCCGATAAATATATTGTTTACAGCAAGGAAGATAATCCGTATAACCGGATATTATTTCCTCGTATTTGCATGAGAAATAACAATCCGCTTGTTGCGTATATTGATGTTTTTCCAATGGTAGGCTTGCCTGATGATTCGGCAAAACAAATTAAATTTTCCAAGCATTCAGATCGTATGAATATGCTTTACAGTTTTAAATACCGGGAAATATTTAAAGTCAGAAACCCGATAAAGCGTTTTTTGGAATATATTTTTGTGTTTTGTTTGAAAATTATTCCGTTTAGTTTCTGGCAAAATACTTTTGACAGACATATTAGAAAATATGATTATATAAAAGCAAAGTATGTTATGAATCCGTGTGGAATGAAAGGCACAAAAAACATTATTGAAAAGTCAGTTTACGGTTCGCCGATTATGGTGGAGTATTCAGGAATGCAGCTTCCTATTGCCGAGCAATACGAAAAATATTTAACACATTATTATGGCGACTATAAAAAGTATCCGAGTGATGAAATAATTGAAAATGGCTTAAATAAGAAAGTGGAGTACCATGAACAATAAATCAAGAACGGAAAATGTTATAAAAAATATGAAGTTTGCAGTTGTATGCCAGGTCCTGTCTACACTGTTCAGTTTTATTTGCAGAACAATTTTTATAAAAAAATTAGGTGCGGAATATCTGGGATTAAATGGTCTTTTTACTAACATTTTAACAATTTTGTCGTTTGCGGAATTAGGTATAGGCGATGCCATTATCTTTAGTATGTACAAACCTGTTGCAGAGGATAATAAAGAAAAAATTAAATCATTATTAAATCTGTACAAGAAGTCGTACGTAGCAATCGGCATTGTTATTATGCTTGTAGGTGCGATACTTGCTCCGTTTATAAAATATATTATAGCCGATGCTCCGCAAATACCTGAGAGTATTACAATAATTTATCTAATGTATGTATTTAATACCGCATCTTCTTATTTTTTTATATATAGACAATCTATTATAACAGCAAATCAAAAAGCATATATTATAACTTTTTACAGTACGGTTTACTTGTTGATTACATATATTCTGCAAATAATAGGATTGATTATATTTGAAAATTATTATCTTTATTTGTTTATTCAGATATGTGTGAATTTTTTGGGAAATGGATTTATTTCTTATATATCAAAAAAAATGTATCCATATTCAACTGAAAAAAACATCGAGAAACTCTCAAAAAAAGAGATAAAAGACATATCGACAAATATAATTTCGTTATTTGTATATAAATTCGGTTCTGTTGTTCTGAATGGGACGGATAACATTCTTATTTCAGCATTAATAGGAATAAAAACTGTGGGGGTATGCTCCAATTATTTGCTTATTGTATCTACGTTGAATACTGTGATTAATAAAATAAGAAGTGCATTTACTGCCAGTGTAGGAAATTTAAATGCAACGGAGACACCAGAGAAAAAGAAAAAGATATTTGAAAAGCTCTTTTTTGGATTTGGGTGGTTATATGGATTGTTCGCTGTAGGATTATTTTGTTTAGGCAATGAAGCTGTTTATTTATGGTTAGGCAGAGAATATATAATATCGGACATGACGCTTATGGCTTTAGTTATAAATTTTTATGTGATGGGGGTTCATTATCCGGCCTTTTTATTTAGAACGACATTAGGTCTGTTCAAAGACGGACAACTTGCTCCAATTATTGCAGCTGTTATTAATTTGATTTTATCAGTTGTACTGGCACAATGTTGGGGCGTGGCAGGGATTTTTATTGCTACACCTATCGCACGGATTTTTGGCATGGGAATATTTGATCCGATTTTAATTTATAAAAAAGGCTTTAACAGCAATCCAATAGAATATTACAGTGTTTATCTGAAATACGCCATATTGGATTTCGCAATATGTATTTTATGTAAATATATTATAGAATTATTAAATATAACAAATTTATTTGCTTTGGTTTTAGGTGTTGCAATTGTTTTCTTGATATACAACATATTACGATTTGTTTTTTCGTTCAGGAATGAACATTTTTGGGAATTACTGAGATATATAAAAAATTATATCGGGAGAAAGAGTTATGATAAAAATTGATTATACCAATTGTACCGGCTGTTCGTCTTGTATTCAGGCTTGTCCTCAAAAATGTATTTGTATGCAAGAGGATGCAAACGGATTTTTGTATCCGCAGATAAATGAAGCTTTATGTTATAAATGCGGATTATGTATGAAAAAATGTCCGATTGATAAGGAGTTAAAAAAGCAGGATTACAACCAGGAAGTTTTTGCTTTTATACATAAAGACAAAGATGTATTTTATAATAGCTCCTCCGGAGGTGCTTTTACGGCATTGACAGATGGTTTTTATGCATTATACCCAAATGCGGTGGTCTTTGGTGCAACAATGGATTCCAATTTTGAGGCGGTACACAAAACTGCTTTTACGCGGAAACAGGCATACACTTTCAGAAAATCAAAATACATACCGAGTATAATCGGAGACACATACAATGAATGCGAGACATTATTAAAGAAAGGTATAGTATGTTTATATAGCGGAACCCCTTGTCAAATAGCCGGATTAAAAACTTTTTTAGGGAAAGATTATAGTAATTTATTCACTATAGATGTCTTATGCCGCGGGGTGGGAAACACTCAGCTTTTTAAAAGTTATATTCATCAAAAGGAAAAAAAACTAAGAATCAAAATTGAAAAATTTACATTTCGTTACAAGATGTATCGCAATTACGGAAAAGAAAGGCTGTTATCATCGGAAAATATATTAATCGGAAGTAATCGCGGTGACTTTGAAATAAATCGTCATAGTGATCCGTATATGATAGGATACCACAATGCTTTGTTTTATCGGGAATGCTGCTATAGCTGCAAATACGCCGGAACGGAACGAAATTCGGATATTACTTTGTCAGATTTTTGGGGATATGAAGAGATAAACGGCAATTACAGCGGAAAGGGCGGAATTTCTGCCATACTGATAAACAGTGAAAAAGGTAAAAAGTTAGCTGAAGCTTCTTCATTAGATAAGCACTCTCTGTTATATGAAAAAGCTTGTATTGATGATTTGAAGAAAAGAAACAGACCTTTAAACAGTCCTGAACCATACAATACCAAACGCACTGTATTTTTCAAAAACTTAGATAAATTCGGCTTTGAAAAAGCTGTATATGCGTGCTATCCCAAAACTTCATTATGGAAAAGGGCATTAGTAAAGATTATGCCGCAAAAAGTAATTAGAAAAATAAAGTTATCGGTAAGGAGGAAATAAGATGAAAAAGTATAAAATCGGTTACACAACGGGAGTGTTTGATATGTTTCATATTGGTCATTTGAATATTCTCAGACGGGCAAAGGAACAATGTGAACACTTGATAGTGGGGGTAAGCACCGACGAATTGGTTCGAGAATACAAGCACAAAACACCCATAATTCCTTACGATGAGCGAGCGGAAATTGTAAGTGCAATAAAATATGTTGATGAAGTATTGCCTCAAACTGCTATCGACAAATACGAAGCGTGGAATAATCTGAAGTTTAATGTGCTGTTTCATGGAGATGATTGGAAAGGCACAGACCTATATTTAAATTTGGAAAAAAAATTTAACAGCGTGGGAGTTGATATTGTATATTTGCCGCATACTTCTGGTGTTTCTTCAACATCGTTAGCTGAGAAACTTCATACATTGAATAAGTAAGGTTGAAAAGATAAATATGTACATAGCTTTGTTTGCACGAAGGGAGTTTAACAATGAGTGAAGCTTTTGAAAAATTGATAAATATATTATCAGAAATTGTTGTAAAAGGCAATAATAACATTTTATTGGAGAATGAGTCTTTGACCGAAATACTAATGTTAGCAAAAAAACAGGGATTGTTTGAAGTTGTTTGCTGTATGTTAAAAGAAACTGATGAATTAATCCTATATAAGAATATTGCAATTGCTAATATTGCTCGTAATATTCAACGTAATATGTTTTGGCAACACCATTTGGATTGTTATGAAAATAATTCGGATATTTGTTATATAAAGGGGATCACGTTGTCAAGGTTTTATCCTATTCCGGATGCACGGATTTCCGGAGATACAGATATATTAATAAAAGAATGTGACATCAAAGGTATTAGCAGCTATTTTTTTAAGCAAAAGTGTTTGGTAGAAAAGCTAAAAAGCGGAATGCATCATTTTGAAATTCATCACGCAACAGCAGGTATGTTAGAAGCTCATATTTCTTTGTGCAGAGATTTTTTAAACACTACTTTGTTTAAAAATATGATTACATATGATGAACCGTTAATAGATATTTGTATTGAGGATAAAAAAATTAAAACCTTGGGGATAAATGATGGGGTAAACTTCATCACGGCTCATCTTATAAAGCATTTTCTGCAGGAGGGTATTATACTGCGCCAGCTTTTAGATCTGCTTCTATATATGAACTATTATATCACGGATATCGATTGGAACAAGTATTATGAACTGTGGGAGAAGTTGGGATTTTTACCGTTTATAAAGGCAATACAGGGTATAGGTAATAAGTATTTTTCGTTTGATCTTGGAAATTGCGAGTTTAATCAACTAAGCGAAAAAATATTAACAGAGATAGAAAATAGTAGTATGTTGCAAATGAATAGTAATGAAAGAAAAGTTTTTATTGATACATATTTAAAGCTTCATAACGATATGAGCAAAAAAGATTATATTCATTTAACAAGGATGAATCGGTATTCGTTGAAGGAACGGCTATTTCCTGATCGTATATCAATGCAAAAACGCGGATATAGCTATCTGAAACAAAAACCACATCTTATATGTTTTGCTTGGTTACACAGAATATTTAGTATTATTATTAAGAAAAGGGACGTTGATATTGCGGATTCGGATGTGTCTGAAGCAGTTCAAAATCGGATTAATTTATTTGGAGATTTAAAAATGATTTAATTATAAGAGGAGTGTTGATTATGAAAATAACTGTAGCAGGCACGGGATATGTGGGCTTATCCATTGCAGTTCTTTTATCACAGCATAGTGAAGTAACGGCAGTTGACATCATTGCGGAAAAGGTAGAGCTGATAAATAACAGAAAATCACCGATACGTGATGAGTATATTGAAAAATATTTGACAGAGAAACAGCTGAATTTGACCGCAACGCTTGATGCCGAAAATGCATATAAAGATGCGGAGTTGATTATTATTGCCACACCGACAAACTATGACCCGAAAAAGAACTATTTCGATACATCTGCCGTAGAGGAAGTTATCGAAACGGTTTTGAAGCATAATGACAGTGCTTTTATGATAATCAAGTCAACAGTTCCCGTAGGATATACAAAACAGGTGCGTGAAAAATACAATACAAATCGAATTCTGTTCAGTCCGGAGTTTTTGAGAGAAAGCAAGGCGTTATATGATAACCTATATCCGAGCAGAATAATCGTCGGAACGGATAAAAATGATACAGAGTGCGTTAATGCTGCACATAAATTTGCGAACCTTTTGCAGGAGGGTGCAATAAAAGAAAATATTGACACTCTATTTATGGGATTTACCGAGGCTGAGGCGGTCAAATTGTTTTCAAATACATATCTTGCACTGAGGGTTGCATACTTTAACGAGCTGGATACATATGCGGAGGTAAGAGGGCTTGACACCAAGCAGATAATCGAGGGTGTCGGTCTTGATCCGAGAATCGGCAATCATTATAACAACCCGTCTTTCGGATACGGCGGATATTGCCTCCCTAAGGATACAAAGCAGCTTTTGGCAAATTACAACGATGTGCCGAATAATATTATTGCGGCAATTGTGGATGCAAACAGAACACGAAAGGATTTCATTGCGGACAGAATTATAGCCAAAAATCCAAAAACAGTCGGAATATACCGATTGACAATGAAATCAAATTCGGACAATTTCAGAGCTTCATCAGTGCAAGGAGTTATGAAAAGAATAAAAGCAAAAGGTATTGAGATTGTTGTGTATGAGCCAACATTAAAGGAAGATGATTTCTTTAATTCTAAAGTAATAACCGATATTAACGAGTTTAAAAGAGTTAGCGATGTAATTATTGCAAACAGATATAATAAAGAAATAGAAGATGTAATCGACAAGGTTTATACAAGAGATTTGTATTTCAGAGATTAAGCCGATGCACAAGGCATATCAACCTTATTCCGATTTGGAATAAGGTTGATTAAAATTATATTGTGCATACTGATGTTTTTTGAGGTAGCTATATTGAAAATATCTGAAAAATATGTTATAATATTAACAGGAATAATTAACCATAAGGAGAACATATGTCGATGTAAATTGACGCAGTATTATCATAAAGAAAATGATTCACCAAACAAATTATTCGTTTAGTATTGAATAAAAGACAAAAATGTGGTAAAATATTGACAGAAGGACTATTGAAACAGGGTGTGAAAAAATGAATGATGAAGAAAAACAAATACTGAGTGAAATTATAAATGCCCTATATAGTCAAGGATACCAACCATACAATCAAATTTACGGATATGTTAAAACGAGCAATGAATTATACATAACAAGGAAAGATGATGTTCGCAGAAAAATTAAGACTCTTGATAAAACTGTTTTGGAACAATAGTTGAAAGAAAATGTTTAACAGAATGGAGAATTTGCGTTATGAAAGAAGAATTGTCATATGATATTATCAAAGCAGCTTGCAACGGTGATAACAGTGCCCGTAAAAAAATTATTGAATATTATTCAGATTATATAGACGCTCTATCCGGCGGTGACGAGGATATTCGGCAAGCTTTGATTGTGAAGCTGCTTGAAACAATTTCGGATTTCGATTGTGAAAATTCTGAAAATAATGAAATATTATTACAGAAATTAGAGGAAAATTAAATATTTGAAATGTATATGACAGGGTGATTGGCGGTGGTCAGTCATTCTGTCTTTTTAATTTTGTAGGAGTGAAATCTCCTGTTTGGTTGGTAGACTGTTTTAGAAAACAATGATAAAATTATAACAAGATTTATGAATTAAGGAGGCTTATACTGTGATTTGTGAAGAAGAAAATTTTTCTTATTCGGTTGAACCTTGTAATATGAATAACACAATTTGGCGTGGCATTTTCGTTACACGCACATAGCTTTATTCGCTTCTGCCGATAGCGGATATGCCGTGCGGTAGGAGTGATTTTATTGCTATATTTACTGTCAGTGCTCTGCCTTGTAAAAAGAAGAACAGTATCACATACACATCGGACAAGTCGAAGCAAACGCAATAAATCCGATGATGTTCACCGATACGCATACCGTACAGCCAAAGACTGTCCCGTATTTAGGGTAGCCTTTGGCTGTTTTTTGATTTCGGATATTACGTAATTCATTGCCGAAGTCCGCCGTATTCCGGTCATTTTAATCTGATTGGAATACGGCAACTAAAAAAACATTAAAAAATTTTTGCTCAAATCTTAAGGTTTGGGGTTTAAATGTGCTTTAATAGTATTAGAGGTTGCTTTTCAACAGATTTTTTTAATTAAAATTTCTGGAGGTAAAGCAAAATGACTAGTTATTTTGAGCAGCTTTTTAAGCAAATGTTTCTTGAAAGGTATTCCCAAAGTGATAATTCTGAGAATATCAAAGAAAGACCTATTAAGGTCGCTAATGAATACAGAAAAATATTAGATAAGGTGGCGATGGGAATGATTTACGACTCATTTGAAAATGAAAAAGTCATTGATGCCATGTTGCATCTGACGAGATTTGAAAGAATTATCATTGCTTTTCATATCATAATGGATATGAAATTGGCAGAGATTGCATTTCTGCTTGATACATCTCTTGAAAGTACATATACACATAAAAGCACAGCATTAAAAAAACTTAAAGCAGAGATTGAAAGTATATCATAAATTAAGGCTAAATCACAGAGAGCAGTTTTTCTGCTCTCTGTAGTAGTAAATTATCATCTTATCAAAAAGCATTTATCAGTAGATGCTTTTTGATAGGCTGATAATTGCCTATGTTATTTTACAAAGAAAGCACGCAAGATAACGGCGGTGCAGTATAACGGCAAACAGATACA